>Ga0307507_10006173_pt1 | contig 18704 bp, 2 predicted proteins | sample 7_EM_MG_FD_207223 | JGI IMG/M metagenome (GOLD analysis project Ga0307507, IMG submission 207223) | Populus trichocarpa ectomycorrhiza microbial communities from riparian zone in the Pacific Northwest, United States - 7_EM | ecosystem: Host-associated > Plants > Roots > Unclassified | place... | reverse complement strand
ATTTAAATTATTAAAATTTATTATTAAGTGGTTGTTAAGATATTAAAGTGTGATTTTTCCATTTTTTGGTGTGTTTTTGAAGTGATTAGCTTACCCGTTTGACCAGCTCACCCGTGAAATACGTTATAACATAAGTAGTTTAGGGGCGGCGTAGTATATAGATCTGTTATGGGTTAAGCTATGTGTCCTTTTTAAAAGCCTTATCCCTATATATAGCATCGGCCTAGTAAACAGTGTTTATCTATAGCCGTATAAGGTTCTCTATTATAATACTCATTTCTTTTATAAAGGAAGGTATTAGGGGTATAGTTTTAGGCCAAATAAGCTGTCTATTCCATATATTAAGCTATAAGCCTAAATAGGGTAGCTATTTTCTTTCTAAGATTATATTATAGCTTCTAAGGTCCATAATAAGGAAGGGGATATTATACTGCCTTTATTTGTTAATACGGAGATAGATCTGCAAGATGGTTATAATAGGTAGCCCTACCTATCTATTATACCTATAAATAGGAATTGGCTTAGGTAGTTCTTCCAAAGGCATATTTAAAAAGTTAGCCAGTTTTATAGCGCACTTTATATTAATTAAGGTAAAGGCATTTACGCCTAAGTTAGCTAAAGCAGAGGTTAAAACTTAATATCTATTACGGAATAAAGTATAAGGGATAGTGCAGCTTTTTCTATTAACTAACTAACCCAAATTAATATATAATATGTTAATCCCTTTTAATCCTAAAAAGTAGTCTTTCTTTAGGGTTCCTCTTTTTCCAACTCTATACTATCCTCCTAAATTAATAAGACCTTATTTATCTTTACTGCTATTAGGTAGTCCTTTATAAAGTAGTCTTTTTAACTATATAAAAAGTAAGCTTCTTAATTACTAAGGGCTTATCTATAGGGGTTACTATATATAGGCTAAGTCTATACTGGGCCTATAGGAGGACTAGCTATATAACTAGCTGCTAGATTTACAGTAGGCTAAATAGTTAGTGCTATAGGAGTTGCGGCCTATACTAGGGCACTATTAGCTGTCTTTATATTACTTATAGTCTAGTTTAAAGGGTTCCTAGCTTTATACTGCTTAGCCTATGCCTTAATTTAATAGAGGCCTTAGTTAATAGCTAAATATTAGTCTATTAGTTTCTTTAGCGTCTATATAGTAGTAAAGACTGGTAGTATAGCTCGCTATAGGTCTAAGGTAAGCTTATTAAATAGGTCTAGTAGTAGATCTTTTTAGGGGATTTGGGCCTAGCTAGCTAGGTATAAAAAACGGGTCTAGAAGGCCAAAAAGGTTTCTATTATTTTTATGTTTAGGCCTTTATAGTTAAAATAGGCGTTCTATACTTTAAAGGGGTCCTTATAAATAGAAAACAAATAGTTAATTATTTCTTCTTTAGAGATAAAGGAGTCTGCTAAGTCCTTAGTGTATTATAGGCATAGGTATATTTAAGTGTCCCTACTAATACAGCCAAAGATATAGGCCATTCTGGCTTAAGGGGTAGGAAAGTAGTCTATATTAACTTTAAGCTTATCCTATAATTAGAGCTTCCAATTATTAAAGGTAGGATTAGTTCCATCTATAAGTAATTGTCACGAAGTTCGTATAGAACTATTCATTAATAAAATGGGTTGATTGATTGATGATCTTAACTTAATCGTTAATTAACGTCGACGTCTTGACCTAGGGCCCATAGGGCTCTATAAAGAGATTTACAATACACGTGCCCCGTGCACGTGACTCGTGTACATGTCCCACGCCTTAGAGAATACAGATTATCTAACACACCCCCTTAGCTTCAAGCTCTTTAAGGTCAAAGCTAACCACCTTCTTGTGTCCGTCAATGCGTCAATTAAATCCTTAATCTCATTTAAATCCTTCCTTCTCCCTTAGGTCCTCCAGCTGCTTCTCCTTATCCAGCTACTTCTTAATATCCACCATTCTAATTATATTAACAAAGCTTTAAAACCTCTACTTAGGCAGGGCCTTTATAAGTCCATCAGCAATCATCTCCTTTATTACTGTCCATTAAAATCGTACTTATCTTATTGCGTATTCCTAACGTAGCCAGTATTAATAGATATTAACGTGTCGGAGCTTTGTAATTAGCTTTGCCGTATCTTCTATAATTAGTTGGAGCGTCTGGGTGTTATCGCATTTAATAATTAAGGGCTTATTTAGTTGCTTTAAACATCCTACTAGTAAAGATAGCTTCTTTCGCTATCTAAGATAGGGCTAACAATTTAGCTTCTGTGCTTAACGTAGTCACCATATCCTGCTTATTTGCTTTCCATGCAATTAGTCCTCCAAATAGCTTTATAATGTATCCTTATAAGCTCTTTCTGTCGACGGAATTATCCATAAATAATGCATCACTAGCACAGATAAATAATTGCGTTTTACCTCTACCGTCTCTTCCATCGTCTCGTCCTTTATCGCGTATTCCTTTATCTCTCCCTCTACCGTTCGTTCGTTCCTTATCTCCTCCATAGTAGATTGCTCTACTCCTTGTGCCATACAGGTACTAAAATACTTTAATATAGCATCATAGAAACTGCTTCTCTTAGTAGGGATATAGGATGGACTAGTAGGTCTATATTAGGGGACGGACACGTTAGACAGATCAATTGGTGATCAGTAGAGAGGAGTTCCAATTCTGCCACAGGAGTATCTAAAAGATGCCCTTTAAGATCTATCTTATACTAGTTAGCTGTCTTCTTAATATAGGCTCCCTAGGATAGCCACAGAAGCCTCTAGCTACAATTATATAGCACATAAATTCCTAGGAACCATTTTAGCTCGCTAAGGGTACTTATCTGGTATTCCTTACTTAGCTCCTTAGTTACTTCTTAAGCTTTCTTCTTATCTATCTTTTAGTAGCAGAAGATAATATCATTAACAGATAACTTTATTAAGATCGTAATAGACAAACGCATTAACTATATCTATCTGTGTCATCTCCAGGTCAAATTTTACGGTAATCACCATCAGGGTCCGGTATGTCGTACTCACCAATACAGTAGCTCTTGTAGGTAAGTCTTATTAAGCTAAGGATCTGCTGTCCCTTTGCGTGCTTTTTTAATAATTACACCCCCTAAGCATTCGGCGGTACCATTCTAAACTTAGGTGTGGCGCTAAAGGCTTAAATGTAATCCCTTAGCGCTTCCTTAAGGTCAGTCCAGTTAGGAGGTTAAGATAGGGTTTATCAATATTCCAATCCGAGAACCTTTATAAGACCTCATAGGTCCTAAATAACCTAGACGCAGATGCCGCAGTTATGCATCACCTTTCGCATCTGGATGAATGTCTCTTAACAATACTCTACGCTTCCGTTAGCGGCGTAGCACTTAGCTTATATTAAACGCTAATAGACTCCCTAGTTAGACGTATTTTAATAGTCTGTTATCCATAACGTTCTTCCATTTAGCATAGGATTGTATCATCCTTTATTATCCTAGTAGTACCCTCGTTTTTAAAGTAGACGGAACGACACTAAATTCATATTAAAGTCTATACAAAAGGCACCGTCCTTAAAACGTAGGATTCCCTTGCTCTTCTTAACTGTCTCCTAACTCTCATCCTATTATTATTAAGCTTTATCTTCTTATTTATATCTAATTTTAGCAACTAGATCAGTAAGATCCTTATTCTATTCTACCTTCTTTAGTGCCCTATTAATACAATTACCTCTAATTATAACTCCTATAGGTCTCTTATCTTCAAATAAACACTAATAGTCCCGAAGTAAATATCCTTATCTTTCGCACACTAAGCACTTAGGTGTTAGCTTCTTTTGGGACATCTCCTTAACTAATAACCCGGCTCTCTTTAAGCGGCTAGTGCGTGCCAAGGCCTTTCCTTTTTATAAACCTTTAGTAGTATTAGAGTAATCCTTAATAGCTTACTCTACAAAGTCTATGTCAAAGGTACTCCCTCTTATAGTAGCATTGGCTTTCTCTAAGGGTCTTCTAAGTCCTTCTTACAGCTCCTTTACTACTCTATAGTATTTAGAAGATCTTAACTTCTAAGGGTTATTTAACTTGGTAGTGTACTTTATATAATAGATATGCTAAACGGTTAAATAACTTCTACTAAATCTTAAAGCCAAATTCCATTGGACATTTAAGGGATCTTATACTTCTCTCCTAGTACTATTACATGTTCCCATTAATCTAACTACTAATTTAATTTTAACAAATGTTTAAACCCCTTAAGGGCTTTTGTGTACTAGTGTTATACTTTTTTCCTAACAAATAATAAGGTAGATTCTGTGTTCTTTTTTAGCTGGAATAGCTATTCTTTAACTATTAAGAAAGGGTTAAGCAATAGCTTCTTCTAAATTAATACTGTAGACGTGATCTGGGTGCGGATCTGTTAAAGATAATCTTCCTATCTTAGGAAATACTTTATATCCTAGTTATAGTATCATCTACTGTTCTTATACGCTTTCTGTTAATTTATCAAGAGCTATATATATAAGGTTGCATCCTCATTAAAATCTATAACTTTTGGATAGGGTGGTTCTTATATTAGGCCTTATTAAGGCGCTGCATTATCTAGGTCAACGTGGGCCCAAATTCACTAATCCACGAGGGCTCGGAGTTGCTATAGCCATTACTCCCAGTCTTCTGGTTTATTAAGGATAATCATAGTCAATAAACTCAACGTCAGTAGAGTCATTTGACTAATAGGCAAAGGGGAATTTTGTTGTTAGAATCGTCCTTGTCAACAGAATCGTCCTTATCATCAGGGTCGTCCTTATCGTCAGGATCGTCCTATCATCAGGATTATCCTGTGACGATTAAGGTGGAATCTCATGGAATCTCGTGTCGGAATCATCCTATAACAATTAAGGTAGGATTTCTATTAGAGTCTGCGTCTTAACAATAAGGTGTCAAAGTCTAACAATAAGGTAGAATTTCTTCAAAGGATTAAGTAATAGCTGAATAGCTTCTTAAGTCGGCGGACCGGGCTCATAACTATTACAAAGTTCGTATAGAACTATTCATTAATAAAATGGATTAATTAATTAATGATCTTGACTTAATTGTTGATTAATGTCAATGTCTTAACCTGGGGCTCTATAAAGAGATTTATAATGCACGTGCTCCATGCATATAACTTGTGCACGTGTCCCACGCCTTAGAGAATATAGATTATCTAACAGTAATAGGGGGTCTATAACCTTTACGGACTATAATAGTGCTATATAGGCCTTAGAGGATTTACTAAGGCGCTAGGATAGGGCCTATAGGACTATAGCAAGTCTCTAGGTATCTAATAATAACTTATTACTAGATATAGAGGTATCTCTAGCTTTAAGTAGCTCTTGTAGTTGTTTAATTTTAGTATTAGCTGCTGTTACAAAGTTTAAATAGAGCAGTTCATTAATAAAATAGGTTAATTAATTGATAATCTTGACTTGATCGTTAATTAATATCGATTGTCTTGGGGCCCTAGGGCTGCGAGCTATAAAGAGATTTTACAGTGCATGTAACTCGTGCACATAACCTACGCCTTTAGAAAATACAGATTATCTAATACACCCCCTTAGCTTTAAGCTCTTTAAGGTTAAAGCTAACTACCTTCTCATATCCGTTAATGAGTTAATTAAACTATAATCTTATCTAAATCCTTCTGTCTTACTCTAATACTGTCCTTTAGGTCCTCTAGTTACTTCTCCTTATTTAGCCGCTCTTTAATATCCATTATTTTAATTATATTGACAAAGCTTTAAAACCTCTACTTAGGTAGGGCCTTTATAAGTCTATTAGTAATTATCTCCTTTATTACTGTCTATTAAATTTATACTTGTCTTATTGCATATTCCTAATATAGCTAGTATTAATAGATATTAACGTATTGGAGCTTTATAATTAGCTTTATCATGTCTTCTATAATTAGTTAAAGTGTTTAAGTATTATCGCAATTAATAATTAAGGGCTTATTTAGGTATAATATTATTACTTTAAATAACCTGCTAATGAAGATAGCTTCTTTTACTGTTTATAATAGGGCTAATAACTTAGGTTCTATGCTTGATGTCATAACCATACCCCACTTATTTACTCTCTAGGCAATTAGCCCCCTAAATAGCTTTATAATATATCCTTGCAAGCTCTTTCTATTAATAAAGTTGTCTATAAATAATGCGTTACTAGCATAGATAAATAATTGCGCTTTACTTCTACTATCTCCGTTGTCTTGTCCTTTATCAAATATTCCTTTATCTTTCCCTCTACCGTTTATTCCTTCCTTATCTCCTCCATAGTAGATTGCTCTGCTCCTCGTGCTATATAGGTACTAGATAACTTTATCTGCCGCTTAATAGTGCTTTTAGCCTAGGTTTTAATTAAACCTTACCAGCTATAATACTATAAAAGTAATATCTAGACGCGTTATAGTGGCTATATACAGTACTAAACCTAATTTTCTCTAATATAGCATTGTAGAGGCTAGTAGGGATATAGGATGGACTAATAGGTCTATATTAGGGGACAGACGCGTTAGATAGATTAATTAGTAATTAGTAGGGAGGAGTTCTAACTCTGCTATAGGAGTGTTTAGAAGACGCCCTCTAAGATCTATCTTATACTAGTTAGCTATTTTCTTAATATAGGCTTCCTAGGATAGCTATAGGAGCCTTTAACTATAATTATATAGCATATAGATTTCTAGAAACTATTTTAGCTTACTAAGGGTACTTATCTGGTATTCCTTGCTTAGCTCCTTAATTGCTTCTTAAGCTTTCTTTTTATTTATCTTTTAGTAGTAGAAGATAATATTGTTAATACAGAAGAAGATAACTATTTTACCTTTTAGTATAATACACGGCTCTTAGGGAACCTCTTTAAAACCTAATTTGTTTAACAAGCTTATAAGATTCTTTTACTATAATAGAGGGGATTATGATAGTCCGTAAAGGGCTTTTCTTAAGCATAGTACTTTGTCTGTCTTTTCTTTATTAAACCCTAGCAGTAGCTTTATATAGATAACCTTATTAAGATCGCAATAGACAAACGCGTTAACTATATCTATCTATATCATCTTTAGGTTAAATTTTATAGTAATCGCTATAAGGGTTTAAAAGGCTATACTAGCTAATATAGCAGCTCTTACAGGTAGGTCTCCTAGGGCCTATTAATTTCCATATACTACTAAGCGTGCCTTGCACTTCTAAAGGAATCTATACTTATCTGTCTTATAGATAAATACCCATATTAAGCTAAGGACCTACTATTCCTTTATATGCTTCTTATCTATTTCTTAAAATAATCTTATTTAATAATAAGATTGGAGATGGGCTTATTAAGCCTCTTAGAACTAATCTTAAAGAGGGTGTATATTAAGGACCTAAATTAACTAAGGTGGTAGAGGTAAGTTCTTCCTATATAATCTAATATCGCGTATTCTGCCTAATTTTAACTTACTATTATTAAGTTAACTATTAAGGTTAAACTTCCTTCCTACTAAGAAGGCGCTGTAATAGGCTAAAGTAATCCTTTTAGTAATAAAGTCTTTAAACCTGTTATTGCAGGCTTCCTTAAATAAGTCTTTAACTAAGTTGTTAAACACCCCCTAAGTATTAAACGCATCTCTTATTTAATAAGTAATGTCTTAATTAGTACCTTATATATCTAACTTTATAGAATACTTAACGTAAAAAGTATATAGAGATTCTTCGTCTTCTTTTATTAGAGGTGGCGTATAATATATATCTTTAAGAGCTCTTATAAGCTTAAGATCTGCTAACTTATTAAAGGTTTAAACTAGCTTATCTACGTTATTATCTTCCTCTTAAATTAACGGTTTAAATACTTCTTTATTATCTTCTAGAAGGACTTTATTCTTAATTAGGGTATTAGGGAGTTAAATCTTCTTAATTAGCGTGTCTAATTTAGCGTATAGGTCCTTTAAGATATCCGTTTACTTACTATTAAAGAACGTTTTTTTATTAAAGATAACGTCCCTAGTAGAGATAACGATACCTTTATATAGGATCCAGATCCTATAAATATTAGTAGAGTTATAGCTAATAAAGTAGCTAATATAGGCTTACGGATCTAGCTTGCTTAGCCTTTTCTTCTTTAGCTAGGTGTCTAATATTATCACATATGCCCTACAGCCGTAGGCTTTTAGGTATACTAGTTATGGCTTTCTTAATCTCCTATTAGCTAGAAAGGTATAGAACCTCTTATATAGCGATTTCCAACTATTGCTTTCCCGTAGCGTTTAATCTTAAAGGTAGACTATATAGTTAACTATCTCGTTTTATAGATTGTGTAGTAGATTAGCAGCAATTCTTATTACATATGCTCTCTTAATAATTATACCCCCTGAGTATTTGGTGGTATTATTTTAAGCTTAGGTATAAGGCGCTAAAGGCTTAAATATAATCCCTTAGGTCTATAGCCATTTAAGGGTTCTCCTTCTTCCTAGCTCGTTATCTAATCTAATAGTATTAACTTTAAGGTTATACCTTAGACAAATCTATTAAATGAAATCTTTAAGTACTTATAGTGTCTCCTTTTCTTTATTATGTATTATTATAAAATATAGGAAGGTTCTTCCTAAGAAGGTATTATAGATAAACATAACTTATATAAATCCAGTATGCGCTTCCTTAAGGTTAGTTTAGTTAATATAGAGGTTAAGATAAGGTTTATTAATATTCTGTTTTAAGAACCTTCTTAAAACCTAACGTTTAATTTTAGTAAGACTATAATGTTAACATTCTATTGTCTTTAGGCCTTAAAGATTAACTTTTAAGACGTTAAGACCTAGATAATAAAGGCTTATACGTTCTAGATAACCTAGATATAGATACTATAGTTATATGTTACCTTTTGTATCTAGATAAATATCTCTTAATAATACTCTACGCTTCTATTAGCGGCGTAGTAGTTAGCTTATATTAAACGCTAATAGACTTCCTAGTTGGATGTATTTAATAGTCTATTATCTATAACGTTCTTCCATATAATATAGGATTGTATTATCCTTCTAAACTAGAAGATTATTATCTCCTTTATTATCCTAGTAGTACTCTTATTTTTAAAGTAGATAAAACAATATTAGGTTTGTATTAAAGTCTATATAAAAGGCAACGTCCTTAAGATGTAGGATCCCTTTGCTCTTGTCTAGTTTTATAACTTAGATAGTAATATTACTATAGCCTAGTATAGGCACTTCTAAGCTACTAGCGATAATATATTTATATCTTAAAGCTTTTCTAAAATTATAAAAATAAAAGAGGTTATTAAAGATATAGAGAGTGGTTTTTAAGTTAAGAATAGTTAATAGCTTTAGTGGATAGAGTTAACTAGTGTAATATAATTCTAGGAATATTGTATTAGCTTCTCCCTTAATCTTAACTTCCTGGCTCTTGTCTTCTTGTTATTAAGCCTTATCTTCTTATTCTTTAAGTCTAATCTTTATAACTTAGTTAGTAAGATTCTTATTCTTTTCTACCTTCTTTAGTGCCCTATTAATGCGTATATCTTTTATTATAACTTTTACAGGTCTCTTATCTCTAAATAAATACTAATAGCCCTAAATGGAGTGTCCTTATATTCCGCACGCTAAGCACTTAGGCATTAGCTTCTTATAGGACGTCTCCTTATCTACTAGTGTCCTAGCTCTCTTTAAGCGTCTATTACGTGCTAAGGCCTTTCCTCTTTATAAACCTTTAGTAGTATTAGAGTAATACTTAGTAGCTTACTCTGCGAAGTCTGGATTAAAGGTACTGCCTCTTATAGTAGTATTGGCTTTTTTTAAGGGTGTTCTAAGTCCTTCTTGCAGCTCCTTTACTACTCTATAGTATTTAGAAGATCTTAACTTCTAAGGGTTATTTAACTTAGTAGTATACTTTACACAGTAGGCGTTGCTAAAAGGTTAAAAATATATCTGCTAAATCTTAAAGCTAGATTCTATTAGATATTTAAGGGATCTTATACTTCTCTTCTAGGGATATTACGTGTTCCCATTAATCTAGCCATTAATTTAATTTTAAGAACAGTTTAAACCCCTTAAGGGCTTCTGTGTACTAGTATTATACCTTCTTTTCAATAAATAATAAGGTAGGTTCTGTGTTCTTCTTTAACTAAGATAGCCATTCTTTAACAGTTAAAGAAGGGTTAAGTAGTAGCTTCTTCTATAATACTATAGATATGATCTAGGTGCGGATCTATTAAAGATAATCTTCCTATCTTAGGAAATACTTTATATCCTGGTTGTAGTATTATCTACTATTCTTATATGCTTTCTGTTAATTTATTAAGAGCTATATATATAAGATTGCATTCTTATTAAAATATATAACCTTTAGATAAGGTGGTTTTTTAAGTAGACCTTCTTAAGGTGCTTCTGTGGCTAGGTTAACAAAGGCCTAAATTTGCTAATCTATAAGGGCTTGGAGTTGCTATAGCTATTATTCCCAGTCTTCTAGCTTATTAAGGATAATTATAGTTAATAAACTTAATGGTAGAGTTAACTAATAGGTAAAGGAGGAATTGAGATGGTATTTTGTTATTAGGATCGTCCTTATCGTCAGGGTTGTCCTATAATAATTAAGGTGGAATCTTGTAGAATCTTGCGGAATCTTATGGAATCTTATATCAGAATCGTCCTATAACAATTAAGGTAGGATTTCTATTAGAGTCTGCGTCTTAATAATAAGGTTTTAGAGTCTAACAATAAGGTAGAATTTCTTTAAATAATTAAGTAATAGCTAAATAGCTTCTTAAGTTGGCGGACTAGGCTTATAACTGTTACGAAGTTTAAATAGAGCAGTTCATTAATAAAATGGGTTAATTAATTGATGTCAATTATCTTAGGGCCCTAGGACTGCGAGCTACAAAGAGATTTTATAGTGCATGTAACTCGTGCACGTGACCCACGCCTTTAGAAAATATAGGTTATCTAATAGCTGTCGCAAGCTCCGCCTAGGGGGTTAAGATAGTAATTATTTTACTATTAGAGATATTTAAGGGTTCTATAGCGGCTTTGCCAGCTACTATATTTCTTAGTATAGTAGTAAGGATATTAGGTAATTCTGGATAATTTCTTTAGGGGTTTTAGTCTATGCGTATTTAGTTCTTAGAGTTCTTTTTATATTCCTTTTGTATCCTTAGGGTTTTATCCTATCCTTATAGTCCTGGTAACGTCAGGAAAAAAATTACTAGTATTTTTGCAGCATTTGGCGGCATTTGGCGGCTAAATGCGCATTTCGCGCATTGCAATGTATAGCGTATGGTATTAACTAAGGAGCGGCATACTGCCGCATTTAATAGAAACTAACAACGCAGTGCAGCTAATTGTGCATTTATTCTATTAAGCTTTTTTTACACTTAATGCGCAATTAATATATAATGCCCTTCTCGCGTATTCTGTATATTTTGCTTACCCTAAGCAATAAATAAACATTGCTCTTCCCGCGCACTTAATAGTATTTCCTTAATTTGCGCGGTTTGTAGTATATTTTAGATAAACAAAGGCTATTTTAAAGCTAGCAAAATAAAATATATTATTTTAGATAATTTAATAATATAGCGACGGTTCTTTTCTACCTGCCTACCTACTAACCGACTAACTGATCTATATATAGAGCTTTATATAGAGCTTTATACAGAGCTTTAGGGGTAGTAATTTTAATATTTATTAATAAAGTATATATAAAATATAAAAAAAATTAAATTTATTAAAATTATAAAATTATACTTTTATATATGCTTAGTAATTATATAGTTAGTACTTAGTAGCTAAATGCTAAGACTTAGTTATAAATGCCGTATTTAGTAGCTAAATGCTAATACTTAGTTATAAATGCCGCATTTAGCAGCTAAATGCTAGTACTTAGTTATAAATGCCGCATTTGGCGGCTAAATGCTAGTACTTAGTAATAAATGCTAGAGAATGCTGGAAAATGCTGAAATGGCTAAAAAGTAAAATTAAATGCTAGTAATTTTTTTCCTAACGAATGTCCTTAGGGTCCTATTTTTTGTCCTTGTCCTATTCTTGGTTTTATAAATATATTTAAGTTCCTTTTTAGGAAGAAAGAGTAGTATAAGCTTTAGATAATATTAGTGACTTAGTTAATTAAGGTATAAGTATAGCAAGAAGGACGTATACAAGCCTATATAATTGGATTGTCTATAAACAAGGATCTAAAGCTAGAGAAAGGAAAGGAGAAAAAAAGCAGCGCTAGTTAAAGTAGGGTTCTTTTATACGGTCCTCTAGTTATGTAACCGCAAGTCCTACTAAGTTCTGCCAGCTAAGTTCTGCCATTTTTTGCTAGAGCTATAATAGTAGATACTAGTTAATAAAATAGTAGAAACCCCTATATTTATAATATGCCTAAACTTATACTAGGTATATGCTAAATTTTCCCAGCCCTCTATACCTTCTTAGGCCTAGCTTATATTGTTTTTATAGCGCTCCCTTATAGGGCGGCTACGGTTTATTATTACTTAGTGCCGATCTTAGATCTATTTATTCTTAATATATTAACACCCTATTTAGGAACTATATATACTATAGGCCACTTCTAGCTATACACCCCCTAAATAATACGCATACACCCCCTACCTTATTTAGTTTAGACGCTTCCTTATTAAGTTAAATGCTTCCTTATTAAGTTAGAATATTATGTATGTTTAACTTGTTTGTGCCTATATCGCGAAAATCAAAGTGCGTGCCATGTAAGTTTTAGAACTGCAACATTACAATTAAGTCTTGATTTTAGTTATAGTATAAGTAGTAGAGTCTAAATTTGGATCGCGACTAAGTCAATTAATTAAATTGCGCAGTGCTTGTGAGGCGTCGCGTAAACTGATTTAGGTGCTGCCACCTACTTCGCACCCACGCGCCCACGCGCGCGCGCGCCCGGTGGGACCCAAATCAGCACTGCTTCGCATCCAAGGGCCTGCAATTGTAGAGCGTCGCGGCAGTCGGCCAATCAACCCTGCAACCGGCTCTACAATTGCCAATCGCGTCGACAGATCTACTCGTAGAGAGCCCTCAGCATTTGAGCGAAGTACTATGCTCGCACTTTGATTTTCGCGATGCAGGCGCAAACAAGTCAAACGCACGTGATATTCTAACTTAATAAGGAAGCGTCTAAACCAAATAAGGTAGGGGGTGTATGCGTATCAATTGGGGGGTGTACGCGTATCATTTAGGGGGTGTATAGCTAGCAGTGGCCATACTATATTAGATCTTAGCAAATCCTATTTAGGAACGGCATTAAAGATATAACACCCGCTAATTTAACCGTCCTAAAATTAAGCTTCTGGAGTTAATTAGTAAGTTTCTTTAGTTTAAGATCTACTTTTTAAGTCATTTAACGGGTGCCTGCCGACTTACTTAGCTAAAAGACTATAGGTAGTTAAAGAGTAGTATCTATTTAGTTAGTTATAGCTAGTTGCTAATTATAGAATTGTCCAACTAGTTAACAAAGGCCTTACTTCTTAGGATTTATTATTAATAACCGATCTACGCCTTTATGCAAATTAAGCTTGTCTTCTATAGCTCTCTTTATTAGATAGAGGTTAAAAAACTTTTATCTATCTAGGTTGGCTCTTATTTTAGTAATAGTATATCTTTAGTATTTAAATAAAGTCCCTTTGCGAACCAGTACTCTTATTTACGGTTTTCTAAATTACTAGCCTTAGTAATCTTTTAGGAGATTAACGTAAACTACCTATAATATTTATGTATACTACTAGGTGGATTATTCCTATACTATAGCATATAAGCTTCTAAAAACTCTACTATTTTAACTTATTAAAAGTAGTTACTTTCTTAGAAGTCTGTCCTAAGCTTTCTTATAAGTTCTATCTAGTTACCAATTATAAATTTAGGCAGGCTTTGGATCTATATCCCTATTTAATAGTCGCAATACTTTAGAAGTTCTTAATACTTCTTATTATTTGTAATATAATATTAGATATGAAGTCGCTTATATTATTTAATAAATTGCGATATGTTTTGTCTCGTAAATTAAGGGGTCTTAGAAATTCCTAAAGCCGGTATAGGCTAGGCCATAATATATATTTTATCTTGTTCTATTAGTGGTCTAGTAAAAGGCGGCGGACCTATAGTTTCTTTAGGGATAAGTAGGTGGACCTTATAACCCTTATCCTTAGTCTATTAATAGTTATTAGTCCCTAACGTTATAGGAGTTAGGGTTAGTATTACATGCCCTAGTTTAGGAGAGCTTCGCGGTTTAATAGGCTGCTTGCTTTCCACTCTCTTTTTAGTTTATTTACTATTATTATAGAATAGGCCTAATATTCCTAATAATCCTTTTACTAGTACTATCGCTATTATTGCTATAAATTTAAAGGTAGCTTCTATAAATGCGAGACTAATTTTATAGGCTGTTATAAATATGGTAAATAAAATATAAAAGACTTTTCTCTGCCGTTTCTGGTATACTATAGTCCTCCCTTTTATCCTCCGTCTTATAGTACTATGTACTTACCTTCCTATTACTATTTGCCGACTACTATTCCCGTATAGAGAACTCGGCAGTTGTTATTGGTTTATTTCTATAGAGGTAGCTACGCACTACCAGTTACTAATATATCTATACTTCTTCGCCTTCCTTCCCACACGTCCTTCTATTTGCAGTTTTAGATTGTTTTAGATCGTTTCTATGCGTCTCCTATATATAGAGCACCAGACTTCTAATCTAAAGAGCTTGCTATTGTCCCTATATGGAATGCCATAAAATATATAGGAGGGTACAACCTCTCTTAGATAGGAAGTCACGGTGTGGTTAGTTAGTTAGTTAATCGGTTAGTTATAATTAGATAGTAGAAGAACAGTTAGTAAGAAGAGAAAAAAAGTGTGTATTAAAGGAAATGTGTATATCTATTGGTCCTGTCTAAGTTATTAAAGACTCTAGGGCTTTAGACTGATCTATATAAAATATATAGAAGGCCTAGGCTCTCCCAAAGCTATGCCTAATCTAAATATTAAATTTAGGGGGCCAAATTACACCACCACACTATTATAATAATTTACCTCCTAGTATCCTTTTAGTATATAGCCGCAACCTTACTAATATAACTCTGTTATAATAGCGTAATTTAAAAAAAAGGAAATATAAGTATAAGCTATTTTTATAACGAAGCCTTGTAGGAAATACCACGGTAGACTTACTAATGGGCTAGGTGTATAGGTAAATAGGAAGTCAATAATATAACAGTAATAAATAATAACTGGTAGAGTGGTTGCCTAATAGATTAACTTTAATTATATTCTGAGATTTACTATAAGGAAAGGAACTATCTAGGTAGGGACTGTAGTCCTTTAAATACACATCCGTACGCCTAAGAAAGTTATTACTTTATCTACTCTATCTGCTCTATCTACTCTATTATAGATTATATATATTATACTACGTGACCTTGCTTATTATTTCTTATTATATAGCTTTACTAATTCCATTCTAGACCGTGCCCTTATTAACTAACTAGCTTCCTCTAACTCCTCTCTAAGTAGTTATAACATTATACTTAAAGCGTCCGGAATACCATCTTCCTCCTTTTTATCTTTATTTTTAAAGATTCTTAATATCTTTAAGTTATTTACTAGAGGTATAATGTCTGTCTAATTAATTTGGTTAATATTATTACTTATTATACCTAAAGCTTCTTCTTCTTCTTCTATAGCTTGTCGGTCTTATACTATTACTATAATATTATCTCTTAGTGAAATAATGCCGTTTCTATGTTCTCGTTGTTTAAAAAAGGGATTAGTTTATATTGCGTTAGCGAGTCCTTTATCTTAGCAACCCTCTTCTTATTTAGAGTGCACTAAAGCAAATATTTAATTATCCTGCGACGTTCGCTCCGTTTCTAATGCTAAGTATGCGCGTTTTATTGCTTTTAATAGCCTTTAAGTACCCTTATTAATTACTGCTAGGGTCCTAAGTTTAATCTACCGCTGTAAAGCTTAATAACAAACTATTAGTAGCACTAGCTAAACTTTATTGTTCTTATAATGCTAAATAAGAGGCTGCTAACGCCTAATAACGTACCCTTAACTCTTATTTGGCTGTATCTGCTTAGTTAATCCGTCTTAAGAAGGTTTATAAGAAGGTTTATTTTAAGGAGTGAAAACTTATAGAATAAGGTCTATAGGAACTTAGTAATAAAAGAATGGATTTTCTTCTAATAGAGAGGGAAACAACTCCAAATACCTTGGAAGGTGCTCCTCTTAGGTCCCCCTTAGGTAACTTATTCTTTAGTAATCCTTCTTTATTAATGCTGCCTAACCCATTTTCTTCTAATACTCCTATACCTTTCTTATAGCGTTTTTTAAGTTGTCTAGTAGCTCCTAAGTAGTCTTATTATAGCTTATCTACTTAACTTTATACTATATTTTATTATTAATATCCTTATAACTAATAATCTTTAAAACTTCCTATTTATCTTCCTCTTGTCCTCTATATATATCTACTTTATAGACTAGTGGCTTAATATTCCTATATACTAGCTCTAGTATTACGATATACTATATAGGGTAAATCCTTATTTTCTCTGGTAAGTTAAGTCTGTATATAACTTTTAAGATCTTTACTTTAACTGTAAACGGTCCTAGTCTAATATAGTCTAACTTCTTGCTTAGTTGTTAACTTTTAAAATTTTTGTGTAATAGCTATACTTTATTTCCCTTTTTAAAATCTGGTCCCTTAGATCTCTTAGTATTATAGTACCTTTTCATCCTTACCTATACCTATTTAGCTATTTCCTTAAGGTAATTATAAAGATTTATTAGGTTCTCCATTCTTTCTTTAGCTGTGCTACTTGTTTTCTTTACTTATTATAGTAACAACGACGTTCTTGGCTTATACCTATAATTTACCTTAAAAGGTAATATGCCTATCCCTTCCTATAGTGTCGTATTATATACAAACTATATAACTGGTAATAATAATACCTAATTGTTTTGCGCGTAATTAATATAATGCCTTAAGTACTATTCTAATGTTTAGTTTAGTCTTTCTATTTAACTATCTGTCTATAGGTAGTATGCTATTAATATTACTACTTAAACCCCTTATTTGGCTAGAATACCTCCTAGAATGCTGCTATAAATCTTAAATCTCTATTTAATATAATCTTTATTAGTGCTCTATGTCTTGTAAATACTTCTTTTATATAGATTCTAGCTATATCTTCCGCTGAGATTTCTTCTGTACATGCTATAAAGTAGCCCCACTTAATTAACTTATCTACTATTATAAGGATTGTATTATAATCCAATCTAGTAATAGGGTCCTTTAACTTTGGTAACTTTATAATAAAGTTCTATAATATAACCTCCTATAGTGTCACGGAACGCCGCCGTAGGAGCCTCTATGGGAGACTCCCTAGTGGAACCCCATGCCCTCGCGTACGCTTCGCGTACAGCTTACGTCAGCTACGCGTAGTATATCACCTTCCTACGCCCTCAATCCTTACGATCGATCGCGCAACGTCTTGTAGACTCCTTAAATATATATATTTAGCAGCCACTGTTCCGCGTCCCATGACATTATATTACACCTTTTTTTACCACCGACACCTAACCTATAACCAATTTTACGTCTCTATAATACTACAGGCGCTGCCAAAAGCAGCGTATCTATAAGCAACCTTCGCACTATAATAGTAAGACAATATTCCTTACTAGCTACTATGTTAAGCCTAAAGAGTAACCTAATATCCTAACCTAATTTATAACGCCAATCAATCCTAGGAGAATTTAATTTATTAACCCTAGCCTTAACCCCTAAGGGTAAGCCTAGCGGCTTAGAAGAGTTATAACTATAAGTACTCCTAAGCACCTAGCACCACCTTAAAAACGATAAGAGTTAACCAGCCTAGTAGGATGGGTACACCCCTATTAGTATAGGTGACTATAGCAACAACCTTAACAAGATAAACACCGGCAACGTCTTATCCTTTATTAATTACACAGCCATAGAAAAGTAACTAGAAGGGCAGCTACCTATTAAGATTAAAATACAAAACGCTAAGATATTTGTATAAATGGTAGTATAAGAACCTAATAAATACTACCGCCTTTTATAGAACTACCACCTAAAGCTTATATAAGCTAAACTGCGTGCTGCCTAAAATTATAATATTATCTAAGACTTATAAGCTAGTAAGGCACTTGCTAATAATATATACTAAGAGACTAAAGATAACCTCCGTATATCTAAGCGCGATATTTAACAATTAAAGAAAGCTAAGATTGTACTTATTGCCTAGGTTACTAAGAAGGAGGGTATAATTACATCAGGAAAATATTCGCAGGATGAGATTCAAGTAGACTTTGGTTTTCGCGTTTCGCGTAATTAACATGCAATTTGACTAACTCGACACGCAATTAACCAACTTGACACGCAATTGACCAACTTGACACGTAATTTGACCAACTCGACACGCAATTAACTAACTTAACACGCAATTTAACTAACTTAACACGCAATTGACTAACTTAATATGTAATTTAACTAACTTAACACGCAATTAACCAACTTAACACATTTAAAAGTTAAATAACATGCAGTTGACCTACTTAACAACTTTAAAAGCTAACTGTATATTCCTTGACACGCAGTTAACCTACTTAGCAACTTTAAAAGGTAACTGTATATTTCTTAACATGCAATTATATATTTAACTAGTATATATTATCTAATATAATC
>Ga0307507_10006172_pt1 | contig 18718 bp, 13 predicted proteins | sample 7_EM_MG_FD_207223 | JGI IMG/M metagenome (GOLD analysis project Ga0307507, IMG submission 207223) | Populus trichocarpa ectomycorrhiza microbial communities from riparian zone in the Pacific Northwest, United States - 7_EM | ecosystem: Host-associated > Plants > Roots > Unclassified | place... | reverse complement strand
CCATGCAAGGAGGGAATGATTAATCTTATGATATTCCCATGCACAGATATATCAGCAAATAAAAAATATTATTTTAATATATTTTCAATTTAAATTCCAACCGCCAATACAAATATAAATACCGTAAAAATAATACGAGATGCCATAGTTTGTACGTTGCAATCTGCACGACAAAATGGGCGTCGCAGAAGCCTGCAATTGGCATTTCTCTGTGGTTCTGGTTGCCGGAATTGCTGCAAAAACTCCATTAAAGATCTTGCACATGGTTTTCAGTTTTCAATACAAAAGAAATAATGTCACTCTTTATGGAGCTGGTGGAGGGCTTGGAACCTTCAAACAAATTAACTGTAGCAATGTCCAGTTACATTAATCAGCTAATACTGGCAGAGAATATTTGGATTGCCAAATAGACTGTGAAAAAAAGATATAAATGGATTATACATTAAATTAATGAATCATAAATTAATCACGAGCCCTATGGTACTATCGAGACTTTTTTTTTTTGCATGTAATTATAGGTGCCTTAAAAAATATTTTAATCACACCCTTTAAATTCATTGAACTACATCATCAACAATTAATTTGTGACGTTGAGACTTTTGAGATTATCACATGTGCTTATAAATATGGAATTTTTTTATATATATTAACAAAAAATAAAAGAGGGGTGAACTCTTCTAAATTCTTTTTTAGTTTTAATTGAGAATTTATTTTTATAATTTTTTTTGATTTACTTTCTATGAAGTTATTATAGTTTTATAACTCGGATCACAGATTTGGTGGTTAACCTGAATTGACTTGAATTTTTTTGTGTTTTTTTAATTAATTTTTTTTTCAATTTCACCATTTAACATTAGTTTGATTGAAAATTGAGCTTCATAATTTCTTTAGATTTTCTTTCTTTGGGGTTATCATAGTCTCATGACCAAAATTACAGATTTAGAAGATTAATCTGAGCCGATTCAATAGATTGTCGTTTCTATATTTCTAAAAAAATATCTTGAACTTTTTTTTTTAATCAAACTATATTTTTTATTATTAAGAAAACACATTAGAAACTCTTAAACATTTTTTTTATGTTCAAAAAAACTTTGACCCGACTCACATCATAGCATGTGTCAATAATCTAGTTATATATCTAAAATAAATTAGCTAGCCAAATTTATATATATATATTTGTTAAAAAACTGACTTTCCCACAATAAAAACCACGATAAAAATATGGAAAAACCCCTAACAATAAGTTTAATATTTTTTGGTTTTAAAGGGTAATTTATTCTTTTAATTATTTAAAAAAAATAAAAAGAAAAAGAACCTAAGAAACTGATGTCTTTCGGTTAAAGGGTAATTATCTAAAATAAATTAGCGGCTACATAAGCAAGTAATTTAAGGCCGAAGAAGCTGACATCTTCGAATTCACTCCTCCACGTAAATACATTGCATTTTGATTAACTTAGAGGCTAAGCCATTAATAGCGTACGGACTTGATGATGTTTTGAAATCCGATAAGCTTAGTAATAAAATATTTTAGTGATTGAATTATTAAATTCTTATTTAAATAATTATTTTCTCTAAAGTAAAGAAAACTATGCATTTAAAAACTTATAATTATTGTTAGGGGATTTAAAGACCTTTACATAATAAAATCAATAAATTTTATAAGAAAAACAAATATACTGAAAAATATTAAATTTCAAGAATAAAATTGTTTTTATGCTAAACATATACGTGTTTTTAAATATAAAATCTTATCTGAATAGTTTAAAAAATATTTATAATTTATAAATCTTGTTTTTTTTTTAAAATAAAATAACTGAAGAGTCATTCAGTCCATCTTCTCTTTATTACTATTTAATTAAATTCTTAAGTACCTATTTGTCATCTTTCTTTCTGTAATTATTATCAATATTGTATACATGTAATGATTAACTGGGAAGGAAGTCAGAATTGCAAACTCTATTGTCAATATTTAGCACCTAAACTCTAACTTCTTTTCAATTACGCCCTTGACGTTCAAAAAGTTTTTATATTTTATTAAATTTAGTCCAAATTTGCCTTTCTATATACACTTCTTGGTAAGTGAGAGTGGAAAAATTGACTAAAAATTAAGATAATTTAAGTAAAAACAAATAACTTACCATGGAAAACTAATGGATTGGACTAAGTTGCAAATAAATAAATAAAAAATACAAGCAGCAATATCGGGCTGTATGGAGTGTTACCGAAGAATGCTATACTGCTAGTTTATCAGACCACAAATAATTAGTTGATATTTTTTTTTTGTCGGAGGGGGCGCCAGCAGACTTTGAGTTACAGAAATGCTACTAAAATTACTTCTAATCTAAAACGCGTGGGCATTTTATTATAAACTCGGTATCATGTATCCTTTTATAATTGATTGTGGATGACGTTCTGTATTTTTTAAGAATTTATTTTGATCATCCAAGTTGTATTTTATATGATTTCCTCTTAATTGAAGGTAAATCGCTGCTAATTTCTTAGTTAACGGTGAAATAAAATAAAAAAGACTGAGATGTAAGAGGCGCCAAATATGAATGGTGTGTTAGAAATTTTAAAAAAAATATACTTTGGTCTTTAAACTTTAAAAATTGTGTAAATTATATAATTTCAGTAACTCAATATTTTTTCAATTCAATTTTAGTATAAAATTTCATTTTTGTTATTTTTTAGTTCTTGATTAAGAGAGAAGAGAGAGAAGCCATCGGATTCCGGTGTCAGAGAGAAAAAAAATATTGTTATTTGTGTAAATGATGTAGCTCAATTCTCAATATATTAAGAGTGTTTGAGAATATTATGCTACTATTTAGTTTAGTAATGAAAGAGAGTTTATAGTTATTTAATTTGTGCACATGAGTTTTTTTGTTATATATTTTTTGTTATTTGATTTTTTTTTCAATTTCATAAATTAATGTTGAGTTTTTATTAAAAAAAATTATTGTTTTTTTTTTTAATTTTACCCTTCAATGTTTAATTGATTTTTAATTGGTCTTCATCATTTGTTTTGATTTACTATTTATTGGATTATCACGGTCTCAAATAAACATCCCAATATTTTGATGGTATCCGATTTTGAAAGCGTCTATTTTTGTTATCTTTTAATTAGATAAACACCAAGTTGAGTCTACGATCTGAGTCATGAGTTTAGAAGATTAACCTGAATTAACCCGAGTCGATCCATTATATTATTATCTCAATATTTTAAAAAAATATTATTTATATATTTTTTTTAAAAAAGTTTTAACCGCTTGTCAAAATTGTATTTTCACTAATGTACATGGGATTTTTTTTTTTGTTATTGTTTTTCATTGAGCATTCCAAATTAACACTGTTATTTTGAGACAACTCTCCTATAAATTTTGTTTTTTATGTTAAAAATGTTTTGATACAAAATTATAAGGCAAAGGCAACCTAGTAACAACCAAAAAAACATTGTAGTCGGGACTTTGAGTTGCATAACAAAGGCCAAGTCCCTTCCCCACTACAAAACAACGAAAACAAATTGTAGACAGTAAGACTTGGATTTGATTCATTAAAAAAAACTATAAAATATAAAAAATTTGCGTGTATTAATGAAATTATGTTACACATCGCATATTAACAACCATATCTAAGGAGAGCAGTTGTCTGGGTTGACCTATCTGATCAAACAAGACATTTGGAGAGTTATAACCATTGAAAACCAGATCTCTAAGATCCATCGGGCACATTTTCCCTTCTTACACAAGAACTACGTACACTGTGTGTGTGTGTGTGTGGTGTTGCTATGTAAAGAAACATTAATTTTATTTTCTCCAATAAATTGAGATTATGTAACAAATATAAGAATCAGATTTGATTTCAATTGCTTTTTCTGTTTTCTGACAAAGAAAATAATTTAAAAAAGGTGAGAAACTAAGAACCGGTTGTCAAACCTTTTCAAAATCAAAATAACTGGTTTTCCAAAAATTGTGACATGATTGTTAGTTCTGCTTTCCTCAATAAAAAAAATTTAAAAAAAGTGGGTTTTTTTTTATAAATATTTGTGTTTTCAAAAATTCAAAAACAAATACTTCTAGAATCCGTAGTTTTTCTTTTGTTGAAGATAGCAACAATCACTAGTGTGTTGGGACTGTGAACCATATTGGTAGAGTTAGAGAATCCAACAAAACCAACTCCCTACCTCAAAATTGAGGTCAGATTGCCGGGGCCATGTTCCCAGAAGCCTAAGCCTATGTCTTGTCTTCATCGAACAGACCTCCACCTTTCATGCACACCTTTGCCATTTCTCCAATCAAACATTTACGCTTAATCTATTGACTAATCCCAGCTAATAACACAACAATACAAGGTTCTTGATAGTAATGCGAGGAGTTAAAAACATTATTTTGCACGCACCATTGATATTAAAAGCTCAAACCCCACGTTCACTCCCCCTGCTGTCTAACATCTACACAGAAGGAAAAAGAATACCATCTACTAATTACTATGCACGTCTTCCCGTGCAAATCCCTCAGTTTTCGAACCTGACCATGTTCACTCCTCCTGTTGCTTTCCTTCAAAATACAGCCAGCTTTTCTTAACTGGCTTTTCATCTCTATAGGTTATTGTGTTTTGTATATATACATTCCCTTGCCCCTCCCCCAGACATCTCCAAGCTCTTGGCGAGCTTTTTTTGGGGACACCTCTCATAGCTTACACAAAATCTACTAGATATGGGTGAGATTAAGTTCCAAGTATACAACAAGTGCAGTACCGGGGCCAAGAAGGCCCCTGCTACAAGGAGATCTAAGCATAGCTTCACCAACAAGTGTGCGGCCTTGGTTAAGGAGCAACGTGCTCGTATCTACATCCTACGCCGTTGCGCCACCATGCTTCTTTGCTGGTATATTCAGGGTGATGATTAGCCATCTAGCTATAGCATATATATACTACTACTCTAGCTATAGCTGTGACGTATATTTCTTGATTTCTTTCCTTGCCCTCATATAAATTAATCTCTTACATCATGCACAATAAGAGCTCAATATATCTGGTCCAGTACGGTTTGGTTTCATGGGGTAAGGGTGTGGTTGCATATCCGTTTTCTCAAGCTACACAGAATTTTCTCCTTGTAAGTGCAACAGTTCCCTCTTTTTTTTACCTGATTGGAAAGCAATCCATATCGGGTTTCTGGGGGCACAGACCATAGGAGATCGGTTAATTTTTACTGCTGCACTCTTTCCTTTTTCACCAACCAACTGGTTCATCGAGTATATATGAAGATCAATGGAGCTGATTAGGAGATCAATTAATATAATATGGGGGGACACGTCTCTCAATCTTTTTTTTATGACTGTCAAAGGTTGTTTGTTTGCCTGTTGATGGAAGCCTTAATTACTGTAACCTGTACTGCTGTTCTTTTTTACCTGGTGTCTCCCTCTGAATTAATCAATCTTTTTTGGGAAGTAACATGCTCTAAGTTTGTAACAACCAGCAAAGAATATGAGGGATGATTGTAAGTTGTAATTGCTGAGTTGAGTTTGTAACCCTGGATCATCTGTACTATTTTCTATCATGTTCACTTTGAACTGAGTCTCTGTGATGTGATCTTTGTACAGAGCTCAGTTCACACGCCACCTACTTCTTTGTACGTGAACATGGAAACTGTTGGCAACTAATAAGATTTGTGATCAAATACATATTGAATGTGTTTAATTTCTATACTTTACTTCCTAGTTCTAAGTTTAATGAGCACCTTGTTAAAAATTTAGCTTGCTTCCTCCCTAATTACAGATACCTAGCCACCCATGTTTGTCATTTATATTAGCTTAAGAAAATAATGTTTATCATATTCATTTCTTTACCTAGTAAATTAAAGATGCTAGTTGTAATTAGCACTTATTCATTAGTATGTTTTATACATGTTATTTTTATTTAAAATCTATGTTTAAAAAGGGTTAAAGAAAGGATGATATCCAATATCTCTAGGCTCGGCTACGTGTTTAAGTCTAAATACATGTGGGTCTGACAATATGTCAGATCTAACATTTCTGGGCTCAGCTATGCGCCGAGCACAAGTATACGGGGATCTGACAAGCTGTCAGACCTAAATTCTTAGGCTCGGCTATGCGTCGAGCCTAGATGGATGTAGAACTAATGATCTTTCTAAGCCTCATATTGGGTCACACGACTTCGTTTGTTTGTAACCCTTAACATAAAATATTAAGGTCAGGGGTACTCATATCTCTACACCCTCCCAGGTGTATAAAATTCTTTAAAAGAACTTGTCATTTATCCCTCATTAATGATGTTTAAAGGATATTTATCTCATTAATGATATGTACGTGATATTTATCTCTTTTTAATGCATGTTTCAAAGATATTTTTTCTCGTTAATGTTATCAGAGCAAGATGACACTTTAACCCCTCATCTTCATAAAAGGACAAGACTCGTAGGTTATAAAGATCCTATGAATCCTTCAATAAAAAATAGGTTCACAATCTTCATTCTTTACAACATATTTATTTTCATAGTTTCTCCATAAAATATCATTGTATTTTCTCTAAAAAAAATACACACTTAAGCATTCGAGAGTCTCCAAATCCACCAAAAAGGATCTTTAACAGGTATCGACTATTAGTCATTATGGTCAAGAAGAATGAATAAGGTTGTTAGAACCAAGAGATTAATTGATTATCCAAGACATAAGTTTGCCCCTAAGATACTTGGGTTTTTTGGGACATTATCAATGACGTTGTCTGTGGGAATTGATAAAAAAACCATTAATTGTTCTTTCTAAACTGGTTTTGACATCCCTTATCGCTATTAATGACAAATAATCAAGACACACCTGGAATGAGATGGGTCACAGACCTCCTAGTGATTGCTGGCACAACTACTCTGTCGGAACATCCATAACTTTTCAATCAAGTCCAACTCCTCATTGAGGTGGTGCTAGTCAGTCAAGGAAATCATCAGGTTGATGAGCCGAATACAGTAACCGGGAACCAACCTCTATCATGGTTTTTAGTGGCCTCTGTGTAAAATTTGTATCACTTCTGAGCACCAATATACTAGCAAAAAAAAAACTCTGCAGACCTATAATGTCACTCAACTAGGAGGATGATGTTCATTATTATAATCCTATTGATGGTACCAATAAATTTTATCAATAAGAGAGACTACTTTAATGATTAAGAATGTTATAAATCAGCTTGGGAGGCATGATCTACCACGAATACTAGGTGTGTATTGTTTACAAGGGAGTCAGAAGGCTATGCAACATTTTATTGCTTAAGCTAGAAAGTGATTTCTCCTATTTTGCCCAGGGACTTAGTGAGACAAGCAAATTCGAGCTATATATTTTTGTCAACTTCATGAATAACATTGGAACCTCGAGAGCTTAAAAGCTTTCCACAGGTGAAAATAGAGTTGGTTCAAATCGTAAAACTTGTGAAGTCTCTTTGAAAACTATCTAAGGAAAAGTGAGTCAACTACCTAAAAGACATATACTAGAGAAAACTCTATTCTCTCATCACATATGGAACTCAAACCACAATCTCAGTAGAAACTAGATACCCAAGCCATCGAGTTGATTATACCTTAAAGGGTAATAAAATGCACCATAGTCAATGACTAAGAATGTAAGTTTCTTGTATATGGATTAACTTGTTCAAAGTAATGATATTTATTTTCTCCAGGTGATGCTTAAGGAAAATGACCCCACAACCTTTCAATGATGGGATTGACTCAACCTCTCTAGTGCAATTGCATAATTTACATTGAAATGGATTAACTTAGTCTCCCTAGAGCGATTGCATAATTTATCTTGGAAGGGATTGATATATTGTTCCTAGTATGATTGCACAATTCTCTAAGGATGAAATAAACATTGTCTCAGCAATGAGAATTGACACGATCTCCCTAAAAATACAACCCACAGCCTTCTAATGATGGAATGAACTCAATCTCCCTAATTCAATTGCATTATTTACCTTGGAATGAATCAACTCAGTCTTTCTAGTGCGATTGCATAATTTACCTCGGAAGGGATTGATATGGTCTTCCTAGTGCAATTGCACAATTCTCCAAGGATGGGATAAACACTGTCTCAGCAACAAAGATTGACATGATCTTTCTAGGGCAACAACCCATAGTCTTACAAGGATGGGATGAACTCAATCTCTCTAGTGCAATTGCACAATTTACCTTGGAAGGGATCAACTATGTCTCCCTAGTGCAATTGTGCAGTTTACCTCGGGAAAGGATTGACATGGTCTTCCCAGTACAATTGCACACTTTTCAAGGATGAGATTGACAAGACCTCAATAACCCTAAAGGATTTTACTTCATCTTAAAAAAAATAGCACAAATCTTCATGTGATGTTAGAAACATCTCAATGATCTGTTGGGAATATAAGGATATACTTGCAACCCAGATCTTTTCTCTGCTTCAAGTAGGGGGCAAATCCTACTAAGATTAGGCAAAATTCAAAGCTCGATTCCTGCCAAAATTTGATAAATATTTTTCTAAATATGGACATTAAACCTATATGAAGTTTTCAATAATTTCTTAAAGGTTTTTGGACCCTGTACAAATTTTTTTATTGTGGGTGTATGACCCATACAAATTGTCTAGAGAATTGCTTTAATATTTTCTAAGTATAAGTGTTGGATCCATATAAAATTATAAAACTTTTTTGACAAGCCAAAGAAACTTATTGAAGGCGGATAAAATTATCTCCCAGTTAGGGTGCAACTGGCCTAGACCCAGCTAGAGTATATAAAAACTTCCCTTATGAATCCTTAGATAAGGAAAGTGTACCCTAATGCATACATGCAAAAGAGGGCTGCAATTTCAAAATGACCATGGGCAGGGCTCAAGGTTGGTTGACTAATATGCTCATTCTCGGCAAATATTTGAACTATGTACTCTCCTGTCTACCGATCGTTAACAAACTTTATTTCCTTCACCTCTATAGTGATAAGGGCATCATCGTCGGGGGCCTAAGGTAGCCCTTCTCTCTCCTGAGGTTCTCTAATAGCAACGGGGTAAGAACTTATATAGGGAGAATTGCTTTCCCCCTACTAGAGATTGATGTTGGGGTTTTACCCCCTCTAGTTCTCGGGCCTAGTATAATGGACTCATGTCCCATGTATTTTCTCCTGGTCTTAGGTTGAAACCTGAACTCCTCTTCATAGGTAACAACGTCCATGTTTCCAAGGACAAATATGACTCTTTTTAGGTCTATTTTTATTCAGAGTAAAAAAGAAAAAAAAGATTAAGGTTTTGGTGGGAAATACCTAGAATGACAGTTTTTTTCCCATATTAAAACAAAACTGGCTTAGAGTTTTTCAACAAAGCTGATTTTCAAAAATTATAAAAAGTGAAAGTAAAAGAAAAGATAGAAGCAAGAATGACTATGGTTATAAAGAAAATAATTTTTCACCCTCACCTTTGGATGAATGACCGTTCATATCATCTCAAATCTTCAGAAGTCTATTCAATTGTTGCAATGAATGTACACTGTCGTTTCGTTTCCTAATGAACACCTCCTTTTAATGAAGATAGGCCACCTGGTAATCTATTTCAAATAAAGACGAGACATGTAGCCATAAAAAATCTCAACAATTCTGCAAAGACAAATGTCATGGGAAAGGTAAAAAGTCTCTAATTAATGGGACATACAACTCAGGTAAAAAGACTTTCATTAAACCTAATAACCTTTTAGAATATATGTATTAAATACGCAAAGACTTGAGGGGTTATTGATGGATTAACGTGTTATATACATGTTATTTTTGCCTAAAATCTATGTTTAAAAAGGCTAAAGGTAGGGTGATGGCCCAACATCCCTAAGCTCGGTTACGTGCTGAGCCCAAGTGCATGTGGGTCTGGCAAGCTGCCAGACCTAACATCCTTAGGCTCGGCTATGTGCTAAGCCCAAGTATATAAGGATCTGAAAAGCTACCAGACCCAATATCCATGGGCTCGGGTACACGTCGATCCTAGATGTATGTAGAGATGATGATCTTTTTAGGCCCCATATTGAGTCACAAGAATCTATTTATTTTTTCTCGTAACTCTTAACATAATATGTTAAGGTTAAATGTACTTATTTCTCTACACCTTTAGGTATATAAAAGTCTTCAAAAGAACTTGTCATTTATCCCTCATTAATAATGTGTGAGGGATATTTATCCCTTTTTAATGCATGTGTAAGGGATATTTTTTCTTATTAATGCTATCAGGACAAGATGACACTCTAACCCCTCCTTTTTAAAGAATGACAAAATTCATGGGCTATAAACCCTTATAAATCCTTCAATGAAAAACAATTGTACAATCTATATTTTTTAGTCATATTTATTTTTAGAGTCTCTCAAAAAAATATTTATTTAAATATTTGAGAGTTCTTATATCCATAAAAAAAAATATTTTTCAGGTATCAACTATCAATTATCATGGTTAAGAAAAATAAATCAAATTATTAAAACCAAGAAATTAACTGATTATTCAAAAAAATAAACATTATTTCTAAGCTACTTAAATTTTTTTTGAAACAGCTTCAACAATGCCAGCTTATTGCTTCATTTGCAATTCCGTATCTGCTTCAGTTTGAATTAGCTTTTGAGTTCATTTTCCATCAAGAGGCACTTTTTAAGTTGCTTAGATATATCCTTATGATTAATGAAAGGCATAAATTAATTTTTTTTGCGATTAAAAATCCGAAACCACCTTGAATCGCCGGGCATGAGGCTATGACATGAAAATTGAACTGATGCATTGAAGCTTTCAATAATGGGTTTGAACTGCAAAACTTGATTGATGCATTCAAACACAGCACCACCCACTCCAGAAACAAAAAAAAACAAAACAGATGCAAACAAGATGCTGATGCAAGTGGAAACACATGGACCGAGTCTGAACTGCGCTTCGGCCAAACCAGCACAAAATGAAGAATTTTCTACTCTCTGAAGATAATACTGAAAAAATTGTACAGGTGTTTTGCTGGAGGCCCCACACTAGAGGTCTTCTCAACCCTCCCTAAGCTCGTCGTTGTGAGGGACTCATCCTATTATCAGCTATGACAAAATCTAGAAACATCAAAACGTATCAGATCAGTGCACTGGGTAAAACCAACTTATAGTAGGAGCTAACTTCGGCAATTTCATCCCTCCTCATATGCAAGGAGTAACAACTGAAATAAATTTAATCTTTCCATGAATATGTTCTTGTCTATCATCACTTGTCGATCCAATCCTTGAAGAGTAACATCATGTAGAGAGGTACATTTACAGTAGCAATGACTGTGACCATTTGGAATGTCCTCACTAGTCTGTGGATAATGATTTTTGTCTTTGATTTGCTGGTTCTATGTGATAGTTTATCAAATCCAGTATCTGCATTTATGTCTATGTTCATAGAAACTTCCATGTCCCGAGGAGCATTTTTTCTTGCAGTTGGGCGCATCACAGCATTACCCCTGCATCATAGAGAGAATGAGAGACATAAATCATATAAAAAAACAGTAATTTCAATTAACATCTGCATATAACAAGTGCACAGGAGACTGCAAGTGCTATTCGTATTTAGTGCTATAAATAATTGAGATGATGTAGCAGTGAAAAACCTTTCCACTGAAGCTTTATCGCTTGGATGTAGAAGAGGGGTGTCGCGTGCTTTCTTTACAAGGTGCATCGATCCTTCTGCATCCCACATCATCTCATATTCACAATCCTCATCTTCAGTTTTCTCTTTGGTCCCTTTGAACATGCTGCTATATAGTCTGATAGATGCCATTAAATCACTTAAGTGATGCCCAAAATCCACGCCACTTGTTGGCCACAAGAGGAGAGTAAGAAGGGTCAGAGCAAAGAGGGAAAGATACCTGACAATTCAGCAAGTAAACAAAAGGGGACAAATAAATTTCTTGGTAGTAACCTTTTTGTTCTTTGCTTTTTGCATGGATAAACATTATTTCTGATAACACTATCTACCTCCCCAATCTATGCTAACTATGACTATTATGATCAGGAGGGAGGGTTACCATATGTAGATGTGTGTTTGCATTGGAAGAAAGCACAGCTGAGTCATCACTGCTGCTTCTGGGGCGGATATATTGGAACTTGCAGAGTTAGTAGCAGATAACAGCATGAAAGAGGGATACAAATTTCCCATCTGCCAACTTAATGTCCCTACAGTGTGCTGCATATTTTCATTAATCAAATATATTATCAGCAGAAGCGTATTTTCATAAATCTGTCATATTATCAGAAAATTTATATATTCAAAAACATCAGGTGCTTACCTCCTTTACTGGCCCAAATTTTGACTCATGGGTCACTGAGCACTGGTCATGATCATGGCCAGATAAAACGAGTGCCTGCAGAAATCATACATATTATTCTGACATCTGCCCTTAACACATGCTATCAGTTTCAAACACATTTCTTCACTGGAGTTGAGGGAATTGTCGCAAACACAGAAACTTCTTTCAGGCCTCTTGGACAAAAGGCCATAACATAATGCCAAGGTAGGTATAAGATGGATCCAGGAGATGATGAATAACTTACAGGTTTGATCATTTCCAGCAATTGGTTTGAAGATTCCTCGGTAAGATAATTCTGATACCTGCATCATCAGACCACTTGTAAAACCATAGCCCAAAAACATAATCAAGTTCTACAATTTGATGCAACCATCTGTCCCCATTTCAACAAGACAAATGATAAGAAGCTTACACAATTTCATGATTGTGAGCAGAATGTGAGATCCGCTGAAAATGAAACAGAAACTCAGAAAGGTAAGTTTCCAAGAGTTCACAGGAGTGCAAGCATTCAGATCATTAACCCTTAAGAAACATGAGAATCTCTTCGATGAACATGGAAAAAAAGGAGTATATAACACAAAACAGAGGATTTTTTTTTTACTTCACAAAAATTAACAAAAACAAATACCTGATTGATGATCGGGGAACTACGATGAGGACCACAATAAGTATAATCCCGCCGATACAGGGGAATATGGCTCAACAATACCCTTGGAAGTAATTGAACATCTAAAGAAATGTTGGGAAAGAAAAACATGTGAATTGCTTTTAAGGGCAAGCACTTACTTATCAGTACAAATAATAGAACGGAAAATCTTCTGGAAAATATCAAATACCGATGGAGGCATTTTTTATGAACTCCCAAGACATTGATGCCAGATTCCCTTGCGGCTGCCCTGGAGATTACACAAAATAGAATTGCACAATGACTACTTTCCCTACAACCTTCAGTCCCAATTCTAATTCTATTGAAATATTTGTCTATACTTGCATGCTTAGAATAAAAATAATAGCCACTGTCATACATAAGCCATTCAATGCAGCCTCCAAGTAAAATTATCTCATGCATGATAATGCAAATAATGAGACATTATATGCTCCCACATCATAACTCATGATATTCCTGAAAGTTCAGTGAGTATTAGTCTGCAAGGGTCAGGTTTTAATGTTTCCTAGCATTGAACAGGTTTGTACAATTTTCATTCTCAGATAATACAATATCATCAGTAAATGTCAGTGGTTTCTTGTCAAAATGGTTTCTCTAACTGATTAGGCCAAAACCCACAATAAAATAATTGAGCATGAAGATTGGCATATTGCTTGCTCCACAAAAACTTCACTAATACAATTTACTACAATCAATTAAATAACTTCTCACTTACAATGCCAAACCTCAACTACACCTAAGAAAGTCTCAAAAACGCTAATAGAGTTTCTTTCAAAAACCTAAAAAAAACTCTTAAAAAGTACTCACTACTGTAAACTACAGCTGCTACTGCCTTCTCACGTTTATTATTCTGCCACAATAGAAATATGTATATGCTAGAGGTGGGTCAGTTGGCTACAAAATCTAAACAAAAAAAGACAGTCTTCTTTCATCACCAGATAGTACACATAAGAGGGTTTTGGATGTGAGAAGATTTCTGTAAACCCATGCACCTATAACCAATTCAAGACAAATTTTCAATAATCTTCACCTTTTCTTGAATTGTGTCATATCAACTTGCACCAGATTAAACTGACAAAAAACATTTCACCTAGCTAACTTGACTTGCATGGTTGTAGGTATTGAGCAAGAGTGGAATTACAGAATTTAGTAGAGATACTTTGGTGGTGAAGAAATGAAGAATCGATTGTCAAGAATTCGTACAAGTTGATGAGAAGCACAATAGATATGGAATTTGGGGTGAGTCTTACAATAAGCAAAAGACAGTGAAGCGTTATTCCCATCCACGAAAAAGATTGAACATGGCAAAGTTAAGAAAGATATCCATGTTAATGAACATGGTAAGAAAGGTATCCATGTTAATGAATGTGGAGAAGTTAAGAAAGTGTAGGTCAAAAAAGGATATAGGAAATAAATTCATGTAAACAAACTCGAGGAAGTTATCCAAATCCAATTCAAGCCAAGATGGAGATTGTTAAAAGTATGGCTTCATTTGATTGGTGGTTGCATGAACTTATCATTCATTTCACTACACACCAATACCTCTCGCATATAAGTGCCTAATTTAACCATCATCTGTTGTTTTGCTTTATTTAGCAAAGTATCAAAGAACTGTCTTTCATTTGTAGGTTCTGTAGCCATCTGACCCACTACTAGTATATTATATGTTTGGACAAAATGCAAAAGTTTTTTCATGGTGAAGAGTAAATGGCTTCTTTATTTTACCATCTAGAGTTTGGGAATCAACCGCAACAAACTCCACTTTTCCAATTGTAAACCGGTGGTTTCTGATCCCAAATTCTCCCTCATAGCGCTCAACCACCTGTACAAATGTTAAGAGTATAGAGTGATACTCAAAGAGCAAACCAAAAGGCAAATTAAAGAACATAACTAAGCCATTATCACGAAGTCTGTGATAATCTTTGACCAAATTGCAAATAAATCATCAATCAATTAAATAACATAAGACACAGGACTTTACTTAACACGGAAAATAAAGGAGAAGAACCAGAATTGATTAGGATGCATCACAATAAAAGTCAGGGCAGTATAATGGTAATGAAATCGTGCCAAATTACCTTTGGGTTATGAGAGCTGATACTTGCATAGCCGATATCATGGTTTCCAGGAATGAAGTAAACCTTGATGTTTCTAAGTATTCCATCGTCATTCAGCCCAAAAATGTGTTTAAATCGATGTAAAGATTCCTGCCATCTTATCAGTTAAAAAATGTCAAGGGCATTCCTCACCAGAAAACATACCGAAGACAAGAATAAAAAGTGAATATTGGAATAAAGATGAAGGGGAAAAGCCACTAACATAAAAGTCATGCATTAACATGTTTTTGATGGAAATATCCAAAATCAAGTTTAAATGCACACATAATCTACAACAACGAAGAGAAATAGAGATTTGGTGGCCTTACTCTTCATCTGATAAAAAAGGCCCCCCATCAAAGTAATCGCCGAGAAACAAGACGACATTGGGTTTGAAAGGGAGGATAGATGCAAAGAATGCGCGGCGCATGTATAAATCAGCATAGAACTTCACAGTCTCCAAAAGAAATGATTTTGGAGGTAGACCAATGGAGGTTTTGTCCATTAGCTGTCAAGGATTGAAATCTTAGCCTCTAAAACCCCAGCAAAAATAAAATAAAAATACATGTTTGATAATCTAATTCAAGAAGAAAACTCACCTGTTGGTCTGTTACGACAGCAACCTTAACATAATCCGAGGGAGATTGAACCCCATTTATCTGAAACATAATATCAATTTTACATGATATTGTCAATGCAGCTAATGAGAGTTTTGCATTTAAAATAATGATCACACGAATTCAGATTTTGAGACCCAGACTTTATTTCGTACTGTTAAAAAAGAATCAAAAGGAAAATCGAAATTCTAAAGAAAGAAATTATAATTGACTAGAGATCTAACAAGCCCGTCATCATCAATTATTTATGGAGAGAAGCAAAAATAAAATAATAACAGGAAATAAATGATTGTTGAAAGTAAAAGGAAAGAATTACGGTAGAAGTAGGAGGAGAGGAAAGATGAGGCCAGGAACAAGAGGATTGAAATGGAAGCCAGAAGGCAAACATCTCGCCGTAGAGCAGAGTGAAAACCCATATCCCGCACAGTACCAGCGTCAATTTGTGATGCTGCTTCATTTTTCTATCTACTTCCTTCCTTCCTTCCTGGTAGAATTGTCTGCTACTGAACAGTTGACTTGTGCGACACCTAAAAGGGAAGGACTCCAGAAACCAGAGGGGTCATCACTCATCAAGCAGATCGTTGGTTGTAGCTGGTAACTTGTAACACAATGAAAAAAAAAAAAAAGTTGTTCTGATCGGTCGAAAGACCCCCTTCACTTTCGGTCAAACATAAAAGCCCCTAATCTTTCAATTCTCTAATTTTAATTCCTCAAACTATGAGTTCGGGGGAATGCTATATTTGACATTACGGTATAATTATGTTTTTAAGTTTTTAATTATTATTTTTAAATATATTTTTAAATCGTTTTAATATATTAATTTTTAAAATAATTTTTAAAAAATAAAAAAATATATTTTTTTAATATATTTTTAAATAAAAAACACTTTAAAAAAATAATTTCTATCATATTTCCAAACAAGTTCTAAGAAAATAAAATAAAATAAAATAAATTAAAAATAAAATGTTCCAAAGGATATTGAAAATGTATGAATAATTCTAATATAGTTATCAGATTTGGGCCCGGCACGATAAATTGACTAGTGATCTGCATGACTTGGGGTCCTAGTCAAGTCTGAATAAAAAAAAAAACTTGAGCTTGCAATTGACTCAAAGGAAATTATGCTAGATCAATCTAGAATCCGAGTGGGCTGAATAAACCTGGAAAATACCAGTTTTTTTTTTTTCAATGTTTTATTTTTTTGAAGGCAGAGACCCTTTCCCTTTTTTTCACATGTTCAGATCTCAAGATGCAAGTAGTCTGATTCCCCTTTTTTACATGTTTTTTCACTTCTTCCAGTCCCGGGAATGGGCAACATTTTTCTATAACAAGCTGGAAAACTAAATCTATGGGATGGCAATGCAGGATAAGCATGTGGTTTTGGTCAAAGGAGGGGCAACAATTAAAAAAAATAGTGATCGAAGTTAATGGAGGGACAATAACAATTTTTCACATCTGGATAAGCATAGGTGTTGCCTCACGCGCATGGGGAAATTAGGGTTTTTCTCTTGCTCGATCTAACCTTAAGCATGCGAGTCTATTATTCTTTTCTCGTTAGTTACTAACTTATATCAAAATTCACTATATAAATATTAGAAAAATATTTTATTTTTTTAATGTGAGATTAAAAGCTCATTAGTGTGTGTGTGTGTGTGTGTGATGTTCACAAGAATAAAGTTGTGTTTTTTCAATGTGAGATAATAAACTTGTTTGATTTAAATACTTCAACTTAAAATGATAAAATAATATCTTTTTAATGTGGGATAAAAAACCCTTTTGAAATAATTTTTTAAACTTCATTATTTATAACACGTATAGCCTACATCCATATGGATTGTTTCTTAACCTTTTCATGTGGGATATTAAAACCTTAAATATATATTTTTTTATTTTTCAGGTTAACTCGGGTCAACCCGTGTGACTTGGGACCCAACTCCTTGGTCTAGTCGATCCTCGGGCCAGGTTTAATAACTATGAATTCTAGTTAATTTCCATATCAAGTTACACCAGAAGCCTAGAGATTTACCTAAAACAAAATTTCATCTCTCTTTTTTATAAGAGAAGTCGTCGGCCATGAGAAAGAAGAAAAAACTTTCTTCTTCTTCTTCTTCTTCTTTTGTTCTTACATCAAAAATCCTTTAAGAAAACTAATTTTTTGGATAACATAAGTGGGTTATTGGGTTTTAAATACATAAACATAAGATTTGTGAGAGAATTAAGTGAGAGAAAAGTTGAGCTAGAGTGAGAAAGTAAGGGTTTCAAAATGAAGAATGAGAAGGGTTAGCGGGAACTAAACCGAGAGGCATTCAAAGTTCAAATAATCAATAATTAAAGTGTTTTAAACTCATCTATCTAGGTTTAGGTGAAGTTTAGATGATTTTGACCAAATTCTTAAATCTTTGAGTTAGGGTTCATTGTTAAAATTTGAGGAATTGTAAAATTGGTAATCATTAAAGTGATTAGGGTGGAATAAGTTCTGATAGATACAAAATCATAGAGAAATGAATAAGGAATCATGGTAGCAAAGGGTTCTTATGGCCAACCAAATTGTGTTGTATTAGGGAATTTATGTAATTGGGCAAATGCTTATTAATTGTATATAATTAATATATATTATTACAATGATTATACTTGGGGATGAATGAGTTTATTTCATCTAATTTTATTTGAGTTTTTAGAGTGTGTTTGGCATTGCGGTAGCTGTTGTGATTGTGGTTTGAAAAAAGTTATTTTATAAAAAGTACTTTTAGTTGAGGTTGGTTTAAAAAAATAGGTGTTTGGTTAAAACTGTGGTTGAAATTGAGGTTGAAGAAAAAGTAGTTTTAATGTGTTTGGTTAAGAATGCTTTTGAAATTGAGGTTATAAAATAATTTTAAAAAATATATATTAATATTGATGGTTTTTAATTTAAATTTTATGGATTTAACTATTGCTATTACATCATGAAATAGATCACACTTAAAAAAATTACTTTAACAAAAAACTATCTACAATTCCATTACGTACAAAATTCATCCGACAAGAAC
>Ga0307507_10006171_pt1 | contig 18722 bp, 15 predicted proteins | sample 7_EM_MG_FD_207223 | JGI IMG/M metagenome (GOLD analysis project Ga0307507, IMG submission 207223) | Populus trichocarpa ectomycorrhiza microbial communities from riparian zone in the Pacific Northwest, United States - 7_EM | ecosystem: Host-associated > Plants > Roots > Unclassified | place... | reverse complement strand
AGTTGAAGATGGAATTCTTTGAAAACTTCTTATTGTTGTGCTCAGGTATAATACCAGTATGATACCTGCACAGTACTCGTGCACGATAGAGCAAAGACACTTGCCGCATGATTCCAGCTTCAGATGCAGGGCTTCCCACTTCTCATGCCTCTAAGCTCGCCCACCACGCACAACCGTTAGACTCGCAAGAAAACACGATTAACTTTCCAAGAGCCGCATAACATTATGCTCGAGCACTGCATGCTCCAACACCCCTCTACTCAACCGCCACCAAAAATGTCTTTAAAACGCCTATTCACCACGCTTAGTTCACTGGCCCACGAAAACCCATTAGTACCACCCACCTACCCACCTACCTACCCTCCTACTCTAAATATCAAACTTAACCGAAAATATTTCTGCTGACCTTTTTAGCAATCACTTCGAAAGCCAGAGCGAGTACTCCCGTAGCATTAGATACTACTGTGGGCTTCCCCCGTTCAGCATCCTGACAGATGGAGGCGTGAAGGAACGTCTTGGAGAAGTTCTATGCCATGTTTCTTGCACTCTCTCTCGACACCATCCGCTCCGAAAATGCGAGGGGCATGCTGGCAGTTGGGACATGTGGTTATGCTCATGTCCTACACTATTCCTAATAGCTGGATGAAGGAAGTTAGAGAATAAGAGCTTGGGATAAGGGTTGCCATATGGCTTAGATATGGATGGGGATCCCTCAGATAAGGAACTCACCGGGATGTCCACCTTCTTGAACATGTCGGTTCTCTTGACTGCGTCGATGAGAGCTATATCCTGAGGCGTCGAAATAATTAAAGCGCCTGTTTGCTAGAATTAGTATACCTCTTGCACGCATCCCACTTTGCCAACCCAATTGGCAACACCCTCTTATTCCTATGAGAGTCCGGATGAGCATTATTCTCCGGCAAAAAATATGGTTTTCTTGAGTATGGCCATCAAGCCCCTCCAGGCCACTGGTGCTTCTTCACCGACGAGATATCCCATGGACATTCCCAAAGCTCCCTGCTACAATTAATTTTGTCGACCGTGCTAATATTGCGGTAGCAGCCTGTTCACGGCTAAAGCTGGAGTCACAGTTCTTCATGCACACCTGTGCCGTTTGCTCACGGGAAATGCTGTCTTAGTAAGTGTACTTCCCTAGGTAAACCCCGTCGGGGTTGATGTTGTCTGCGTCGCAGAAGGTGATTTCGCTTTCAATTAGAGGGGGGAGGCCGGGGAGTATCTCTGTTTCTGCTTCCTGGGCGTTGGAGGACTGGGTTGAGGATGGGGCTGGTGAGGATGGGGCTGGTGAGGGTGGGGAGGATATTGATACGACAGAGGAGGATCCAGTATTGTTCCCCGGGCTGGCGATAAATCTTTTTATTGCACTGGCTGCTACGACCTCTGGTGAGGCGAGGTATGCTAGCGCTTTTCTTGATCTCATTCTTCTCTTAAAGTTTTGGTTGGTCGCGGATATTCTGACTTCCCCATCCTTGAGGAGACTGGTTCCTAAACCAATACATGAACAACAGCCTGCAGGAAGCCCTTTGCGCCAGCATTTATGAGAGCATCCCAATCCCCGGCTTTGGTCGCAGCTTCTTCCTCCAACGTCGATGTAGCGGCAATATTGAATTCTACTTCTGGAGCTACTTTTGCTGGTGGATTGGATTTGAAACCCTCAGCTGCTCCAGCGATATCCGAGACGCATGAATTGGTGGATGAAACTGGATACGGTTTTTGAATTACGACCCTTTTTTCTTCTATTTCCGTAAGAGGAGTAGAGATCTTGACAGAATTGGGGCCGGCGACATGTGGTGACAATGTTGATAGGTCTAGGGTTAAGGACTTTGCATATGATGCATCTGGACTTGCTGAAAGTGTTAAGTTTGAAAAATTCCTTGTTTTCCCTGCTCACAAGACGTGGATGTGAGCTATGTCTAGGTCGTTGGGCATGTATGGAAGCCTTCTGGGAGCATCCAGTCCTTAAGCACGTTATTCATTGGGAATGTACGGCTCAAGGCACCCCATTCGGTGGTCATATTCGCCATAGCCAAACGATCATCAATTTTAAACGACCCTAAAGTCTGTTCATAACCAACAAACTCGATGACGTGGTTGAAAACCTCGTGGTTATTGAAATGACCGCACAGAGACACAAATTCACACAATTACATCCTTCCCAGTAACTCCCTTTGGTAGAACACCTTTGAGCTCCACCCGAGATACTGGAGGAATCTGCCACCATGTTTGTCTGGTGACTCATATCGCCGCTACGTTTGTTCGAACAATTGGGGTACCAAGATACGTGATACCGCTATATTGCTGTGCGAATAGATAGCAACCGTAAGAGTTCCCGGCCAGGCGTATCCCTCCTCGACGGGAATTTGACGACCAATTCCTCTACCGGCACCGTAAAAGTCCATCCCCATCCTCTTTGCTAGCTCCTCGATGTTCTGATACTTCTAAGATTTTTCACGTTTTAATTCTGAACGTAGTATGATGGGATCCGAGGGTAGAACTTCACATGTTGAGAGCCGGAGATCGCCCTTGACGCAGGAATCCGCGCCTACGGAAATTAGCAGTCGTCAAAAATTCAAACAAAAAAAAGAAAGAAGTCGCACGAAATGCATGATCAATCAATGGCAAGCTCCTCACTCCCGATAAATCTAATTTTGGTTACTGGTGAGGGGGGGTGAGAGATTTTGTTTCTCAATTGGTCCAAATTTTTACGACCTTCAATGACTTCTTAGCACTCCATAACATAATTTACTGGGTAACGGCTCAGGACCGGGATCCCGCTCACCCATAGCAACCACTCAAAAATCAACCCTACCTTTAATTATCTCAATGAATACTAGAGATACCACTTTAAAAATCTAGATAAATGTACTTTGAAATATAGAGAATCAGAAAATCAAGTTTCTATTTCTTGGTGATAAGTTGTTACTCCAGTATGGTGGTTTTAAGAGAACCTATTTCAAAAAAGAATTGAAGTCTTTCCAAAGGATATAAAAATTAGAAAAACTCCAAGAATGACATTCTAGAATATGTAGAAAGATAGTATAAGTCTTATATATTCAGAGTAACTTGGTTTTAATTTTCTTCACAGGCATTTTTCAAAGCCATAGTGGTCAAAAGACAGATGGAAAACTTATACAAATTACATATAAATTGTATGGATTTTACCATGTGATATCTATATACAAAGTTGCCCTATAAACTCAATTCCTTGAGATTTCCTTTATTATGATCTCCTAAGTGAGTAAATAAAGTTTGAAGCAAAATAAAAAAGTTTTGCACACTCAGTACCTTGATCATTATCAAACTAGTTAAAATCACAAATAAATATCTTTATTCTCTTACAATTGCAATAATTGAGTATTTAAATGAATTTCGAGTCAATCTATCATTTAATTAGCATTAGGTGGCTAGGGGAACTGGTTTATATATTGATTAAGCAGTAAATCAAGTTATGTTAAGTGCTGGGAAGAGAATTATCCATATACAACAAAATGTGATTAACATCTAATCTGATGAGCAACAATTCTTTTTCCTCTTCACAATATTACTACTTGACTGTGGAGATTTCCTAAACTAATCTTATCACTTATTATTAGTTTGAATAATCTATGATATCAATTTTAAGAGAATAAAAGTATTTATTTGTGATTTTCCTCGGTTTGATAATGATCAAGGTACTGAGTGTGCAAAAATTTTTTATTTTGCTTCAAACTTTATTTACTCACTTAGGAGATCATAGTAAAGGCAATCTCAAGGAATTGAGTTCATAGGGCAACTTTGTATATAGATATCACATGGTAAAATCCATACAATTTGTATGTAATTTGTATGAAGTTTCCATCTGTCTTTTGACCACTATAGCTTTGGGAAATGCCTATGAACAAAATTAAAACAAGGTTACTCTTGATATATAAGATCTATACCATCTTTCTACCTATTTTAGAATGCCATTCTTGAAGGTTTTGTAATTTTTATATCCTTGTGAAAGAACACAATTCTTTGCCACAATAGGTAATCTTAAAACCACCATACTGGAGGAACAATTTATCACCAAGAAACAAAAACTTGATTTTCTGATTCTCTATATTTCAAAGTACCTATAGCTAGATTTTCAAAGTTATATCTCTTTTATTCATTGAGATAATCAAATGTAGATTTGATTTTTGAGTGGTTGCTATGGGTGAGCGGGATCCCGGTCCTGAGCCGCTTCCCCGTAAATTACGCTATTAATAGGTACTTCACCATCCTAGAGAGTTGGAAATATGGTTACGAGCCCGTAATGCTCCCTTGGATAGTAGAATGCCCCTCAACTTTTTATTAGTAGAGGTAGTAGATAAAACCCGAAAATCTATTCTTAAGTCGAAGGCATATCACAAATTAGACTCCGATATTCCGACCCGAGAGATCAATTCCCTTTGTTTGAGTACGATAGAGATAAGTAGGCTGGGGGGCTGAAGCATGGAGCATCACTCATTCACTCTCCCACAATCCCTATTTAATATGCCAGCACTTGTAGGCCGCAGTACGCTTGTGCACACGTGGGATACGCAAGCTTTAGAAGTTTTTTCCTCTATAATGATTCCCTCCTTGTTTTTGCTAGGGTTTGCTTTCCTTCTTTTCCCAAGCCATCTCACACCCTATTAATTGCTTCAGCATAAATTACTCTACTTCGCTTCACTTCGCTTCACTTCGCTTCACTTCGCTTCACTCCGTAAAATCCTTCAGTCCGACAATTACCTCCATTGAAAACAACATCTCTATCCCCAACAGTCCTCCGCCATCCCGCTTCTCCCCCAGCCACTCCTTGGTACTGCAGTCCTACCCCTACCCTCGAAAATCACTGTCTCACCCTATAGAGCCTGCCGTCCGAGCCAAATATGACTGCCCTGGGGTTTCGCTGCCCTGGGCAGACTGTTGGAAGCGGTCAGTTTCCGTTCGGGGCTCCGGACCGTTTGGGACACGGTCGGTGACCCAATTTTGACTGCTAAAGCATGGCATAATTCATCGGGCTTCAAGCGACGCTCCGAAAGAGAGATCCACATCAAAGCAGCATGCCAAGCCTCTCTTTCCACCCACCTTGCTCCCTATCTGATCCAAGGTTGCACTGTAGGTACCCCCGAGCCCAAAGCCAGCAGTCATTGCGCCGAGCTTTTGCCGCCTGCGACTGATCGCAGCTTCTTACAGATCGCGTCGATATTTAGCGAAACGATTGGCTGGTGGAGACTACCAGAGGTGCGATCCATGGTCCAACCCTCCTCCGTTTTGGACTTAATTTTATCCTCTAGGTCTGGGGTTTCCTCCGATTTCTTTGTTGTCCATCTTTTGTTCTGTTTTCTTTTCAATCGCTAGACACGCCTAATATCACCTAAGTGATTCTTTTCGCTTTCACTATACCATTGATTCCTCCTTCAGATACTGCTTTGGTTATTTTTCCGGAGGTTAAACCGGTTTCTCCTGTCTGCCCTCTTTTGCATGCTCATCCATTTACTTACAGTCCCTAGCTAAAAATTCTTTTTTCTCTTATCGACTCCTATCCCATGCGATCTGGTATGTTCAAATTCTCCGTGGGCCCTCCGCCCAATTCTCCAAAGGGCTCTCTCGACATGGGCTGTAGGGTCATTTGTTTCTAAAAAAAAATAATAATACTATGATTTACTAAATCTCTTGTTACTTTATGAGCTAAGGAAACGGACGTTTTAGGGTGGTCGTCATTTGTGTTTTTCTTGTTTCACCGACATGCCGGTCGCGATGTCTACTAGTACTCGGATCCGTCTTCGATTTTCTTTTTTGACAATCACGTGGGGTAGACTAACATGGGATACGCAATCCGGCGGAAAGGATCCTCAATGTTTCACCTATATAATAGTTTCTATTCTCCTTTATAAAGGGAAAGGTTTAATAGAAAGAAAGAAAGAAAGAGAAAAAAAGTGCTCGTGATGTAGATTGTGCTATAATCAAACGTGGTATGCTAAACATGATAAAATTTCATGAAGATACCTAACTAGGTCTGGGGATCAAGCAATTGTGTCTACAAATATTGAGTTAATTATGGGTATAAATCGAGTAAGAGCTCTATGGCTGGTGTTGGAAGTCGTTGGTACTGCTCGGTATGTATCGCCCGCGCTGAGAATATCGTGCTCAGCTTATCCCATTTCCATTCGGACAAACGCCTCGGGTATGCGCCTATGATTAATGCAGCGCTGGAAGTCATACATCACTCACAGAGCCGGATACATGAAAGTGCGGGAAGGTGAAGGAAAGCGCCGGATACGTGGGCGCTATGAGGAGTGGGTGTTCTGATAATCTTTGTCTTTTCTATTATTGGCGCGACAGGCTCTAATAAGGGAACGACAAAGACCGCCCACCAAACACGAGGATTTTGGAGGTAACAAGTGAATTCTTCAAAGCAATGTAGTAAAAAACTATCTGCTGTTAATCTCTATTCTCTCCCTGCTGGCTTTTATTGTCCCTGGGTTAAAGAGTGTACCAGTCCCAAGATAGTAGTACCCAGAGGCGGAGGGGGGCTAAACGCCTTGTCTGGGAAGGGAAATATGCTTGAAGGAATGGCCGAAATATCGCAGAAAATATTCTTACCGGTATTTCCCATCCCAAATTTCGGGTTACTTGCCCAGCCCTACGTATCCGATACTGTAAGAAGGCTTCTGGCTCTGAGCTTGCGGAACCGTCTTACACGAGCCTGTTCTGCGGGGTATAGTAGGTTCACCTATAGTAATTCTTGACGAGATTCGTCGGGAGAGAGGGGAGGGACATTTTGGGGTTTCTTTGGTATGTGTTCCATCGCTCCCATTTGTCTCAAAGGTGGATTGGGGACTATCTCCATGATAAAGGTCTGGTGTTGGGGAATCGCTTGCGGGTGGTCCAAGATTCGGCATCTAACTTAACTCCCGTTAGCAAGACATTTTGTGTAAAGGTTGAGGTTGGTATACGGGGCATTACTTTGAGGGTACACTTGTTGAATAGTGCAGATCCTTTTCTTTCTTGGTGCCTCAAGTCCTTCGGAGTGGTGGCCTGGAAATAATGAGGCATCAACCCCGGCCTCCGAGGTCCTTCCTAGACCACAGAGCTCTTAACAGAAATTTTATTCGATGGTGACATCACACAAGTGTCAGTTGGAGCTTTCAGAGTGTTTGGATCACCTCCGCATTTCGATCCTAAATTCGCTTCTATAAGCACGGAAGCGAAGTGGCGCCACCCTGCGTAATGGGGTTTCTTCTGCTTTCTCTTCCCTTCGTGTTTAGCTAGCCTGATTTTGAGCTTCCTGCTCAGTGTACTCACACACCGACTTTGTGTCGTCTCATCCCGATTGTCCCGCTATACTATTGGAAGACTTAAGGCTCACGAATTACTGATGCCTCAGTGTGTCTGCCGCGATAGGGTGATCCTCAGATTAAGGAGCATGGACTTCAGTAACGACGTCTGGAGATGGTCCGTTCGCGGCTATGACCTTGTTAGTTTAACCTCGGGAAAGGGCTTTTTCGCAATGTCGTAGCGGGGTACTCGAGCCTCTGAGGCGAATAGCTGCGTTCCTCCAAGTAACTCATAAATCACACATCCCATTGACCAAATTTCAATAGGATTGTGTTGTCTGAGGTTCCGCTATTCTAGTCCGACGCCAAAACCTCAGGTACACTGTGCACTTTAATTAGCATCTGGGGGAAAGATTATTGTAACGTGAGCCGGAATCCGCCTCGGCACCCAGAAATTGACCCACACGGGAGGCAGAAACCATAAAAATGTTCTATGCATTTGTCAGTACTCTGTGATGCAGCATCGCCACGCGAGGTATTTGGTGGGAGAGATCATCCAGGAGGCTTCAAATCCCAATGAGCTATCCCCTGTTGATGCATCACTCGAACCCCCTCAAGTATTTACTTTGAAATTGCGTGAAGGGTTTCTTTAACCTACTCGAGTTCACGAGAAACAAGTAAGCGTGTGTGGGGCCAAACGAGAGCAGGGTGGGAAGTAGCACAGGAGATACTTGCTTTGTTTTCCGTAATGCGAGTAAAACGAAGGGACCGTTTACCCATTGACCGGCGTCAGGCAGCTCGTGACGGTACCGAACGTAGAGGGGGGTTTGACGTTTGGAAGTGGGCAAGTAGATGGCGTTTAGCCCCCGAAAAATATTCCCACAGCTAACGCAACTAATTCTACTCAGTACATGACACTCTTGCATGAGGCCCTGAGGAGAGTCAAGGGGAAAGGACATTAGAAGTGATTTTATATTAGCGCCACAGATGTCTCCTCGTAAAGAATCGAGAACATCCAAGCGGTAAATAAGAATATCGCGAAGGCCCCGGAAGGAAGGTTGGGGGAAATTTGGGCCCACATGAGCGGTGGACTACCTCTCGAGCGATAGTGGATGTGTAAATTACCTTGCGGGGTCGCCTTTCTGTGTTTAGTTCCCTGGAAATATCACGTAACAATTGGATGCGGGGTTCCTGACCATAGCCACAATATTTCGATTTTTCTTTTTTAATTGTGGTGAGGGGTTAGGTGCGAGGTTCAAAGCTATTCTTCTTGGAAAGCTCACCGTATGTTCAGTATCCCTACACTCTTCCCAATTTCGAGCAGCTCAGTGAGCTGACACAAGAGGTGTATTGCTAGTGCAGTCTTCTTGGTTGATATTTCAACCATCTACTCCTACTAACCCCACTACAAGCTCGACAATATCAAAGAGGGATGCACAGCACAACCCACCGAGCAGGGGAAGACCATTCTCTTAAATATCGGGACAGTACAGTTCTTGCGCTTCTAAGAGGATTTTAGTGGATATCTGGTTATTGCGATCGTCAAATCACCTTAGCGGGAGGAATGTCGCACAATCTGAAAGCTCTTTTTTTGTATGCACTCCCCAGTATAATGAAGAGTATGTGAGAAAGGGTGTGCTCTAGATATAGGAACCTTTGTGATTAGGAGCGGTACCAACAGAAAGGGTCTTTACCGGCTGAGAATTTAGATAACTTAAACAAGTTTCTGCCATTGTCGAGTTGGCTGGGCCATAAAGCGCAAGGCGTGCCCGGAGGGACTCCCAAAAGGTAAAGTGGGTCAACCGAGCTATGGAATCATCCTTCTGAATCAAACTCGACAGTTTAGCTGTACCCATACCAAAGGAACATTGACGGTATCTATCGAAATTTGGTGCTCCTATTTCGACTGCTAGAGTGTGGGACACCGAGTTCATTAGCCTTTAAGGGAGGCTCTAAATGACAGATCTACATCAAATTTGCCATGTCGAGTCTCGCCTTCTCTCCACCCTCACTTGTTCCAACACAGTGTCGCATCATAAGCATTTCCTAGACACATCATCAGTCATTTTGCCGTGCTTTTGGCGCCTGCGGCGGATCGTGGTTTATTGTAGGGCCGCCTCAATATCCAGCGAGACGAGCATGGATTTAGATATTTATCAATTGGTGGAGAGCTCAAGGTAGCTTCTCCAGTTTTGTCATTTATACCTAAATCTCGGGAATACCGTGAGAAATGTTCTTCAGGATATCTGCCTCAAGACTATTGTCAATTGCATTCGGGTTCGTGATGCTCGGGAGCTATTAATATAAAGAAAAGGATTTTTGTTTCCCTCCCACACAGCCGAAAAAAGAAAAATTAACAGGAACCACTCAAACCACGCCTCATCCCACAACCCTCCTCGCTCCCACAAACCGCACCAGACACCCTAATCCTCCTGCATCCCACAAAATCCCCTCATCCCATAAGCCCACCAACATCCCACAAACCCCCATGCACCATACAAACCCCTCCACATCGCCCAACACCCCCCCATCCCATGAGCCCCCTGCACACCACCAATCTCCCTACCGCCTCTCCTCTACCGCTTCCCACTTACCCCCAAAGCCGAGTTTCACTTCCCCCCTCAAATAGTCCGAAGCCTTCACAACTTGGTGATCAACACAGAAATCTGTGCCCAAGATGTTTATGCCCTTAAACTGGGGACCGGGGGGGATGAGGGAGACTTTTGCTTTATGGCCACCAATGAGGATGTGCCAAGATGGCAGGTCCTCCCTAAGGCCAAGGGCAGCACACGCCTTACCTGCTTAGTACCCTAATTTCAAGTCTTTGGCTGCCAGGGGTTAGACTTACCTGTGGTGAAAGGTACGTATTGGGCGAACCGCTATCAACAACAAAGAATACCCAGAGCGCCTTACTCTTAGAGATCACCGATAATGGGACTATAGCTCTGTCGTCCGGCCCGCAATAATACCCATAAGCCTCCCGAATAACTTTTCTCTGTATATCTTTCGGAACCTTGGACAAATAGGTGATGCCCAATTTCGTAGCGATCGTTGTTTCCAGGGTCTCGTGTTCAACATCGCTAATTAATAAATCATGAGGATTTGGAACTAGGTGGATATGGGGGATTTGGTGGGGCGGGCGGTGGATTCCGGAATGAGCATGGGATTTGTTGTGTGCGGTTGGCAGGGCATTTCCTTTTCCATCAGGTTTAGAACGCTTAGAGTATCTCCTGGTTGTGTTTTGGTAAAGCAGAGCTAGAGGATAGTGCTTCCCGGTTGTAGCCATCAACTTTGCTATATCAGGCTTGATAGAAAGAACTGGTCTATAATGAATGAGTCTGCCGAGACCTTTCGAGACGTGTTGACTGCAGAGCGTGAACATTTTTGTATGCTGTTGGATGACTGTCGGTGTAGGTGTTATGTTGTGTGATTCCGGAAAAATTCAAGTCTTCATTGTCTCTCTCTCTCCACGTCCTGTAGAGCCTCTTTTATGACAAACAAACATCGAGTACACTAATGAGGAAATGTGATGGAGTAACCCTATTGTGGGTTTAGGGCACAGTGGAGAGAATGGTTGTGGGGACTGGCATATCCAGGGTTTGTGCGCAGTGTGGTCCACTGTAGAGTGACCAAACCAGATCTGTATCTAGTTCGTTCCTTTCTCTCTACACTAGACTACATCATCATTAGCTAGTTCGAATACGAACACATTCATTTCCTTTTCACCTCCAGTCTCGGTATCTTCACTCGACGTTAGCCTCACAGCAGCGTCCCAGCGGTGCTTGTATCGGCAGCTTCCATTGCGCAGAGCCCGTCCTCCATCAAAATGCACGTGAAGTATTCTTGGCAACCCTCTCTTCCTTCAATACCACACCTGGCGACGCACAAAGTGCAACTGTTCACACACCCATTACCCTCCGAACTCCTCTACCCGCACTATTACAGCCGGCAACCGCCACCCCGTGCATCCCATGCCTGCCGGACCTTTGCGTGGCTTCCTGGTGGCCAGAAAGCGGGAGGTGCAAACTTTGCTTAAAATAATTTCTTCCCTAACCCCCAGCGAACACTTGCGGTTATGGGCGCTTAGCTCGAATGGCTAAGTACGACTACTGGTACTAGTTCTAGCCGCCTAATCTATCTACTTCAAGAAAGGAAAATCTTGAGCCTTAGAACCGAGTCGGCCGGGGCCGGCGGGTGCCTCCAGGGAGTCTAGAGGCACTGACTCTTTTGGACTCTTTGTCTACTCAGGAGTACCGTCGCGTGTTATCGCTAGTAGCCATACTCTGCCATACTGCTTATGCACTGAGTGGTTGCTGTTTGCCGTCAGGATGTCCTATAAAGCTCTTAATTTTAAAGTAATTAATTAAATCAATATCTATAGGCAAATTTTTGGAGAAACAAATCACTTTATGGCCCATGCTACAGGTGTCGAAAATCAATTTTGGAGAATACTAAGTGAAGGCCCATGAAGAGTGGTAGATCTTGGTTGTAGGGGATAGAAGCCGGCAAGAGAAAGATAGTAATTTTAGACAGCGACTATAAGTGAATAGATGAGGGTGAGAAGGAGGGCCGACATGAGAAACCGAGCTCCAGCCCGGGAAGCGTAGCAAGAGTAGTAACTAAAGGGCTAATGAATATCATCGTCAAAAGCGGAAAGAATCAGCCAGGCGATATCAAGCCAGTCAAACATGGGAAATAAAACCAGAACAAAGGTAGACAACAACGAGTGTAAAGGTAACTCCGGATTCGGAAGATAAAATCGATATCCACAAGGAGGAGGATCGGACCTTCAATCCACCCTCCGGTAATCCTCTTGAGTAAATTGTCTCGCTGTATACCGATGCGATCTTGTAGGAATCCACAACCCGTCGCAGGCGGCTAAATCTTAGAGCAAAGGCCAGTGTCCTGTAGTTGGGAGGTGTTTATGATGAGGCGTTGGGTTGGATAAAGAGACAGGGTGGGGAGAAATTGAGGCTTGGGATAGCCGCTTTGATCTCATTCGGAGCATGCCTTGAAGTCTAATAAATGGTGCCACGCTCTAGGCGTAGAAATAAGGTAACCGAACCTCGCTACCAGCAACTTTCCTTCAAGGCACCCAACTTCACACTCAACTTCATACCTGGAGGGTAATGGCATACAGTGCGTATCATACCCGGCTGTAATGTTCAGTTAGCCGGTTGGTCCTCAGTTCGACTCTGGGCGAAGGGACTTCTTTTTGCATCTTGTTTTTTTCCCGTTCACAATACCTTACGAAATCCACCATCTGTAGATTTCTCGTCGGGCTCTCCCCTCACACTCATCTACTACCACTCTGTTTATATTCTCATGCTTTATGCACCCTGCTGTGAAGTCCACTTGAAAGCATGCAACAGCCCCATCTTGTCCTCTTTCCTGATGGTAAAAAACTGACCATCACCAATAAATTAACCTCGCAGGTTGTCAGCACTTGCTCTTTTTTCCTATCCTCGAGGCTTGGCATTGCTGCATGATAAAAATCTTGCCCGCCCCCTCATCTCCATCACAAAGCAAGACTTCCTTACCGGACTGACTTGCTCTACTACCCGCGCTCCGGCCAAATCTGCTGGTTTGGAAAAGCCATTCCCCTAACTTACATTTTCCCAAAAAAAGTCCCTTCGCCCAGAGTCGAACTTCGGATCAACGGATAAACTGAACATTACCGCCAGATGTGACACCCACTACACCACAACGGAACTACTGAAACATAAGAAATGATGTGAGAACCTTACAAGCAGCTGTGCCCCTCCAGATGTCCTATAATCGAGTCAAACACAGCCCCCGAAAGAATTCTCACAGTAAGCACAACTAATTCTAGTCATCAGAAAACAGGAGATTGCTCACCTTACTTATGATAATTACTTCCCTAACACCCTGCAATCACTCTCCCTTTTTTTATACTTGCCTCTAATGGCTAAGTAGCACTATCGGTAGTGCTTCCGGCGACCAAATCTGGCTATCTCAGAAGAGGAAAGTGTTTACCCTTCGGACGACGCAGACGGTAGCCGGGACCACCGTAGTGTAATCTGTTGCCTTGCTCCATTAGAATCTTCGGTCTAGCATAGCAGCGAAGCCGCATATTTTAGTACTAGTATATACTCCACTTTACGCACAGGCTAACACAGCCGCCTAATTATAGCTGGCTATCTGTCACTTGATCTAGGACGGCGCTGAGATCACCGAATCCGGGGTGGGGACTAGCTCATTAGAAGCAACTCAACTGGGTGCCGCCAGACCCCCGACTCTTGTTAGAATCCTAGTGTCCTAACCAGTATCTTCGTGCGTTATCAGTGTTCCCAACGGGCCAGGCGGGCCAGGCTTGGGTAAAGCCGGGCCTAGCCTATGAAAATTCTCTGGGGCCTGGCCCGCCTATAGGCCGTATAGGCCTAGTACCGTCTCCCTGATCGGCCTAGGCTAGCCCGATTTGGCGAGTGGTTGTGCGGTCACCTCGGCAAAAATTCAAAATAAATGTTCCCTTATTACTAAATAACGTTAAAATGCATGGCTTATTAGCAAAAAATACTGGAGAGAGTAGGTCAATTAAGTAGATTAATTGTAGAAAAACAACTTCGGAGGGAAAAATGGGAAGATTTGACTGTGGTGGTGACTTTAGAGGTAAATCGTCAAGACATTCTTAAGATGTTTGCTTATCACTCGTTGTTATCTGCCGTTTGAATGCGGTCAAGAAGGATGCTGAAGCATGCATGGTTCTTTTGGTCATCGGACAACTATTTCTAGATGATAAGCTCTATACTTGTATTACCGCTAATAGCGTTGAACCAAGACACGTGAGCTACAAGTAATTGTTAGTAGGGGAGTATCGGCTTTTACAACAACTGCGACCGCGACAACCAAATGGCACCTGCAAAACTGAAAACGAAAGGCTAAGAGTCCAAGCAATGCAGACGACTTCCATCGCTAACGCACAACCTGGAGCGGGGAAATTCTCTCTCATGCTCTCTAACGCTCAACTGACTAACTAACTAGACAACGGTAATGACAGGAGCATATATAAACTAGCCAAGTCCTCCCCCTTTCTATCCGGGGATCGCGACACACGACTTTTCTGTTCCACGTATGCCCCTTTTTCCTTTGGCAAACTCCCGTGCTAACAAAAGAGAAGACAAAGATCACCAGAACTCCCATTCCTTATAGCATCCATGCACCCGACACTTTTATTCGCCTTCCGGCACTTTCATGCATCCGGTTCTTTGGGTGTTGTATGGCTTCCGGCGCTGCATCGATCCCAAGGGCATATTCTAAGCCTCTGTCCGTGCGGTAAAAGGATCAGCTGCTCACGATAGTCTGTGCGCACGATATGCTAAGCATGCCGAGCAGCATCAAAGACTTCCAACATTAGCCATGAAGCTCTTACTCGATTTGTAGCAATAAATTAATTCAATATATGTAAACACATTTGCTTGATTCCCGGACTTGGTTAGTTATCTTAATGGGATCTCATCATGTCTAGCAAGTCGCGTTTGATTACAGAACACAGTCTATATCGCGAGCACCTTTTTTATTTTTATTTATTTTTATTAAGCTTCTCCCCCTATGGAGGAGAATGGAAACTATTATACAAGTGAAATAACGAGAATACTTTCCAAACAATTGCATATCCCATGTTAGCCTACCCCACGCGATTGTGGACAAAAGAAATTGAAGACCGGTTCCAGTAGAAATCACACCCGACATATGGGTGAAACGGGGGGAGTCCAAATGACCAACGGCCCACCCTAAGACCCATTCTATTAGTTCATGGGGCGACAAGAGATTTGGCAAGTGACAGTGTTTTTTTGGGGAAAAGAATGACTCTATAGCCCATACAACCGGTGCCGAGAGAGCCCTTGGATAATTGGGCGGGGGGGCCACGGAAGCGCAGAAAATACCAGATTGTAGGGGATGGAGTCGACAAGAGCAGAAAAAATAATTTTTAGCCAAGGATTGTGCGTAAATAGATGAGCAGGCAGAAGAGAGCAGGCATGGGAAACCGAGTTCGGCCTCTGGAAACAAAACGGCAGTAGTATCTGAGGGGTGAATCAACGGTGCCGTGAGAGGCGAGAAGAGTTATGTGATATCTAGCCAGTCCGGCAACTGAAAATAAAGCTGAACAAAAGATAGACAGCAAAGAAAGTAGTGGAAACTCAGGATTCGGCAGGCTAAAGTTGATTACAAGGAGGAAGATTGAACCATCGATCACACCTCCGGTAGTCTCGACCAGTCAATCGCCTCGGTGAATATAGATGCGATCCTGTAAGAACCCACGGCCAGTCACAGGAGGCAAAAGATCAGCTCAGTGACTGCTGGCTTCAGGCTGGGAGATTCCTACGGTGCGGCGTTGAATCGGATACAAGATAGGGTGGGAAGACAAGGCTCCTCAAAGGTGCTTTGACGTGGATCTCTCATTTGGAGCTTCCCTTGAAGCCCGATGAGGTATACTAAGCTCTAGCAGTCAAAATCGTGTCACGATATTTTCCCATGCCCCTTCGTACGGGGAGGGCTGCGTAGAGAAGGACACCACGGAGGAGCTAGGTTGGATCCACGATATTCTCGTGGCCAATTTAGGGGCCAATTGTGTGTTCGAGGGCCTAGATCGGGTTTCATTTTCCCGTTGTGTATGCCATAGGTAAACACTCATCTCTTACATCTCCGCTGAGATCTAAGGTGTTTTTTATACCGGCCTAGCCAATGGCATGTAGCGGGTTTGCTGTGGATTTCTGTGCGGTAGCAGTGTTATGAAACAACTGAAGAGATAGCGATAGCAAGGTTGTGATGCTTGCGTACCAGCTTCTAAATTCCTGCGTTTGAAAGAACGATTCCCCTATATTTTCGACTCAACGGTCTCGAGCGTCGTGACTTCATTAAGTAGAATCTAGTAGTGATAAACAGACTAAGATATCAGATCGGTTGCTGCTCGCCGAAATGTAATTCGGCACCATCATTGACTTTGAAGTGTTGGTGTTATTCATGAAATATCGTGACAGTCTCGTTGATAAACCTTCATTTCGGGCTCACTATTGCAACTGGAATGTTGCCACTTGTCATTCACCAGACATGACACTACCAAAATGGGGGTTTGGCCCAAAACTACCCCGGAGTACGAGCCTCTCGACAAGAAAGATGAGCAGCAACGGCGAAAGCTTTCCCATAACAACCACCCCGCACGACGTTAGTGCAATGAATACACCACCACGCCAGCCCTCAAAAGGTGAATGGATGATGGCAACAAGAACCAGCGTGCTTACTCCATTGGAAACTGGGCTATCACAATCAGAGGTAGCTCGTAAGAGGAATGTTCCACATTCCACAGTATCGTGGTGAAGTCGTGTTCCAAGGGCGAGAAGGACAACTTTGAGAACTCGTCGCCCACGCCAACTGACCAAGCATGATATATGCCAGTGAATTGACCGCCTCAGAAGCGGATGGGAGGGTAGAAAGCTATCCTATAGAAGGCTAGGGCAGGAAGTAGGATTGTCAGTCTAACCAAGGACAATTGAAAGGGCTCTTTCCGGGCATGGTTATTCACGATTTAAGGTTTGTAAAAAGCCTTTTATCAATCGAGAAAATCTGAAACAAAGGATGACTTACGGTAGAGAGCACTGGCAAAAGCCGGTAGAATTCTGGCAAAAACACAGGTATTCAGATGAGTATATCTTTGATACCTCAAAACAGGTATCTAGATGGGTTACACATTTCTCTTACGAACACTACCACGATGACTGCCTATAGCATACTTTCCATAGTGGAAGAGATTCTGTGTATGTATGGGGTGCTACAAGGCAGGATTGGAAATAACCGCTCATGTTCCTTTATAGGACTGGAAGGAAGGGAGTGACAGCAAAGGACTATCAGTAACAGGTCTTGGAGCAAGTGGTTTCATCAGCTTCCTTTGGTCTTTATGACTATACCGCTTCTCGAGATTCTCAGTATATTGAGGATCAAGCACCAATTCATGGAGCTCGAGGGGTGTTGCTTGAGGTAAAGCTAGATTTGTGTATACCTTTACACTCCCGCCCATGTAACGGAATCTACTATTATGGCTACTATTCTTTGACCTGACGTTGGATATTGCCTAGTTAGGATTTCCTTAGCAAACGCATGATTCCTTACCTTGTACCTTCCCTGTTGTTATAGTTTCCTATTGGTAGTACTTTCCTTAGTTTCCTTATCATTACCTTTCGTTCCTTGTACCCAATTGGGAAACTCTATGCTTCCTACTATGTATTATCTGGTTTAGTACATCTGTAGCGATCCCTTGTTTGTTTGATTCCATTACTTGTTTTGTTAGTTATATGCAGTCGGATCTATACCTTGGTTTTAGGACTTAGTTGTTTTCACTTCTACCTTAGTGTAGCTTAGCATTCTCGTTTGGATAGGATATTGTTTATGATTTATTGGTATTTAATGAGTTTAAGATCTCTTGAGGATTCCAACTCTCAAGCCTCACAGGACTGCTCACTTTAATATACTAAGTTGAACAGTCACTCTCCGTGTCCCTCATCTTTGTTGTATCTCTTGTGGCGAACTCCATTGATGCTCCTCCTCCCTGTCCTTATAGTATCGTGGGATTTCCCTCTGGGAATCTCGCGATACTCAGGAGCAGGTTACAGCCCGTCTGCCTCCCCTAACCTCAATCCAATCGAAGATGATGTCTAGCACATAATGAAGCTAAGAATCAAAGCCCGTAACCCCTTGTCAGGAACAGTTCAAGAAATATGTGAGGCTGTTGACCAACAATGGGATGAGCTGGAATCCAAGGACTGGAATGGGTCTATAGATAGCATGCCTGATTGCCTCAAGCAGGTCAAGAAGCGAAAAGGCATGCAAACGGAGTTTTGATTCTTTCTTTAGCTTTTCCATTCTTCTCTCTTACATGAATTGAATTTTTATCTCATTCAATTTTTTTTGGTGCAGATATCGTATGTGAAAGTGTCATTTGTTTGAGTTGGAAAGTTTTTCTTTGCTGTTGCTGCTCATCTTTTTTGACAGAAGCCTCGTACTTGTAAGAGATAATAGTGTTATGGCGGCCTGGTGCATAATCAAAGTTAGAAGTTAGAGGTCTTAAGCCTTGGCAGCTGTGTTCCAGGCAACGCTAGAGAAAAGCATGGAATATGCAATGACACAAACTTCCTGCTGTAAAGTAGCTTTTTTCCCTCTCAAATATTCGCCAAGAGTTCCAACTTCCAACTTCCAACTTTCATTTTTAGGCGGGGCGCCGTCACTCCAATACCGACAGGGAGTCAAGATATCAGAGCTTCTTACCCTTCCTGGCATTATTTCTACCAATTATATATCATTTTTTACCGCTAAGGTATTGGGCGCCTAGACTCAAAGCCCCTGTCTGTCCCATCAATTACCTACATACTCTAGTCCATATTGCCTGGCACAAGGAAGCACGGTGTTGAGGGTGCCAGTTTTCGCTGT
>Ga0307507_10006170_pt1 | contig 18723 bp, 27 predicted proteins | sample 7_EM_MG_FD_207223 | JGI IMG/M metagenome (GOLD analysis project Ga0307507, IMG submission 207223) | Populus trichocarpa ectomycorrhiza microbial communities from riparian zone in the Pacific Northwest, United States - 7_EM | ecosystem: Host-associated > Plants > Roots > Unclassified | place... | reverse complement strand
TCCGTCTTCCTCTGATCTGATCTGGACCTTTTTATTTTTATTTTTAATCTCGTGGGCTCCCTCGAATTCATTTTGGTGGGCTCGATCATTGCTAAAGGGGATTACGGTTAGGAAATGGGCTTCTCAGGTACGGTACCAGCGCAGCAGATACCGGCAGCCTAAAACCGGGGCAGATGGACAGAGCAATCGGGCAGGAAGCCCCGTATGGTAACAAGTAATTCACATATCGATAGGCAGCCCATCGTGTAATATCGTCTTTCCGTCCTGACCAGCCCGCATGAAACCGTCGATCTGCTATTCTAGAATTCCGAAATGTGTGGTGTGTGTGTGTGCGCGTGTGTGTGAATTTAGACTGGAGTGGACCTAGGTGTCCTTGAGTACTGTAAGTTATGGTGGAGCGCTCTAGCAGTGGCAGCCCGGGGAAGCGGGGAGGAAAAGGTTATAGCACAGAGCAAAAAAATAACAGCGCAGGTAATTCTGGTTCAGCCCAGCCCGGCGCCGGCGGCCGGGCTGGGAGGGGGAAGGAAGGGAAGGGGAAATGTACTGGATGGGTTTTCCCCGTCCCACCATAATATCAACCATCGACTTTCCGCAGCAGCATCATCACCTTCATCTTACCTGATGAGGGAAGGGAAGGGAAAACCGATTTCTGCCACACCACAAAACAACCGCACAATCACACCCGTCATTACTGCGCAATCTCCTTCACCCCCAGGTTGAGGGTTTTTTGTTTTTTCTCTTGTTTGGATGGGTGAGGAGAAGATGAGGGAGATGCGGATGGAGATGGACGATGATGGATAGATGGGTCACAGATACCCTAGACAGATGCAAGGGACATCGCGTGCTGACTCGACCATTGATTGGCTACCCCTCACTGCCACTAGCTACTCATTGGGCCCCTCGAGTAGATGATCGAGAAAAAGAAAAAGAAGTTCCAGCGGGCTGTTTCTAACTGTATGTCGATCACGAGGTCATTGGCTACCCGATTGTTTCCCCCCTCCCCTCCGGCGCAAAGTGAAAAACAACTCTTTTGTTTTCCCTCCTATGTATCCCGCATACGAAAATAAATCTATGGATCATCCCCCGTATGACAAGGATTTGTAAAGAAGGGGAAAAAAAAAGCCTCCGTTCGATGACCCCAACGTTTCTAGATATTCGAATCACAGCCGCATCTGGTATTCTCAGCCTTAAAGTTAGCTGATAAAAAAAAAAAAAGGAGTCCAACCAATCAACAGTAAGAATTTCCTCCGAGCCAAGTGAGAACAGCAAATCCTTTCCCCCCCCTGCCTTCCCCCGCTGCCAACGCTATGCTACCATAGAATAGGTACCAGTATGCTATCCTATCATATGATGGAAAAGCAGAATCCAAAAAGCAAACAAAACATATCCAATCGAGATTTGGAACTTCTCCTCCGAGGGACAGAAACCGTGCGGACAACTAGTCTTGTCTCGGGGGGACCGTGTTGCGCCTCTAGCGTCACCGCACCGCTCTCGGTACCTGAAAATTGTGGCAAACTTTAACCGCAACGGTAAGCCCTCGCTAAGTTGTTGATGAGCCAATAATATCTATAATAGCGTGTTTCTATTTTCCGAATATCGAGCTAAGTCAGATCAAATCAGCGCTGAAAAAAAAAAAACGCCCTGGAAACTTTTTTTTCCTTTTCACCCGGCCCATGGTGGTGGTTGTCAATGATATGACTAGCATAAGCCACCTTTTGAAATGACAACCTTTTTTTATATTTTTTTATTATTTTTCAGCACTAATATCATATGGAAGGGGGCAGAGTGAGTTGTGGCGGACCTGTCAGTTTTTTTGAGGCTTGTGGGTCTATCACTGCAGGTATAATTTACGAGGACTGATATGGTACCGGCACCGGTACTGCACTGTACCGAAGGTATTTTCGCGTGGTGAGGTTGCTAAGGTAAATCCAGGCGGATGGCAAAAACGCTGCTATGCTTCTTTGTTTAGTGATGATGAATCACAATCGTGTAGTGAGTGAGGGGGAATGAGTGGCTCAGTCAGTCATGGCTACGGTAGGGTGAAAGTTTACTCAAGTCAGCCGTTCAGTTCATCCGGTCCCGGTTGTGCTAGTACTCACCCCTCTGACGACAGAATCCCTCTTATCCAGCCTGTTATGATGTTAGTACAGCAGTACCCGGTTGCAGCATGCGGACATCATTGTTTTGGATATACCACATGCCGGCACACTATGAACGAAATTGAAGGGTATACGATATAGTATAGGGATAAGTTGAGCCTAGAGCCCGGAAGAACATAAAAGAACCCTTTTTAGAGCGATATCGGTATCGCAATTCTAGGATAGCTATGGATTCTGGACGTTACTCTGCCTATCATAACTAGGAAACATAATACGAGTACAAATGATGGCAATAAAAAATAACCACATCGTATTAGGTGCGAGGTATGCCATGGTATGTTGATAAACGGTCAGTGGCTTCGTTCAATTTCTTGATATCAGATTCATCACTCCACCTCCTCATCAATCGCTTGCAAGTGCTTGCAAGTTGCAGCCACCACCGGCATGCAACAATGGGTTTCCTCGCTTCGTGCCGGGTAGAGCAGGGTGGGGATGGACTTTTTTTGTTTCGTTTTTTTCCCCTTCCATTGTTTCAACTCAATCCCCCCCAAAAACCCCTCTCTTGTTCTCTGTACCCACTCCACCCCCTCTTTTCCTTGCCTTCCGTTCTCGAACGCCCGGAATCGGACTCGGAGTAAAGAAAGGGAGGAAAAGCAAGAAGAAGAAAAGAAAAAAAAACTGACGGCGTTTCCCACGAATAATATCGTGGGAAATGGCCGCTGCGATCTACAACTGTCTTTCACGATCCTCGGGACGGATGAAATGCGCAGAGGAGGGAATCACGTCCTTCTTTCTGTCAGAATAGGATTGGATGGGGAGTTAAGTCAACCGGTTTTTTTTACCATGATACCGGCCTTTTCCTCTTCCTTCCTTCTTCTGCGCAGAGTACCGGTACGCTTTATATTTCTTTTCTTTTTCGGGGAGTACTGAAAGTTTAGGAATGATTAAAAATCCAGAGTTTTGAATCGAATTAGGCAAATTGTGATTTGGGCTGGTTGAAGTGGAATGAAGAGTGGGGGTTAAGCTAGTTACAGAGAGAGAGAGAGTGAGAGAAAGTGAGGCAGAAAAATAAAAATAAAAAATAAACAAGGGACCCTCATAGAAGTGTATGGCTGCATTTTCTTGCCTAGTGCGCCGATCAGCGATTACTCGAAGAGGATGTTGCTCACGAGGCGGGCAGAGTTGATGGACGACCTCTTCGCCTATCGTCGGGCTTTTCGTTGGACGGAGGAGGGAGACCATGTAGTGCCCATGTACCATGCCAAAAAAGTAGGCGAAAAAAAAGCCACGATGGAACGTGCTAGCTAGATTGTACCGGTATTTTACCGGCTTCAATGGGTTCCGCGGACGCGAGAGAAAGAGAAAGAGAGAAAAGAAGGTAAATGACTAGCCTTCTGCTTGCTTGCACTACTGCTATGTACTGTACTGTACTGTACTGTACATTGGAGAAAGAAAGGGAGAAAAATACTTACTTCCTTGCTTGCTAGTTGCCTACTTGTAAACTGCTGTATGCCAAAAAGCCCGGTCCAGCCCCAGGATGGTGGTTTATAATACCTTGATGTTAAGGCTTGCAAGGCGATTTGTGGGACTTTCCCTGATTGCCCCCCACTCTGCAAAGCAGCTCTAGTAGAAAGAAAGACAGAAGAAGTTGCAAACACTCACCATAACCACCATAAAGGAAAAGGGAATTCCCCATTCGGCGATTATTTCCAATTGGTTCAGGAAATTCATTTTCCCAGGAACGGCGATCTTTGCTAGGGAAACTGGTGCTTCCAACCCCCCCATTCCAGTGCTGGCAATTTTGTCGAGCCACGTATTTTCCCGATTCCTTCCCCTCTCTCTCCCTCCGTTTTTGATTTGATTTCCTATTTCTATTCCCTGCCCTCCACCTACCACCTAACCTGGATTCTAATAACTACTAGTACGGTGGAGAGGTAACAAGTTAAGCCCTCCGAAAAGGCGGAAAATCGGAGCTGGTTTAGTTCAGAATATATTTCCATTCCTTTATCGATAGCGAATGAGCCAACCTTGAATATAATAAATAACCTGGGCAGAGGTATCCCCACGAGGAATCAGGCTTTTGAGAACGTAGGAGTGGTCCTTTGACTGGTGGCGGGTGGGCTTTTACTGTCCTGGGTTTTTTTCGGTGGGAAAGCTGGCTTGGTTGAGGCGGGCGGGTTGGCTCTGAACGGTGCTTTTGGCTTTCGCGGGGCCTTGATCTGATGTGGCAGCCAGCCATCTTCTTCCTGTGCTCCAAACCAGTCGATACTGCTGCCGTATCCTGGCTTTGCTTCGCCTTGCGAGCAGGAGCGTTGAAACGCCCGCTCGTCCTCCCCGCGGTACTCGCGTAGACAGCTCTTTACGTGCGGCGATCTGGAGTCTGATTTTTTTTCCTTTTTTTTCCCCCTTGCTTTCTTTCTACGGTAGTCTAGTGGTGAATGGCAGGAGAGCGAGAGGACCAAGGAAAAGAAAAAAGAAAAAAAAAGAGACACCTCATCTTAGTTACCGTACCGGTTGGCGGAGGTGCAATATCACGGAAGCCCTTTAGGGTCTACTGTGGGTACAGTAGGCAGACAGGCAGGTAGACGAACAACGAAAAGGACGATCGTGAGATTTAGGAGATCTTTTCGAACAACGAGAGAAAGGGGGTTTTCTTCCAAACACGTTCTCGGGCCTGTCTCACATTTTTTCTCCTGTTGCAACAGCAATCAGGCAAAGAGGACAGCTATGATACTGCCACCCGACCAGCTGGCTCACTCAGACACATCATATCTTATTTTTCCGGATGGGAACGATGTTGGCCTCCAGGGAGGTCTGTTCCTGATAGATGAGGGGGAAAGAAAAGAGAGGAGGGAAGGGAAAAATGGATTTAGCCTAGTTCTCTTTTTTATCTAGCTTAGTTCGTTACCCATTTTTGGCTGAAAAGGCGCGCGTGGAAATATTTTGGTTCGCACGGCCAGTCCCAATCCCCCATAATGCTACACTAGTATCGGAATTGAACACTTTATGGCAGCAAGATTCAGCTAGTGCGTTGTATAAGTACCATACTGCTTGTACCCGTGCTAGAGCACTTTAGAGCATTGACTTTATCTTGACTTGACTTTATCTCTGTCTGGTAGCAGGAACATCTGACAATGTTACGGGCGGGGGGACAAAGGAAGAGTGGAATCCTGAGGAGGGGGGACACAGTCACAGCAGCAGGAGGCGGAGAGGGAGCATCACTACGAATATAACATCTGGTTATTTCTCTCTGACTTTCATATGGGGAAAAAATAGTCTTTTGTTTGTTTGTATGTACTGGCATGTATATACCGAGGCTGGGGCCTCGCACATGCGATACACAAATAAGGGATTAAGTGGTGAGGAGGACAGTTTTGAAGCAAAGGAGTTGTAAACCTTATGATATTTAGGGAAAAATAATAATGAAGTCTATTTGCTTTGTGCTAGCCTCCTCCCTCCCATCCCCATGGGCAACTTTTTTATTGGATTTGACTTCATTTTATTTCCTTCTTTGGTGGAGTATCGTGGCTCCGCACCAGTTGGTTCCTTGTCCATAACCTCGTTGCTTTTCGCTTGCAGCTGCATCTCTATTGACGCGAGTAAGGCGGGCAGCAGGGCGATGCATTACCCTTATTTGGAATACGCAGTTCCTGCTGTCACTTTCCCTTTTACTGACTTGTGCTCAATGCTCGCTCGGGCTTCCGTCAAAGACGAGATAAGAGTTCCATAGCAAACTGTGCCCCAAAACCAAAGTATCTAGTACACCGGGTAGCTATTTTTCCTTTGTATCAGGAGTCGTTGTGATGCGTGGTTCATGTTCAGTACCCATTTTGTGGATTATTGCTTGATTCCGCTCTGCTACCGAAAGTACTAGTACCCATACAACGCTTCAATTTGTACATGTGTAGCAGCAGGCGAGCTTTCTTCCTTCCTAATAGTACGGTACTCGTACATCTTCTCTTGCCTTCTTTCCATCTCCCTCGCTCATTTCCCTGTTTCGAGAATGCACAGCTGCTCGTATAGGGGGATGAGAAGATACGGGATTTCTGCCTATCTATCGTGTACCGTAATTCGGGAGGTCTTTTGTCTTAATTTTATCTCATTATGACTTTTTTATCATGATTGCAGCCGTTTGTTTCGTTCGAGTAGCCTTTCTCTTTCCGACTTCCTTCGTTGCTTATTGTGAGCTGATGCATCGAACCAAACATCCCCCCTACCTGACTGGCTTTGCTGCCGGTACGCACTTGACCCTTCAAAGTCTCTGGGATGGGATTCATTTGTAGCATAATTGATTGCTCCAGGACACCAGTCTTTACAGGAACTACCGTAACTCAGGCCAACGGACAAGTAACCCATGTTCCAGAGACTTTAAAAAGCGTCGAGCACTAACCTGGTACTTTTACTGTATGTAGTTAGGGATCATTTGCCAGATGCGGAATCTCACACATATCATAACAAGTGGTGTTGGCGGAGGGGGAAAAGGGAAGAAAATAGACTAAACTTCCATTTTGGGGCACAAGGGGACGGATTCCGTTATTTTTGTTTTTACTGCTCGTACTGTACTTGTAACTCGACCATGCTTGTTACTGTCAACAAGCGCTCACACACCACCCAAACTCACTCACTCATACTCATACATTGTCACACACACTCACTACCGTAGCTCACACACCTTTTTTTGAACCTCTCTGTGTCCTGTCGGCTAGAGGAGTGGAATATGGGAATTAGTCTGTGTTCTGTCCGCTCCACCACACACACACACCCCTCCGACTCCGTCGTCATCGTTCGCTGGCATGCTAGCAGGCAGGCTCTGGCAGCCTGCACCCACTACCATCCTTACCATCACCACTCCGTACCCTTCAAGTCAGTTCCCTCCCCGCCCCAAGATGCAACCGGCCTGTGTCCCTTGATCGGGGAAGGGGTGGGAGACATGTTTGTCATCTAGCTTAGGGCTCAGATAGGACTGGATGGCAATGATGTGGTACTCGAATCTAGTTGGTGATGGTGGTAGCTGCTTGCCACTAATGGTGCTGGGCTAGTCTAGCTGCTAACGTCCATGTCTGTCTGGTGCACTCCGCATACCCCCCCCCATACACCCACTCTCCCAGATCTCCAGAGCTACTTCGGACACACAGACGGTCGGACAGACAGTCTCGGTAGGCCCTCCAGCCCATCCACACACGCATCCAGCCGGAAAATCGCCCACCACAACACGATGGGACCAATGCTGGCTTGCCCCCCCCAAAATAATATTTATCATGGCCGAGTCGCTCCGGCCGTCTGCAGCCGCGTCGCCGCGTTCTCATCCTCTCTCTTTCTCCAAGTAACCACTTTTACTGTGTACGAGTCCTAAGTATAAGGGATTGCCACTCACCTTACCGTGCCGTGATCTCTATTTGCCCCCCTTCACAGGCAGTCAGTCGCTTTTTCATTCTAGATTTATTACTATTATTATTATTATTATTATTATTATTATTATTGTTATTATTATTCTATTTATCATTTCCTTTCCCAGGACGCCTCCGCCGCAGCACATTACCTGAAAGAGGAACATCCCTCATCCTGGCATCCTTCTTCTCTCCTTCCCTACTATTATAACTGCTTTCCTGCTGGGGGTGTCTCTCTGCCTGCTCGTGCTGCTTTGCTTGCTGCCCTTTTCCTTCACTTACACACCACACACTCATACATACATACCCCCGTCACACAGCCACGGTAACACGCCTTTCACCCCCCCACCTCCCATCCGCTGCCCCAAACGACCCTTTGGCTGCAAAAGAGGGCTCAGCTCTAGCCTCCGTCATCAAAGGGCTACCCTGGCCTCCTACAGTATAAACATTCACTTTAGCCCCCCTCTATTTCCCATCACCCGGTGAGGTTCATCCAAAGTGATCTTCCTGGAGCAACATCGTTTCGACATCACTCCATCTTTATATCTCCTGCTCCTTCCTCGAAGCCCACACTGGATTAATTTCTAGCCTTTCTGGATTACCTTAGCCAACTTCCACTTTCTCTGGCCTTTCGCCTGTTTCCTGTACTGGACCGCAGATTGATAAAAGGCTCCCGCGCTATATCTTTGCTATCTATATTGGATCTGCCGGAGCTATTGTCCTTCTCTTTTCATTGTTAAAAAAGTCTAGGACTCCGAGTCCAATTTCTAGAAAAATGAGCAACACTTCTTCAAATTCAAGCTCGACATCTTGTGCCAGACCTGAGGACCGAATAGGCCAATTACTTGCTGGACGTCTGGAACTCACCGGAATCCTTGGTGTTGGCGCTTATGGAGTCGTTTATACCGCTATCGACGTCTATTCCTACACCCCATTTGCTGTGAAGGCCCTGTCAAAGATTGGATTGGATGCCCGCCAGAAGCGGTTTCAGCAAAGAGAGATTGCTCTTCACCACAAAGCCAGCGCTCACCCTGGCGTTGTCTCTCTGGTGAAGATACTCGACACTGCCGATTGTACCTTTGTTATCATCGAATACTGCCCTGAAGGTGACCTTTTTACCAACATTACTGAGCGTGGACGCTATGTGGGTAATGATGTTTTGGCCAAGAGGGTTTTCCTTCAACTTTTGGATGCCGTTGAATACTGCCATAATCTTGGGATTTACCATCGGGATCTAAAGCCGGAGAATGTATTGGTTTCCAACGGTGGCCGCCAGGTTAAGTTGGCGGATTTTGGACTTGCTACTACCGAAACTGTCACCTCGGACTTTGGCTGTGGGTCGACGTTCTATATGTCGCCTGGTAAGATTGCAGATGTTTTTTATTTTTTATTTTTTACTATTTTTTTTTATCTATTTGTTTATACTTTTAGTACCTTTTTTTAAGCTAATCAAATTCTAGAGTGCCAACAATCTTCTCCGCGCAGCGTTAGCTGCTATGCTTCCGCTCCCAATGATGTCTGGTCCTTGGGTGTTATCTTGGTCAACCTGACCTGTGGCCGGAACCCTTGGAAGCGGGCCTCCTCTTCAGATAGTACGTTCCGTGCCTACTTGAAGGACCCGCGAATGCTTAGGACCATTCTGCCGTTGTCCCCGGAACTTGATAGTATCCTTCGGATGATCTTTGAGTGCAATCCCCAGAAGAGGATTACTCTCCCGGAGTTGCGATTCCGTATCATGTCTTGCCGCAGGTTTACCACTGGACCAAGCCCTATGGATAGCCCGCCTCTTTCCGAGGTTTCTGATAGTTCTGACCTTGTCGAGCCTGATGTATTCCATCTTGCTTCAACACCTTACCGTTCCCAGGCTCCAGGGGTTTTCACTCCCGATTCAACGCCATCCACCACACCTCAAACAACCCAAACCTCTCGCCAGAATCCATACATGTTCTCGAAACACCTCACAAACCCTCCATCCGAATCATCGTCCGAATCGCAGTACCCCCACGACGCGTCTAATTCACCATCGGGAAATGCTAGTCCCATCATTGTACCCGTCACCCCATCAGATTTCCCGCCACCACCCGGCCAGAGCTTGTGGCAGTTGCCAATTTTCCCATCAATAGATGATGTGGAAAGGGTGCGATCGCCTGCTCTCCCGGTTTCGAAGGGTGTCAAGGTCTTCTAAATGGCTGTCGGTTGGGCGATATGAACACCAGACGAATTTAATCCTCCCCCTCCCACCAATACCACCACAAAAACAGTCACTTCGGATACTATCGTGAGACACAAGGCTAGAACAAAACCACCATTCATTCTTTGTGCTTGGGTTGGAAAATTTTCAACTTTTTTCTCCTTTCCCTTTCCTCGCGACCCGCGACGATTTCATTCACATATCGATACACTTTCTTGGGTTCGGGCTTTTTCATGGTTGCGGGAACGGACTCGTTTGGAATTGGCTGCCTGCTGTTTTTCTTTTTTCCTTTTCATTATCGGTTTATGGGTAGCGTTTGGGGCAATAAGGAGTTTCACTGGCTTTTATTTATATTTTATTATATCTTCCTTTTTTATATTTATTATTTTTTCTTCCTTTCCCTCCCTTCTCATACATATTCCTTCCAGATCGTGCGCTGGGCATTCTTACTAGCGCATAAGATGGATCGGATATGTTGAGAACTTTTTTATTCTTCAAACACTTTATGTCCGTATGTATTTATGTAAGTATCGGGGAAAGCTATAGGGGTGTACGCCGGATGGGTGGTTTTTTCTCTCTCTTTTTTCCCCTTCAATCGTGTTTACTTTTCTTTTGTTACTGGGCTGGGGCTTTTTCCTTTTTCATTCAAACGGGTTTCTACGGCGTCTTGCATATTATAAAGCATGTCTTTTTTTCTCATCATATTTTTTATTTTCGCATTTCCCCCGCCAGAACAGCATCTATTGGATATCTCGCCTCTTCTTTACTTTTTTCTTCCTTCGATTGGCTGGTCGGATCTTTTCAAGTGAAAGGAAAAGGAAGAAAGGAAGGGAGAGGTTAAAAAAGAGAGATGTGATGGATGGAAGGGGGAGGGCGGAGAAACCATGGAAGTGTCCCTTTTTCCTCTCGTCGGGTAATGAATGAGACATTCGTCAGTTTGTCGGTCTGTGGTGTGGTGTGAAGGATTTTGGAAAAAAAGGACCCTGTATTTAAATATTTGCATCATCATCATCATCATAACTAGAGGTCATCTTTTTTTTAATATGATACCGACATAGTAATTATTATTATCGGATTTTTCACTTTGGTGTATTTTTGTTTTCGTTTTGCTTGGGAGGGAGTTTTCTAGGCTTTGAATTAAAAGAGATGGTTGGGCTCTGGTAGTATGATTTAGGTATCCCGTACGAATCTATCTACAGTCTCATTCTACAGTATCAGTTTTTTGCGGTGTTTTTTTGTGCAGCGTCTTGTTTAGGGAGAGTGTACAGCATGATATGTATGCACAGTATGCAACCATCCACGAAACGAAACGAAACGGTCCTCTCTGTTTCTCTAGCGATATTCATGGGGGAAGGGGGGAGCCCTGGTGGCAGCCTGCCTGTCGTCGCCGTCGCGATATCACTTTTCTCTGTTTGTTTACCTCGTTTTATTTATTTACCGTACTTGTATCATACAGTACTGTACCCTCTTCCTTTCCCTCCCTCCCTCCCTCCCTCCCTCCATCACCTTGTCACCTTGTCACCTTGGAAGAATATCATACCAACTACCGGGACCCAAACTAACGCACGTTTCCATCCATCCATCCATACCGGTATCTTGTTCAACTCACTCCCTCCCTCGCTCGCTCGGCTTCGACGTCGACGTGGCGATCATATGGTTTTCTTTTCTTTTTTTATATATATTTATTTATTTACCCTCTCTCACTCTCTCGTTTGTGATGTCGTTAGAGGTAGAGGTGTGATGATGTTTCATATGGGTACGGTACGGTAGCTTGGTTACGGTGACTCGGGTGGGTATCAGAGTTTGTGTGTGTGAGAGTTAGGATGGCATCATAGCACGGTACAAGTAGGTATCAAACCGCCGGGTAGGAAGTAAGTTAGGTTTTTTGCGGAATGTGGATTTTTGTGAACCGGAGGTTTCTCGCTTGCTTGCTTGCTTGCTTGCTTGGTATGATATGATATGATATGATATTGCAGATCTGGGGAATTACCGGTGGAGTACAGTTATTATCCTCTGAGCATACCCGATGATGATAATGATGATGATGATATCTATCCTACGGTATGTACACAATTCAAGTATCATAGAGTATAGCGTTCACGCACACGCACACACTCACACTCTCTCTACCTGAGTAGCTCGCCCCCAGAAGAAAGAAAAACAAAAGAAAAACGGAGAACTACCGAAAGTCCCCTTCCCCCTCCCCTCCCCTTCCCCTCCCCTCCCCTCCCCTCCAATCACCTCACATCGTATTCCCCGCCGCCAGCCCAAAAACTAAGCCCCAACCCACACCCTGTGATTTTCGCTACTTTTCGAGGCGTTTTTTTGTCGTCAGCAGCCGTGCAGCGCAATTCGCAAGGCGACCAATCAGGAACATATTATCCCCTCCCTTCCCCCTCTTCCTACTTTTCCCCCCTGTCTCCCACAGTTACCACTCCTCTCCGAGGTAAGTTTTTCCACAAGTGTGCTTTTATTTTCTTTTCAACTTTTATTTTCTTCACTTGTATTTTTATTTTTCTAGTCTTTTTTTTGACGGATGCATGGATGGATTAATGGATTAATAGCTTACTCCCGGGTTTTTTGCCGGTATCATTGGATGTGATGATGGATATGTTTCTGCCTGGGTGTGTTATTCCGCCCTGTCTGATTGATTGATTTATTGATGGGTAGATTGATACCGGTCGAGGGATGGATGAAGATGATGATGGTGATGGATGTGGGTGACTCATGTGGAGGGTTTATTATTATCGTTGGGTAAGGTAGGTAGGTATCATAGGTAGGTAGGCAGGCAAGCATGTGTTTACAGGTTATGGTATGGAAGGGGAAAGGAGGTCCTAGCTGAGAATGTGGAGTGTAGTTCTGCAGTAGTATCATACCGGTATTCTAGGTAGCATCATGGTCTTTGCACGTTGCCGCGCCCGTTGCTACCCTATGAGCCAGTACAAGCATGATACAGTGACATAGAACTTGTACCTTCCATGTCCAGAAGCGATAGGTATCAGCAGCATGCAAGCAAGCATGCGCGCATGAAGATATCATGATAATCTCGTGCGAGATGTTGAATATGAGACAAAAAACAAAAAACGAAAACAAAAACAAAACAAAACAAAATAAAACATGGGATTCGTGACAAGGTTGCTGTGCGGTATGATATTATGGTACCGTACACGAGGTTAAGACTAACCCAACCCAGCCCAACCCAGCCTAGCCCCAGCCCAGCCCCGGCCCGCCCAGCTTTTCGGTGGCAGCTATGATACAAAGTTACCGGCTAAATACCGGCACCGGTAAACTGTATGTAAGCCTTCCTTCCTTTCCAGGAAAGAAAGAAAGAAACAAATACAGCACAAGTTGCAGTCAGCTAGGTAAGGTAGTCATCCTGTCTGCTCATTTGTTCATTCATTCATTCATCCAGCCTCACTCACTCACTCACTCACTCACTCACCTCATGAACTTTGCATCACATCACATCACCTCACCTCACGCAACTATCATACCGTACTTTATAATGAACCCTACATACCATAGCTAGCTAAAAGTGATGGCCTGCAGGGTAGGGCAGGCAGGTGGGAAGAAGGCAGAAGAGTTAGGTAGTTAGTTAGTTGCCTGAACTGAATGAACTTGGTAGGCTAGTCCGATGCCCTAAAAGTGAAGAAATAAAAATAGTGAAGAGAAAATGGGCTGGGAAAAGAACCGGGGTAATGATCATTCTGTACTTGTACAAGTACTCGAATACCGTATTTGTGGGTGTAGTTGTGTTATGTTACTTCCTTACTTATGTATGTATGTCTGTCTGTCTATCTAAATGTATGTATGTATGTATGTATGTGGGGAAGATACAGTAGATGGAAGGTAACTTATGGGTAAAATGTTTATCATTACGGAAGGGGGATGGTATGGGAATTGTTGGTGGGAGGAGGAGGAGGTGGTGGTGGTGGTGGATTTGTATGTATACGAGTAGTGGAACTGGACTGAACTGGACTGTACCGGTACTGCATGTGGGTTTCATTTTTTTCATTTTTTTCTTCTTCCCTACCTCGGATGAATGAATGGTTGGACCACGGCCACGGGGCGGGGTTGTCTCTGTTTTTGGTTGCGTGCTTGGGTTTTGATGGATGGGTGTATGAATGGTGAGGCGGACGGATGGATGGATGATGGATTGACGGGGTGGAGTGGAGTGGAGTGGAGTGGAGGGAGTGTTTGCCCTGTTGGTCTGGTATCATGATGGCTTGTTGTGGTAGGTAGGTAGGTAGGTAGGCTGGATGGTTCGGTGTTCGGTGTTCGGTGTTCGGTGGCTTTGCCATGTGGTGTTATCATGGAAAGGTGGATGGGTGGATGGGTGGGATGCTGGGTATTTGTCGGAATTTTGGGAGATAAGTTAGGTTCGATGCCTTGGGCGATCATACGTTGGTTATGATAGACTGGGCTAGGTGGATGGGTGGGAAGGTGCTAGGTGTTAACGGCTCACTTCATCCGACCTTACCTTACCTTACCTTACCTGTGCTTGTATCGGAAGTAGTACGATATGTTTCTTCTATATGGTGATAGTCTATGAAACTATGTACAGTAAATTTACAGTACCGATATGATAGTAGCTCCACCAATACCTATCATATTCGATTTAAAGCACAAGTACTAGGTACACACTCCCGTATTTACTAGCGTACCTAGGCTACAATATAAGAAAGAGCCCTCCATAACCCTTATCCTCGCTAATCGTTCACATCCCTTCCTCGCTTTCCCTCCCTCGCATGCCTGAATAGCGCTTGTACTAGTACTTGTATGGAATACATGCATCTAGCGTAATACAGCAGCACACTCACAACCGCCGCCCCTCAGTTCCAAGCTGTGCACGATCTTAGAGGCCTGGTCCGAGTGTTTGCTCACTGTGCATGTATATACATACATCATGTTAGCGGTAGGTCTTACGATAGTACTTTTCTTAGCCTTCTTTTGGGCTGACTTTTGTTGCGGTACTGTTCCTTATGTGGGTATCCCTGGTTGAGGATGTTGTGGAGATTAGCCGACGGTGTAGGATAGGAATGGGTAAGGTAGATGTTGTGTAAGCATCATAGGTAGGTAGGGGTTTGGTGGGTGCCGTGGGTGATACCGATCCTGTAGGGGGGGTTTGTACTCTCGGTGCAAGAATGAGATTTGGGGAGTTTTGTACTTTATGCTTAGGCTTAATCCGTGAGTGGATGCCATCTACAGCTGCTTGCATGGACTGCGGTTCGGTGCTGGGTGCTGTTACAGAAGGGGGGGAAGAGAAAGAAAGAAATAGAAAGAAAGGATGCAGCATATCAGAAGACGGGTTATCTTGGTGCTCATTGCATTTAGAAGACCAAGCAAGGCACGGACGACAAGAGCTTCCTATGACTACCTTTTATCTTACCGTGACAAGAGATAAGTGGTGATCTAAGTCAATCAATTAATGATAGGCTAGCCTAGAAGCATCTAAAGCATCATCATCGTCTATCCCTGTGCCTGATCCTCCCCCCCTCTCTCTCTCCATCTGTGCTGTACCCGACCCGAAGCTCCCTCCCCCCTGCGTCGGTCTCCTCCTTGCGTAAACGCCATACCAATGATCGACAACGTCGGAAAAGAAGAGAAAAAAAGCAACCTTTCCTTCTCCAATGTATCCTACCGATATCCTAACTTACAAGTACAACAGTCCGTCTCGCCCCGAGACGAACCACCTGCCACCTTCTTCCCCGTCCAATCCACCCGATATTATGCAACACCGGTACAATACATACATACGCGCATTGTGCTACAGTCAGGTTAGACTATTAAAGACCGGACCGACCTACGCAATTGCGCAACGACTTTCCCCTTCCCGTCCTTTCCCTTTCCCTTCCCTGCATGACACCCTGTGAGGGTTTGTCTTGGAGGGGTTTGTGCTTGTGCTTGGAGCTTTCATCTCTCTCTTGTTCTTTTTTTTGGTGCAGTGCAGCGGTGCATGCCGGTGGTTGGATAATTGACATGGTAACTGTACGAGTGCGGTTGTGGTAGGTGAGCACGGTCTTGTACTTTATGATACCGTACTCGAGCATAGTTAAGTTTAGTTTTTCTTCCTTTTTCCGCTTCTTTTTCTTTTTCTTCTTCTGGTGCTCGTACAGTCGGTCATTCGCTTGTAATGGGTGTGGACAGTATAGGGGAGGGAGAGGGAGAGAAAGCATTGGACTGTGAAGAAATACCTTATGGAATTGACTTTTTACAGATGAATGACAAGGAAATGGTGGTTGTGATGATGGGTGACGGAAAGTGAATTCAAGAGCGGAAGAGATAAAGTGAAGTATGGTGGAGGTGGAGTAGAGCACGAGCCGAAATATATTCTACGGGTATGATGCAGAGGATTCAATTCAATTCAATTCAATTCAGGCCCCGTTTGGCATGCGAAAAATGCTTAGTTTTTCTTACTTCTGAGTATTTCCGGTTGTGAAAAGATATTATTATACTGTTGTATTTCTTATAAACCTGTCACTATTAGGGTACAATCACTATCATTTGTAAAGCGTTAACTCTGGGGTATTAGGCGTTAGGGCAAAGCGGGCATTCAAACCATTTAAATTTCAAAATCACAGTCATATTGGTTTTTGTGAATTAAACCCTACAACCTTCCGTTTGTTTCAGCCTATCATACAAGTACCTTATAAAAAAAAGGAACTTCAGACATGCCAATCATCAATATTTCGACAAATGCTGAGTATCCCTGTTCTAAAGAATGCTCTGTTTTCACCGAAAAACTGAGGTCTTTTTTACAGTGGCGTTCCAGTCAGGGCCTCAATTCAATTACAGTACACCGGTTTTCCAATATCCTTTCCTTTTCTCAATATTTTCTTTTTTCCCTCCCCGTTAGGGTCAGGGACTAACTTACCCTATTCCATTCCTCTGGTCGACCCCGCCCCCATTCTTTCCTCCCTTCCTTCCTTCCTCTTTCTCTACCGGTACTGTGCAGCACTTCTCATCCCATGTCGGACTACCGTCCGCACCGTACTCGAGTACCACCGCCCAAGATCAAATAAACCAAACAGCAAGAGTGACAAGAGGGAAGGAAAAAAAGATTACGGACGCACACACCTTCGCCCCCGTCTCGCTCGCTACCAACCTTCCCCATACCCGAGAATTCCGTGATACCCTACCCTGCCGCTTTCGTCCTTGCCTGCGACGTTTTCCTTTTTCCTTTTTCCAACCCCCCTCCTTCACCCGGTCGGTAGGCTCCGGTAGAAACGTGAAAAATAGTCCCTGCAGATCATGCGATATCACTCGAGGGGTGAGATTAGTGTGTGTGGGGTGCTTGTGTGTGTGTGGGGCGCGGGAGCTAGGTGGGGAGTCACGGCAGTATCATAGCCTACCGGTATCTGCGAGTATCATGAGTAGGCACGAGACTTACCTTATACTCCGTTGGAGCTCCTCCAGGTGAGGAGATATTTGGCCATCGCGATGATTACCTGTGAGAATCTGTCATGATTTTTTTTTTTTGGAACTGGTGATGCCGAGGAATCATGGTGACCGCCGCCCCCTCTTCCCTTGGTAGTGATCTGGCGGGGTGGGAAGGGTTCGATTCCTGGCGGAATTCACGATCATGTTTTGCGTTGGAGAGATGGGGTGCGTTAGGGGTCATGAATGGATTACCGACCGAGGGCTAGAAGCTAGTTTCTCTTTTTGTCTTTTCTTTGACTGGGCGTGAAAAGAAAAGAAAAGAAAAGTAAAAAAGAAAAAACAAAAAAACCATCGTGTTGTTGAGGGGATTCTGTTTGGGTATCGTATCGCGGTTCTCGGTCTGGGCACCTGTTCAAGACAAGTACTCGAGTATGGCACTGGAACTGTAAGTTGGGTGGTACGGCGGTGACCCGGGATCCGAGACAGGTACCGGAAACGTTGGACTACCATTATTATCCATCCATGTATCTATCAATCTTTCCAATTGTACTGTACTGTGTGCTGTGCTGTGCTGCGCTGTACTAGGCAAAACATTACCATCATGTCTCACTATACAAGAACCCCCCCAGAGTGCAATAGCAATTGCGAAGCAAGTACCGATAGATAATGTAGTTGGAGTTTGATTCGGACTTGACTTGCTTGCTCGCTTACTTTCTTCACACTCTCTCTCTTTCTCTCCTCCCTCTTGTCCTGTTGTGAATTGAAGAATTGCATTTACGACCGTGCCTACCTGGCGACACGCCCACCACCCTGCAGCACGGCTCCATTTGTAAACCTCACCGGGTTTATTCAAGATCTGAGATTGTGAAATACTCGAGTACCGTATCATGTCATGGGTAGCCTGTCTCGTCTCGACCATGGCTTTTTTCTTCTTTTCTTTTCACCCCTTTCCCTATCCCCCATGTCCGCCATGCCCTGGACATGGAAGTTGTACCTTCCTTTCCTTTCCTTTCCTTTCCTTTTCCCCTCATCTTCATATCGTATGTGTATGGTTTTTTTTTTCTTTCTTCTTTCCTTTTCTTCTTCCCAATGTTATGACATTCTCGAGCCCAAAATACGGTAGACTAAGCGGAGCGGAAGGGAGCCAAACTAAAGCCATGCATGGTCTACTATACCAGATCAATTGACACTCCCTCCCTTCCTTCCTACCTGTACCTACTCGAGTACTTACCTTACATGAGTACCTTCCCGCCCTTGTAAGCCACGATACCCCACTACCCTAACGCATGATAGAAACGCATTATCCGTAGCGATACAAGCGCTACCCCCGATACCAGCACAGACATACAAAACCCAAAATAGAAACTTTAACTTAAACCGCAAGCACAGCACAGAAGTCAAAATACCACCGCAAAAAAACGTAACGCCAAGAAAGGCAGGAGAGAAAGAAAGAAGAAAAAAAAGCAAAGACCACAGGAAGATCTTTTTTTTTTCCCTTTTGCCAAGGTTTGTGGAGCGCCCAATCATACCAACTTGAACAGGGGTAGCATGAAATTGCGTGTTTGTTGTTGGTTTTCCCGATGGGTTGGGCTGGGTTGTTGGAGGTGAGATCGGGGGGAAGTGTCTTTGTCTACCCTAAGCTGCATCGGGAGGGAAATGAGGGGGA
>Ga0307507_10006169_pt1 | contig 18724 bp, 12 predicted proteins | sample 7_EM_MG_FD_207223 | JGI IMG/M metagenome (GOLD analysis project Ga0307507, IMG submission 207223) | Populus trichocarpa ectomycorrhiza microbial communities from riparian zone in the Pacific Northwest, United States - 7_EM | ecosystem: Host-associated > Plants > Roots > Unclassified | place... | reverse complement strand
TTTCCTTGATTGATCTTCATAATGAAAAGGGAAGCCATAATTCTCACGATGTTCTTCGCATGCGTACTACACATAGTAGGGCGTTACCCCGCTGGGTGTACCATGACTAAATGCCTGACCCTTGTATCATATGATACTGTATTAAGAAATCGCTCGTCCGCTTGTCTCACATATTATCTAACAATACTCGCCCTCTATGGTGGGGGACATCTGTAGCCGGAGTGCTTTGCCAAGAAAATATTGCCCATCTTCAACCACCAAAGGATTTTCAACCACCACTCCAATGAGAATTATGGCTCTATTAGGTGGTAGGGTGGATGATCCTCTACACATTAATAGAGAGAAAATCGAAATATCTCAAGTTTTCATAGAGATATTAGGGTTTAAAGGCAGCCTAAAATTTGGTAGGAGCAGGGAAATGTCCGGGGCAGGTTAATTACTGTTAATTTCCCTGGAAATGACTGTTAATAGATATTTGCCAAGGTATTAGAAAATTCCAGTCTTGGCCAGTTAACCTACTGTTAACAAAACGGAATGAATGTCCGCCTATTCCGGCTACAGATGTCCCCCACCATATATCAGTGATACAAAACCCCTTTAAACTCCTGCCTTATGTAGCTAAGCGTATATCTTCCATCGCTGTACTGATCTCCTTGTTGCCATGATTTCTCTGAGCCCAAGGACAGTATGTTGGCTGCAAGCCACCCCTATCTATTGCCTTCGCTTCTCTCTCGAGGTCACCCTCTTCCTCTAGCTACCATGCAGCTTTCACTCCCCCTCTCTTTTGCCCGGAGAATGGATGTTACTAGAACGCTGTTGAAGCCGAATTGTAGATAGTAAGACCTTACATCTGTGTATTCCAGTTTATCCCCCAGAGGGGAGTATGCATAAATTAGGTTGGTGGACATAAGCCCTCCATGACTACTGGGTCTAAATCATGAATTCCGCAAGCATGATATCTCATATGCTAATCCAGAAACAGTTGCTTTTTCTAGTTATCTTCCAGAATGTGCTTTGCCTAGAAGATACCTTCGACGTGTTTACTTACTTGAGGTAGTTTTGGGTGGAGTTAGAGAGATTCGGATCAAAAGATCGAGTGATTGTCTGTAGTTCCTGGGAAGGGCATTGCGAGGTAACCTATCATGGAGGAAGGCTTTTCGTGTGTTTATACACCTTGCCTGTGCTGAGTGTGGGGGCGAGTGCCACGCTCCAGTGGGAGAAACAGTCTTCGGGGTGTTGGAGTTGGAGTATCAATTGTGTTTGGTGGACACTATTGGTTCGAATAACTTATGTAGCACCTGACTGAATTTCATAGGAGGGTATAGAATGGTAGTGATGGTTGTTGAAATAGTACTTTCGGATACCGCGCGGTGTCAAAATAACGCGAACCCCTTTAGGTAACAACCAAGTACCCCTGCTGAAAATCAATGAAAATATTTCCTTCCATCACAACCAGACGAACTTCAAGAACGTTGCTGGGAGTTACAAGAATTCAGAATATTTTGAGAATCTAGCAAAGAGCATGCCAGAGAGAATAAAGGTGGTCATTGATGCTGAAGGATGGTATAGGTGTATTTTATTTTTTGCTCATGTTGTTGAGGTTGCCGGAAATATTATTCCTGGTATTATGGTGGGGTACTTCGTTGTTACATGAAAGGGTTCGCGTTATTTTGACGCAGCGCGGTATGTACTTGCCACGGATTCGAGTACGACAAAGCCGGTCAGTATGGTTTACTGTCTGTTTAATGTTGTCCGAGTTTGACTTATCCTATTTACCTTTTCTCTCATGTCATGTCGTCGCTTGATCAACTGATCAGATATGCAAGTCTGTTCTCATCTGTTTTCTCTTGTCTTCCATATTGTTTCCCTCGATCTCTTTTCCACTACCGATATATGTTGCTATTTCACTGCATAAATAGTAGGTGCTTCTAGCCCTCTTAGATAGAATGCAGTTCTCAAGTATCTCTCCCTTTCCCATGTCTTCAGTATACAGCTCGGCCATTCCATCACTGTTCAACAATGGTGAGTACTAGTTGAGTTTACTAATGGCTACTTCGACTACTCCGGGGCTCTCAAAATTCCTAGCCGAGTGATCGCTCATGAGTGGAGCCCTTCTAAGGTGACTCAATATCTATCCGCATATTCTTACGTACGCTCTCTATCCCTAGATACATCTTATGCAAAATAGCTAAAGGAGAGAATCCTGGCCGAGAAGTTAGTTTCTTAGTCCCTTCCCTTAGCTGTGCGTCTTGCACAAGGTGTCACGTTTCCACCCCCCCGACTCCACCCGCAATGCCTCATCCTCACCTTGTAGTCTCAGTGCGGAGTTTGGCGATTTCAGGGGTTTCTGGAATCGATTGGGGTCGGGTTCAGCGCCTCCCTGTATGCCTTGGGCTCTGCGGGGGCACATTTGTGCGGGAGCTAGTAAAGGTAGTGGTTGACCTTTGCGATTATTACAGCGGCAGGATGTGCTTATAGAACTTAGTGTAAAAGGTAGTATGAAGCACCGTGTGTGTGTTCTCCATATCTTAAAGTGTGTATGCTTTTCACCGCCGCTAGTGACTCTATGCATGTTGTGATCGTGTGAGGGGTTGTGATGATAATAAGCGATCAAATGTAGAACCACGCTGCGCATCTATACTAGTGCCGGTATCTAGGCCGGAAATTAATAATAACAGCATAATAATATCATGTTTGAGGTGTTGGTGCTGTGCAATGCGGCATAGATACCTATGGTAACAATACGGGTACGAATATCACCAGCTTTCTATGGTGGCAGTCACTAGCAAGTGGTCTGCTGGGAAGGTCAACGGCAGGGTAACCATGTTGCAGGCCAAGCTTCGAAGCCTCTCAGGATCCTGTTTCACTCCAAATCTTCTGAGATCTCGCCGCAGGGCTGCTTCTACGGTACTTTTGCACCTTTACAACGTTTTCTGTTTTCACACTTTTGCAATTAAATAAGCTTTGCTTTACTTTAATATCCACTCTCATTTTACTAAAAGTCTTTTTTTTTTCGAATTGTCTTCATCTTCGTCTCCTTTTTAGATCTACCTTCTAATCAGTTCGGGGCTCCAGAATGGATCGGTGAGCTCCACTTCTGAGAGATTCGCGTCGTTACCTTGGCCACACAACTAACCCCCATGTCGTCATAATAGTCCCTCGAGAGCCCTACGACGGATTGCGCTGGAGCGACTGGCCTCGCTATCGGCCAAAGAACCTCAGCCAGCTGCCTCTTCTGGTTCGAGCTCAAACCAAAAAAACTCGGATCTCGACCGCCTTGCTGAGGGATGTGTTGCGTACCGTCCAACGCTAAATGGTGCCCTTGCTGGCAACGGGAGCTTGAATGGAACTGGGACCCCGCCCAAACAAACTGAAACTTCTCAGATTCCCATAGTCAGTTAATCAAGTATCATACAAAAGCTTTTATTTGTACTAAATACTAAACTGTTGCCCATAGTCATTGCGTGAATTCGAAGTGTTGCTCGCTCTTTGTAATGCAGCGCCCCTTCTTCAAACCCACGAAAGTGCAGAGCGTCTTCGCCGCCAGCTCTCGCCCTACCTTGTCGAGTCGTCCAGCCAGAAATTATCACCCTCTCCATTTTTCCGCGATATAGAACCTTCGCCATGGGAATGCCTTACGTCTCACCTAACTAGTGCACTACTATCCTTGGGATTGAAGTTCCCCTCACTACGGGAGAAGATTATTAACACTATTCACACATATTTGGACAACGCTGTGGCTTCCTCGGCTACTGAGCTGGACGAGGATGACGTACTGGCATTTGCTCCGCTGGTGCTTTCGTTCCTTGGCTTCCTGGACTCCTGCGCCAAACATGTCAACTTCTGGTTTTCAGATGAACGAGTCTCACTTATATCCCAAATACGGGATGTCCTCTCTGAGAATTACCTTTCCAATGTCGAGGCCGTTTTTGCTGCAGTTCGGAACTCTGATTCTCAGGAAGCCTACCTAAAGCCATGGAAAGCCCACGTTCGCCGGTATTCTACTGCTGGAAAGCCACTTGGCGCCATGCTGATACAGCGAGAATACATGAAACTGGTGGCTGCGGCCACTTCTCTTATGGTCGTGGAGGAGCCGGTTCTCCAGGGCCAGGAAATATTGGACACTATCATGTCGGATCGTGAGGTCTCAGCCAACACCGAGGAGGACCCTTCTACGATCGAATTCTTCGTTGAAGTCGCTTCGGAAGGCATAGCACTGATAGAGGAGGGCGTAGAATACGCTCGCAGCGAATGGCAGCAGCAGCTTGGGTTTTCCATGAAAGCCCTAGCTCTGGTCACTTATTCTAATTGCCTGTTCCTCAATGAGAATATCGCAGACTTGGAGCAACTCCTCAAATGGTTAGCAGCAACCATGTCCGATGGTGCTCAAATTTCCCATGAGGAGCTCGCTAGCACTGTCTTAAAGTTGCTGTCTATTCTATCAAATAATGACCCCCAGTCCACCCCTAATTTCGTGAGTACCTTGCATAAGTTCATCGTCGAGGGATCGGGTCCCACCAATCAAATCACTGTGAGAGTCGCGGGGAAATGCTTAGCATACGTCTTGAAATTTTTACCTCAAGATGTAACTATCACGACATTAAATACACTGGGCCATGTCCTTTCGTCCTCCAACCCAGAGCGTGCACTAAAAGCTGAGAGATTGCAACCTTTTGATCAGCTGACTATGGGAAGCTCGCTGTCGCTCACCTCTAGCGGAGAAGAAGACCGACAATATGTCTATTCGAGCATCATTGAGACCATTGTTAAGATTGTTGACAGCTGTAAGGATGATAAGGTGTGCACGTTAATTACTACTCATGATACTCATCCAAATGTACTGACAAAAGGCCTAGATGGTCTCTTTAGGCCAACATATCCTCGTACAAAGACTCAATAAAGTCAACACAGCGGTCAATGCGAAAATCCTCACTGGGCTTGCATCTTTAGCCTTGAAATCATCTCCTACGGATTTCAAGTCCGTACTACAAGTGTACAACAAGATGGGTACTGATGCGGTCTGGCAGGACGATGTTAGCATTGTTCGTGCTGTAAGTCATCAAGAGCCCTCACTTCTCTCTCAATCACACCCAATTATTCGGGCTAATTGTCTGAACTAGATATTTGACGCGAGAATGACACTTGCTGCAAGCCTGACACGCCAGTCACAGCTGTGTGATATTTATTTGAATGATATGCTTGAATTTGTTGCTGCTATTGGTAACCCCCGCGAGCCTGAGGAGAAGAGACAAACAGATGCTTTGGTAAGTACTCTTCATCTGCACTCAATTTCTGCCTGGAACTATCAAGAAATGGCTAATTAGCCCTTTCAGTTGGCGGCCCGCGAGATCCACCAATTCATTCCACCTCTTGCTAAACTACTCTCAAACAATGGACCCGAGGTAAATTTTGCCATTCGCTACGGATTTGCTTCGCTTCTTCGTGACTTCTGGTTCAACTGCGCCCTGAACGGCATTCTTCATGATTCGGAGGAGGCAAAGAAGTACATATCAGACCTCCGAACCATTGCTCTTTATACTCCGCCATTAGTATCTGGAATGGAGGAAGATGAAAGTATCGACAACGATCTGGGTGAGCAGTCTGTTCTCGCCCGGAGCGCGTCTCCTCAAAACACGGTCGAGCACAAGAAACGGCTCCTCGCCTTAATCCCTTCAGAAGAAATTGGAATCAGACCCCTTTCCCACCCCCGGGCCATTTTCCTGGAAGCAGCCTATACCCTCGAATCTTTCAGAGCAGAAGCAGGTGGATGTTCTAAGGTCCTTGCCTACTTCATGGAAGTAGGCTTCAAGGCTGGCACAGGCACTAGTTGCATGACCGCAGTGGCAAGCAGCGTTATGGATATTCACATTCGAAGAGTTCTAGAAGGAATCTATCCAGAATTTTCGGCAATGAGGGCTGCCGAGGAGTTAGCAGACATATTTGTCGGGTGTTGCCATCGGCTTGAAAGAATTCAGACTATCGCAATTGGAATCGCTGATCGCATGATTAATGTAATGCCTTCAGCACTCTGCCAAAAAACCTCCCTGTTTGCTCTATTGGAGTTACTTACTTTACTATGGCTGAGCTGTTTGGAGGAAGAAACCGATGAATATACCACTCGCTCCATTTTCACTTCGGTGAAGGGAGGGGTTTCAGTTGAACTGCCAGATTCTTATGAATTCCGACGCAAATTACTGAAAGTATTCCAGAGCAAGGCAAAAGCATGGGTTCTTCAAGTCTTGAATGTGGCCCCACTTGATGTCAAAGGCCTTATGCAAACCTACCTCTCCGAATTCGAAGATGAAGGCAGTTTAGGACATGTATCCCTTGGTCGATCTTTTGCCGTGGAAATCGGATCTGCGGTCCCGAGCGGCGATCAGAGGTTAGCATCAATCGACCATCGTCGGGATTGCGACGGCAACGTTGCTTCCGATTTTGTCATGCAATACACGACTCGTCAAGCGTACCGTTACACTGAGCCAGCTCTTGAGTATCACCAAGATTGGCTAAGCATACGACCTCTTGGGGACTCCGCGAACTCCTCCAATGCACCGTCTATCATGCGACCGGATTCTGCACAAGCCCTTTTGTCTCAGATGGAGAGTAAGGACTACGAAAATGAATTTGTCCCTATCGGAGAACTCCGCGACATGCTGAAGAGGGCCGCTGCACTTGTCTGTCGTTCGGAGAAGGATCAGGGAGCGCTTATCCGCGGCCTTGTTGGGATTCCTTTTGCTGTGTTTAGCAAGAAATCCATCAACCTTGGTATCTCATTATGGACAGGAGTGATCCACGAAAAGCCCCGCCTCCAATCAAGAATTCTCACGGAAATTGCAAGGAATTGGGAAATGACCGTTGAGAAAAAAATGGGCCTGTTCTCTGACAACTTCACAAGCCGTGACCCTTTCGAACTCAAAATGGAATATGCGCCACCAGACAAGGAACAACACCTGATGGAACAGCAAAATGCCTCCGATCTACTCTCCCCCCATCTGAAATTGTTGCACATGCTTTCTAGTCATTATCATGCCAACAGGAACGGAAACCCCCACATCCAGAAGATATTCTTAAGATTGGTCCGCGTCTCACTGGTAGGACTTCACCACGCTACAAGCCACCCACTCTCGAGAGAAGTTAGGTTCAAGTTGGTGCTATTCGGGTTGCAGGTCCTAGAGTACAGCACCGGGTTGAACGAACGCCAACAATCGAGACTCAAGGATCAAATCCTTTCAGCAGCTTTGACATGGTTCAAATTCCCTCCACGGTGGTCCTTTGGAGGAAATAGGTTGCAGGTCAAAGCGGAGGCTCATCTGCTCCAAGACGTTGCGAATCTCCTACAGAGTATTGCTACTATCTCTAATACAACTAAGAATATTAGAGAAAAGCATGATTTGCTATTGATGCTCGTTGAGAATGAGTTAACAAGACTGGCAACATGGCTTTATCCCCTCGACCACTCAAGAAAGCATCACCTGTTGCCCTCTCACCCAGCTAGACCGACCACTGATAATTCCATTGCTGTTGTTTTACCTACAGCCTGGCATGAAGACCCGGCGATTGCTGTGCAGCTAATTAAACGTTTTCAGTCACCAAGACTTGAGCAAGACATCAAGAGGCTTATAATGACATATCCCGAAGCAGTAGTAGATCAACCAGATGCACTTCAGATAATGCTAGGGGATAAGATCTCTAGCCAACTTAGTTTTCAATTAAAGGTTGGAACTGCTACTCATCTTCAAGCTTGACCGCTGTACTGATCTGTGATTTAATAGTACCTTCTGTATTGGGCTCCAGTCAATCCAATTACCGCGACCACTTACTTCCTGCCGTCGTATGCGAATAATGCTTTCATCCTGCAGTACGCTATGAGAGCGCTGGAGAGTCACTCGATTGATGTCACCTTCTTTTATGTCCCACAAATTGTACAAACCTTGAGATATGATACGTTGGGATACGTTGAGAGATTCATCCTCGAGACGGCCAAGTTCTCGCAGCTTTTTGCTCATCAGATCATCTGGAATATGAAGGCGAATGCGTATAAAGATGAAGATTCCCAGATTGTGAGTTTTCCAATCACTAGGGCGCATTATTATGATCACTGACCCCAAATTAAGCCCGATCCTATCAAGCCAACTTTGGACAAAGTCATGGATCATCTTATTGGAAGTTTTTCTGGTGCAGATAAAAGTTTTTATGAGCGTGAATTCTCCTTCTTTAATGAAGTTACTTCAATTTCTGGAAAGCTTCGCCCTTATATCAAGAAATCCAAGCCAGAGAAAAATCAAAAGATCGCCGAAGAATTAGCTAAGATTAAGGTCGACGTTGGCGTTTACTTGCCTAGCAATCCTGATGGAGTTGTTATCGATATTGACAGGAAAAGCGGTAAATCACTTCAGAGTCATGCTAAGGCCCCCTTCATGGCTACTTTCAGAATTAGCAAGAAGGACATCACCAACCTCCCAAAAACCGAGAACATGAGCCGCAGCGAGCGGCGCCGAGACTCTGTTTCTACTGTAACCAAAGAATTATGGCAGTCGGCGATCTTCAAAGTTGGAGATGATTGTAGGCAGGACATGTTGGCCTTACAACTTATCTCGACGTTCCGAAACATCTTCAATAGCGTCGGTTTAGATGTTTGGGTATTTCCTTATAGGGTCACTGCGACCGCTCCTGGATGTGGTGTCATTGACGTCTTGCCGAATTCCATATCCAGAGATATGCTAGGACGAGATCATGAAATGGGACTGTACGACTACTTCATCAATAAGTATGGTGGTGAAGATTCAATCAAGTTTCAAGAGGTACGTGCTTTGGAGAATTCCCTCCGCCAACATGATGTTGACCTGAAATAAAGGCAAGAAACAACTTCGTCAAGAGCATGGCAGCATATTCAGTCATCTCGTACCTCCTAAAATTTAAGGATCGCCACAATGGAAACATCATGATTAACGACGCTGGGCATATCATCCACATTGGTGAGTCGACAATGCCCCCTCAAATGCAATGTATCCACTGACCTGAATCCTAGATTTCGGGTTTTGTTTCGATATTGCCCCCGGTGGTATCACGTTCGAGCGCGCCCCCTTCAAACTCACAGCCGAGATGATCTCTGTCATGGGCGGGAATACAGAATCTCAGTCATACCTCCGGTTTGAGGAGTTGTGCGTCAAGTCTTTCTTGGCTTGCCGGACCTACGTCGATAAATTGACGCATTGTGTTGTATTGATGTTGGATAGCGGGTAGGTTTTCCTTCACAATCCGTAACATGTCAGCGTTAACCCTTCTCAACCCAGATTGCCTTGCTTCAAACCGGAGACAATCCAAAATTTCAAAGACCGCTTTGTGTTGGATAAGAACGAGAGGGAAGCAGCGGACTATATGAGGTATCTCGTCAAGAAAAGCTACGGCAGCTATTCCACCGCCCAGTACGATCGCTTCCAACACTTGACAAATGGCATTCCGTATTAAGTTCTGAGAAGAACAGACTGAGAAGTGCTATAGACAGAAAACCACGTTCTTTACTTTTTTTCCTTTGTAGTCGTTGTTCATAGACACTGTAATTTTATTCCTCGCGCTTTTTCCTACTCGTGAATCCAAGTTTCAGATTCCATAGCATGCAAGATTGTGTTGGTAGTGATTCACTACCGTAAGCAAGCAAGTAGCCGCACATTTTTTTACACTCAGCCCCATTACAAAAAATCCCAGCCACACGTGCCTTTCAAAGAAAGTCGCGAACTGAAGCGCGACTTCCCTGTCGCTTCTTGTTGCTCACCAAAATCCTCACCCTCAACAACACATTTCACCGTCGCCTAGTATCCTCCTTTCCCTTTCTCCTCCTCCCCCATATCCCGCTATGGCACCCTCATCATGGCCTTCTGTTGATGACTGCCTCAGCCTCTACAATGCTCTACTGGCTGTCGTCGAAGCCCCGGGCGTTAACCCGTCTCTACTGAAAGAACTGTTAGAAGAGAACATAGACCAGTTGAAGAAGCTTCTTGACATACCACCAAAAAACGATGCGAGCCATGCAAAAATCAAGTCTGGTAGCAAAGCCCCACACTCACCTCACGTGTTAAAAGGGGAAAAAAAAGGCAGCAGAGTGTTAACTTGTTGTAATTCCAGGCAAACTGACCACCGAGGAAGGAGAGTTCCAGATCAACGAGGTTTTCATCCAAGAAGCTACGCAACTTTCCGATGACTTCAACATAGATGAAGTCGAGGCCGCGCGCCTGCTACTACGTGGACAGAAGGAATCGCAGGTTCTCGATCGAAATGCTTTTCAAAGTGCCGTCTTCCTATTCCACACTCGCAGACAGAACATCCTCGAGTCTCTGCGGTTAATCCTTTCCTACGCCCTTAACGAGGAAATCGATCTAGACATTCGGAGGGCTGCAAAGCAGGCTGCGAATCTCTTAGCTTCTCCAAAGGCTCCCGCGGCTGCCGGTGGTTCCGGGTCGTTTACTGAGAAATGTATTTCTACCATGGCTTCTGTTCGGGGCTCTGTCCAGCAGTTACGAGAGAAGGAACGACATGAGCAGACGCTACGATTAATCCCACCTCATGGGTTTAAGGAGGATTTGGAGGTCCAGGTTCGATTTTTAATGAACCAGCACGAGGCACTGGCATCGATTGTTTTTTACTTGGTTAAATTGAAGAGGGCAGCCGTCTCGGATTTCAAGAGCCTTTTGGGTGTTGTCAAATCCTTCGAGAAGTACGATGTATTTGCATTCCACCATATCCTACCATTATATTCTTTCTGTACTGTTCTTTGCGATCCGGACTCGCCGATCAACTTTTCGCAGACAGTAGAGTTACACAAGTATATGCTTGACGAATATAAGAGCGCGCCATGGCCCCTTAGATTCGTTCAGGCTTCGGTTCAGATATGGTGGTTGAGTGAGTTCAACGGCTTATGTAACGATCCGTCGTCAGCGGAAGCACCTGATTCCGCTACATTAGATTATTTTACACATGTGTTTAGCCCGTCGAAGGCCGCCCTAGAGGGGGGTGCTTTCGAATTTATGCTCGCGGTATCTGCGGATGTCAGTGCGGAATGGTATCTTAACTCGGCGAAGGAAGATCTTCACAGGTTCCTACAAACACGAGTGGCCCCGCTGGAAGACAACAAATTGCTTTCGATACCATTCAAGTCCCTCGTGATCAGTCAGTTCGAAATCTTCATCGAATGCTTCATCTCAAATATGGCAGACTTACTGAAACAGATGAAGACGCAGGAAGAGGAGGATGTGTTATTAACGCAGAGGACATGCGGTTACGATTTGGAACGGTTTTATATGATGATACATTACACATATCTCGGGCGACGGAATGCTGGAATGGCGTTCTGGGTCGACCCAGAAAGTAATTTGCACGGGTTCATTGTCTGGGCTTCAACCAGCCATATGCCATTCATGGTGGCTACATTCAGTTATATGTTGGCATCACTCGCCTTTGGGGCGACTGCTGCCGAGCACACGCATCGTTTCCTCCAGGATGAGATCACTCCTGGCTCTAAGAAGAACCGAAGGACCCAATACCTCTCCTGGGAACAACTCTTTAAGGAATTCCAGAAATACATCGAGCAGCTTAGGACACGACAAAAAGCTTTGATACCTACTAATTCTTACAGAACTCCTGCCATACCTGCTGAAACTGTCGCGGAACCGCCGCCAGAGTCAAGTATGATGCTGGACGGGTACCTGAGATTGATAGCTCAGGTTACCCAAGAATCACCAGCTTCTCGGCATTGGCTACTCCATGAGAGTCCTAATTTCCGGATCGTGGTCGCGTTGTTTGATCTTTTGGCTTTACAGGCTTCGGTTCAATTGTGGGACTCTGTGTTCTCGGCCATCACTGCGTTTCTGACAGAGAAGACCGAGAATCTAAATTCTCAAGTGTGGATTGCCGTCGATAACTGGGCGCTCGGTACACCTGCTCCACCATCAAATGCCCTACAACTTGGCTCCATGTCGGGAAAGCCACTCGCTCAGGCTGGAGCTTCTGAGAAACTCGATGCTATCGTGACAGCGGTACACCCAGCTGAGGCGTTTGCCCGGCTGATGGCAACTTTAGTCTCCCCTCCAGTGGAGGATTCTCTCCTTAAAGATTCCCTCCCATTCCCGGAGACCCTCGGTAGCTCTACACGCCTTTCCGGGATTGACCCGTATATCGACTTCATCGTCGGAGCCGTCTTCACCAACACGAGCCTCCAGAACCTACCCCCTGATCTTCCTCTTGTTCCTGAGAAGATCGATGACCCGATAGAGAGACTTACCCGTGCTCAATACCGGGTTTTCCGACCAGCTCTGCAATCTAGCTGCCTTGAGTTCATTAAAACCTGCCTCATAAATTTTAATGAGGATTTATTAAACATTGCTAGTTCTAATGTTGCTGTTGATGTCGCGATTGGAGCATCTTCTTTAGAAACATATGCTAAGCTACACCCGTTCGCACGAGTCATGGAGCATCTTCTAACGGAGAAATGTTTCAACGTGTCTTACGAGATTATAAAAATTGGAGTCGAGGATCTTGCGTCTGCGGGTGCGCCCGTTCCAATCTTACGCACTATTTTGATGACAATCAACATCCTTGATCTTGCCATGAGGATGCAATCGACCTATTTCGAAGTCGTTCGTCCTCTAGTTAAACGGGATGAAAGCGGGATGAGAAAAATGAATACTATTTCGACTGGGTTCCCTTCTATTGAAGAAGCGATCTTACACCACTTGGATATTGTGGTCTGCCTCGGCCTATATGTCGGAAGTGCCTATCAAGACGTGACTTTGGCCGCTCTAAGCCTTTTGGAGAAGCTTTCTGTAGCACCGAAGCTAGTGTCAACCATAGGTTCTTCATTAGGGCAACAGGCACGCAAAAACCGCCTCCTCGGTGCCATCGAACAGAGTCCTGAATCGAACCGAATATTATTCAACTTCATTCAGCAATGGGAGGCAGATGTAGACAGCGAGGAAACAGATATGCGATACCCCCAAAAATTTGCTATTTTGAAGTTGTTAGATAGTAGCCTGGCGTCACAACCGAACGACTTTACTCTTGCGCATATGCTTCTCGGGTTCGGTTGGGATGAGAAAGAAGGCATTAGTCTTAGCGTGTCCTCAGGAGGAATCGGATCCGGTGTCTCCCTCTTGCACAGCCTTCTCGCAGATGTAGATACACGCGAGTCTGATGAAGCAGGTCTAGCATACGATGGGGGCCTTTGCCGTTTAAAGAACGATATATTTTCGGTTCTCAAAAGACTCTGGACATCACCGGCTACCTCCGCTGAGATCCTATACGTCCTTCGCGCCAACAAACTGTTTTCTCAGATGCTTTCAGAACAGATTGTCCAGAGACAGACAATTTGGGATGGGATCCCATTTGAATCGGACGAGTTCTTCACGAGAGGTGCTGCTGCGAGCTTCTGCAATTTCATTGGCAGACGCACTTCTTTGTTCAATTATATTGCTCTCGAAATTCGGCAATTATCAATGCAAGGGGCATCGACGGAGGTCTCGAAGTATCTCTCAACGTTGTTGGGAAAGACGGTACTGGATGGCCAGTCCATGACGAATCTTCACATTCTTGATCTCTTAGATTTCCTGGAACTTGACGCACCAGAATCTATCCCAACCCCCAAAATTACCTGGTTCAAGGACCTTAATCTCTCAGCGTTCTACCAGGACGATCCATTTGGCAATCCGTCATACCACTTGCCGACTATTGACCAGATTCTGCTGCTAAGACGGAACGAGCTGGGCGCCCTGGGGGTTATCGATACCTCAAACGATGATTCGGTGACCCTTGAAATGAAGGCTTTGCTAGACTATCTCTTCGCGGAGAACCAACTACGACTATTCAAGGGAGCCAATCTAGAATGTCTAAAAGCCTGGAGCACACTCATCGCCGTGATGCTAGAGGACTGCGAATATGAGGCTTCGGCGAAGGCTCTATTTCTACTCACAGCTCTCCAATCCATCCTTCCGAAGCTTGAGTCATACTGTAGCAGTGATATTGTCTACGCACAAGAGCTTAGTTCGCTCGCGCATACACTTATCACTCACCTTACCTTTGACAGTAAAACATTTGGAAAAGGGCGAGCCTCCGACATGGCGAATGATAGGATGTACCAACTATTCAGGGTCTCCCTGCGATGCATCCAGTCTCCTATGGCCACGGCAGCGCTCCGCGAAGACTTCTACAACATCGCTTACAGATACTTGAAGGGAATGTCTGACTTGTCTATCCAAACCAATGGTCTAACCCGCCACAATACACAGACGATTAAGGCCTCCGGTGACAGACTTCTTGAGGTGCTCTGCAACGACGCTTACGCTGGAGAAGGGCAATGTAAGATTGTCGCATTACTGCTCCTGGAGACTCTAGTGGGGCTTGCAGCGGACGAGGGATCAAGTTATGTTATCGATACTCTGATGAGGCAAAACTTCATTGTTGTCATCATAGACTCGTTAAAGCGGATTGGACACGATTTACGGAATACCACTAGTAAAGGTGATTTCCACCCTTTTTCCAATTCCCCTTACTATGAACGGGAAGCTAACTCGATTGCAGACATCGACTACCTCATGCGCTCCTTCAAAGCAACAGCCGGCTTCCTCGTGCGCGTCTCTCAAACACGTATCGGCTCGGGCTATGTCATAAACGCTGGCCTCTTCCAGGCTCTTCGAGAAAGCCACCTATTTACCGTCGACCCAGACCTTGGTGTCGGTACGTCCATTACTTCTCCCTCTCCACCCATTTCCTTCTCCCCCCAAACTAACCCAAGAAAAAAAAAACAGGCATAAACGACCCAACAGCCCTCCAAAAATACTACGACCTCCTACAAGACGCGATGCGCGTCGTAACGTGCGCCATCTTGTCCAAGGGCCCGCAGAACCAAACAGCAATCAAGCTAGGACACCAATTCATCACCGAGAACCGCAACATCATCATGACCGTGTTCAAGCGGCACGCGGGGATCGGGGGCCAGCGCATGGATAATATTGGCGATCTCGGGGAATTAGTTACACTTTTCGTACTGTTGATTTCGGTGACTGCGTTCGTGGAGGGGGAGGAGAGGAGTTTGTGTTAATGCTCTGGTTGGGGCTCGTCCTATCAGTGGGGGGTAATGGATGGATGTAGGTGTGCTGTTGTCTTGTTTGTCGGTAGTTTTCCATACTTAACTTTTTTGCTTTTTGTTGACCATGGAGTTTGGTGGAGTCTCGCTTTTTCTCTTTTATGCCTTGTGGTTTAATATCTGTGTTATCGATGCGTAGAAGGGAATGGACAACTTAGGGATGGGGGGGAATAAAAGTCTTCTTTTTCCTTCCGAGATGGCCTTGAGAGTTAGTTGTTGCAAGTTTTATGTTGAGTGAGGGCCTGTGATTGCCAATTGCCCCAGTGAGGTCTACTCCAATGTTATAATAGTATCCCAACCTAACTTGTGGCCTGAGACACCATACCCAAGACACCTAAAGCTAAAATCCTCTCAACACCAATCACATGATACAATACGGGTGCCTAGAACCCCTGGATGACTGCTCATGCCACCCAACTCTTACCCTTTGTCGGGGGAATTCCATCATAGGTTGTAGACCACTCCGCAAAGTGCTAGAATATGCATGTGAGAACACCATGCTCCAACAACCAGGGCACGGGGTTCTGAGAGCAGAACTTGCTCCGCCAGCACTCTTCAGTCACAAAGAGCAGATTCTCCAAACCTAGTTGGTCTACTATCACTTCTAGCCTCAGTGGAATCGAAAAAATCTCATATCCAACGGCCTACAAGAGAATTACTTAGCCGTAATCGCCTACCTTATTTAGTTAGACACCTAATTGTCCCAGAAACAGCTCGATTACTCCCGGATGGCCCTCCTGGAGCCCACCAAAGAGGTTTTTTTCCACCGTGGCCTGCAGTGGTAATATTAATACGAGCTTCGTCGGGACAACTTGACTACCCCCTCGCATCCCCTTCCAGTCTCCCTATGGTATTTAGCCATATCTGTCAGGCTTTTTAGGATTACTGCCCCATTTCAGTAAAAGCTCTACTACCCCAACATGCATACCCATAGCAACCCATAGAAGTGGTGTATTGCTCACGGAATCGCCCAGGCTTATATCCCACCACCCCGATCCTCCAATGCACTTGCAATTTTCATCCATGCCGAAGAGGGCACAGTGCAATATCTCAAACGTTTCCTCATAAGCAACAAATCATCTCCTCGCGAAGGATAACTGCAGTGACCACCTGCCACCCAAGCGCCAAGCGAGTATAATATATCGAATTGAACCAAATCCGTAGTCGAGCACTAGCGGCTAGGAACCGCACTATAACAGCAGAGCAAGAGAAGTAGAGTAACTAGAAGTTTTTACCAGTGAAAGCGGGCAAACAGCGTGACATAGGAGAGGATGTAAGCATCGTCTGCTCCCAATCTCTCCGTAGACTCACCTTTTACCAACCAATAGTGGTAAACTCTTCTGAAGCATCGTAACTCGAATCATATGCTAGGGCGTTGGAGCTATCTCTCCTAGCAAGGTCCGGTGTTTTTTCTTTCTTTTTTGTCTCGGAGGGTATGCCTTTTTTGTGTTTCTCGCCCCTTTTCCAGAGGAGGAAATTTTTGGCATATAGTCCAGTCATTCCAGTTTGTATGGCACGATGCCTTTGTTGGAAATATCGCTGAACGCAAGAAGATATTCGTATTGAAATTAAGTGTGTAGAACCGCAGAAGAAAGATAAAAAAGGGAAAACCCAAAGTAACAGACAAAGAAACAAACATCAGAGGGTAAGATCGGTGTGAGGTAGCATAGGACAAGTATGGTAAGTTTGGTGGCTAATATGTAATCACTTTTCCAGCAACCTTAGCAACAGATACCCACCAAGTCCTATAGTTCTAATAGAGGATGACAATGAGTTACTCCCTCCCTCCCTTCCTAAACCTTTAGTTCATACTGCCACACTGCGGACCCTTACCTCGTAGTTCGGTTTAATTTTCAACGCCAAAAGGTCCTATCGGTGCTCATTATTATCATGACGTTGTAGCAGTTGACTTACCAGAAACCGAGTGATAATCCGTGTAAAAGCCTTGGCGAACCTCATCGCCAAGCTCTGACTGCCAAGCTGCACTCGCATCGCCTCGTTAGATGCGCGGTCTTGGTTTTGTTCCGATCCCGCTCCCTTCTCTTTCACTTTCTACTAAATATAACCCTCCCTTTCTCCACCCATTCCCTACAGTCAAATCATCTAACCGCAATTCTACATCATCATCTTTCGCTTGACAGTTCACCGAAAGGACCGCCATCATGAGTGGCCAGGGCACCCTGTTCCGTTCGGCGAAGATGTCGCTCGTACAGTTGTACGTTGCAACAGAAATAAGCCGGGAGGCGATTAGTGAGTTGGGCGAAGTGGGGATGCTCCAGTTTAGAGATGTAGGTTTCTCCCGTTCTACAGTATGGTGAGGTTGTGTTGTGGTTGTGCTAGTGGCGGGGGGGCTGATCGATGATGTGCTCCACAGTTGAATGCAGAGACATCCGCTTTTCAGAGAACTTTCACGAAGAATATCCGCCGGTTGGATAATGTTGAACGGCAGCTTCGTATGTTCCGTTCGGCCCTCTGGTAGTAAGTGCTTGGTATTGATGTGTTGTAGGGTATTTCGGAGCGCAAATGGAAAAGAATTCGGTTCCTGTCCGACCCGTTCCCGATAACGCGAGCCTCACCGCCGCCCCGAGCGCCTCGGAGATCGATTACCTTGCCACTCGTGCGGACGAATTGGAAACGAGAGTCAGTCAGTTGAACGCTTCTTACGAGACTCTTCAGAAACGATGGGTTGAGCTCGTTGAGTTTCGCTGGGTATTGAGGGAGGCTGGCGGATTTTTTGATCGTGCTCATGGCCAGGCTGAGGAGATCCGTCGTGGGTCTACTGATGAACCCACTGCGCCTTTGCTGGAAGACGTCGAACAGTCTACTCCCGCTGGTAGTGCTGGACATGGAGATACGATGTTCCAGACGATGAATATTGGCTTCGTTGCTGGTGTGATCCGCAGAGATAGGATTGCCGCGTTCGAAAGGATCCTTTGGCGTACGTTGAGAGGGAATCTTTATATGAACCAGTCAGAGATTGATGAGCCCATTGTTGACCCAAGCACCAATGAGCCTGTTGACAAGAATGTTTTCGTCATTTTCGCTCACGGGAAGGAAATTTTGGCCAAGATTCGTAAGATTTCGGAATCTCTTGGCGCGGGTCTCTATAGTGTTGACGAGGATAACACTCTTCGCAGGGATCAGCTCCATGAGGTCAACAGTAGGATTAACGATCTTGATTCTGTCTTGCACAATACTAGGAATACATTGACGAGTGAGTTGAGGATGATTGCCCAGAATCTTGCGAGCTGGATGGTGGTTATCAAGAAGGAGAAGGCGATCTACCAGACGTTGAATTTGTTTATTTACGACTCGGCAAGGAAATGTTTGATTGCAGAAGGGTGGCTGCCAACGAACCAGTTGCCACTTATTCAGAAGCGCCTGAGAGATGTTACGGATCGCGCTGGGCTGCAGGTTCCTACGATTGTCAACGAGCTCAAGACGACAAAGACGCCTCCAACGTATAACAAAACGAATAAGTTCACGGTTGGGTTCCAGACAATTGTGGATGCTTATGGTGTTGCAAAATACCGTGAGGTTAATCCCGGGCTGGCGGCGATTGTTACATTCCCATTCTTGTTCGCCGTCATGTTT
>Ga0307507_10006168_pt1 | contig 18728 bp, 10 predicted proteins | sample 7_EM_MG_FD_207223 | JGI IMG/M metagenome (GOLD analysis project Ga0307507, IMG submission 207223) | Populus trichocarpa ectomycorrhiza microbial communities from riparian zone in the Pacific Northwest, United States - 7_EM | ecosystem: Host-associated > Plants > Roots > Unclassified | place... | reverse complement strand
GATTCCCCATCACCGCCGACGTCCAGGCCGCCGTCCTCGCGGTTCCCGAGGCTGCCTGGGAGCCGGCCGACGACCTCGACTGCCGGCCGCGGGACGGGGCGTGGGTCACCGAGATCACCGACCTGCTCGACCTGACACCGTGGCCGACCGGATCACGCGTTCGCCCGCCTGCGCACCGCACCGTGGCCCGGCTGACACGCACCCTTCTGCTCCTGCGACCAAGGACCCCGGAACCCGCCCGCCGACGCGACAGTCGGCCCACCGGCATGGCCATACCCCGGAAATTCACGCAAAACCCAGCTACAGCAACGTTTCAACCAGATCCCACAAACCCGTGCAAGATCGAGGTTAGCGCGCAAGCTCCCACGGCATCGGCCCGCTGCGCGCCTCGTAGACGCCACGAACTCCTCGACCGCACCTTCATCACCTGCTGCGTTCGTCCACGATGGACACAATCTCGACAGGTCGGTCTTCGGTGGCCGCGTCAGCCTTGTCCACCGGGGTTCAGGTGAGTTAGGAAACGCAGCCACTGCCGTCAGTGCTTCGCTGTCCCGTCAGGACGTCCGGTCTCCAGAAGACGCGCCCGAAGTTCGGTGGCCTTCGGGGAGCCGAGGTCCTCGCACATCCTCAGGGATTGTTCCCAGCACACATGGGCCTCATCGGACTTCCCCAGTTGCTGCAGAACGTCGCCGAGGTTGGTGAGTGTGCGTGCTTCTCCCCACCTGTCACCGTTCTCGTCCCAGATGACCAGGGAGTCCCGGTAGAGATCCCGTGCTTCGGGCAGCCGGTCGAGATCACGGTAGGCGTCAGCGAGGCTGTGCATCGTCTGGGCCTCCCCCAATCGGTCACTGATCTCGCGCCGCAGCACGAGGGACCGCTGGAAGTAGACGATCGCTTCCTCGAAGCGTTCCAACCCCCGGCACGATTCCCCGAAGCAGTACAGCGCTTGACCTTCGCCGTAGCGGTTGCCGATGTCCCTGAAGACCGCGAGAGCACCGCTCGAACTCTCCAGCGCCTCGTCGAACCGCTCCAACTCCCAGTAGGCGATGCTCTTGCTGCCGAGGGTCCACCCTTCACCGTACCGGTCGCCGAGCTCCCGCCAGATGGCGAGCGAACGGTCGTAGCTGTCGAGGGCGTCCGGGTAGCGCCGGAGATCGCGGTAGGCGATGCCGAGCCCGCCCAGGATCCATGCCTGACCTGTTCGATCTCCCAGGTGTTTCGCCGCCTCAAGCCCCATGCGGTACGTGATCACCCAGTCGACCCAGGGAGTTCGGAGTGTGAAGTATCCCCACAGCGCGATGGGGAGCTTCCATGCGACGTCGTGGTGGCCGCTGTCCATCGCTCGCCGGGTCGCGGCGACAAGATTGGCGAGCTCGGCCTCGCACCATTGCCTGGCATCGTCGGGGCTCCGAAGCCGCAGCTCGTGGTCGTTCACGACGACGGGCTCCAGCGGAACGTGACGGCGCAGGGGGTTGAGCAGGTGATCGGCGGCGTTCGCCGTGCGCAAGTACCAGTCCAGGAGCCGACGGACAGCCTCGTCGCGGTCGCGCTCCGCCTCTTCGATGGCTGCGCGCTCGGCGGCGTAGACGCGAAGCAGGTCGTGCAGCCGGTAGCGGTCGCGCCCGCTCTCCTCGATCAGGTGAACGTTCGCGAGCATGTCGAGCAGACGCCTGACGCGGACGATCGGTGTCCCGCTGAGCGCGGCCGCCGCCGGTGTGCTGATGTCCACCCCGGCGTGCAGCCCCAACAACCGGAACAGGCGGGCCGATTCACCCGGCAACGCCTGGTAGGACCAGGAGAACACCGCTCTGACAGCGGTTGCCTCGTCGTCATCGACGGCGAGCACGTCAAGACGATCACGTTCCACCGCCAGTTCACCGGCGAGTTCGGCCAGGGTCGTGTACTTGTGCGTCGCGGCTCGGTCGGCGACGATGCGAAGGGCCAAGGGCAGACAGGCACACTGCCGCACCAACTCCACCGCCGCTTGCGCCTCACCGTCGACTCGACTGGTGCCGATGACCTGTCTCAGCAACGAAACCGCTTCGGTAGGCGGCATCGGATCGAGGGTGATCCGCGGGGAACCGGTCTGGACGAGAAGCGCGGAGAGACGATGCCGACTGGTCACCACGACGAAACACGACGACGAACCGGGCAGCAGCAGCCGAAGCTGTTCGACGGACACCGCATTGTCGAGGACGATCAGCATCCGTCTACTCGCGACCAGTGACCGGTAGAGCATCGCCTGCGATTCGACATCCGCGGGCGTGTCATCCGCGGACACGCCCAGCGCCCGGAGAAGTCGCTCGAAGACCCGCTCCAGCGGCTCGGGTGATCCGAGGTCATAACCGTGGAGATCCACGTACAGTTCCCCATCCGGAAAACGGTCGCGTCGCCGATGGGCCCAGCGCACCGCGAACGCGGTCTTGCCGACTCCCGCCGCCCCCGATATCACCGCGATCATCGACGTGCCCGCCACCTCCGCGGTGGCTTCGGTCAGCCGCGCGTCCAGCCAGGCCATGCCGGCGACACGGCCGGTGAAGTGCGCCGTGTCAACGGGCAGTTGGCGTGGAACGGGCACCTCCGGCGATGTCGCCTGGTGCATGTGCACGGAACCGTGGACGTCGTTCGCCTGGAAAACCGTGTCGGCCTGACCAGCGAAGTCGTTCTGCGTTCCGCCATTGTGCGGAGATCGACGGCGCATCATATCCGATGACGTAACCAGGAGGAACCCGAGAACTCCTGCGACCTATTGCCGAAACACATCGGCGAGCCGCCAGTCGTGACCATCGGAACTCCCTCCACCACACCAACCTCTCGAATTATCCGCATGATTTTCATTCGTCTGCAACCACCAACCGGTTGACCTGAGAATCACAACAATCCTTTGTAGACAGTGTTCCCACCCTCGACTGCAAGAACATTCGGTCGGAGCTGGCCGGAACCGCAGGAATGCGGGAACAGCACTGATTGGTCGAGGTCATCATCAGTGGTGTGCGGTACGTCCGATGACGACTTGCGGAGGCGGACGGTGGGGGATGTCAACAGCATCGAGGGGACGGTGCACGGGACGGTCGTGCAGGCCCACTTCGTCCACGGTGACGTGCACGTACACCCATCGGTGTCGGCGATAGCCGTTCCTCGGCAGTTGCCGCGGGGTGCCGCGTCCGTGGTGGGGCGCGACGCCGAGTTAGCGATGCTGAACCGCCTGGTCGCGAAGCCGGGACAGATGGCGGTCATCAGCGGCACCGCGGGAATCGGGAAGACCGCGTTGTGCTTGCACTGGGCGCGGTCGGTCGCGAACCGGTTCCCCGACGGGCAGCTGCACGTCGACCTGCGCGGCTTCGATCCGGCGCACCCGCCCCTGTCGGTGGCTGAAGCGGTGCGCGGTTTCCTCGACGGCTTCGCGGTCCCGCCGGACCGCATTCCGTCGGATGTCGGCGCCCAGGTGAACCTCTACCGGAGCGTGGTCGCCGATCGCCAAGTCCTGGTGGTGCTCGACAACGCGCGCGACGTCGAGCAGGTCCGAAGCCTGTTGCCGGGCGGGCCGGGGACCGCGGTCGTGATCACCAGTCGCACCGAGCTCACCGGGTTGGTCGTCCGGGAAGGGGTTCGGAGGATCGGACTGGGGCTGCTGGGAGACGAGGACGCGCGGCAACTCATCACCTGCCGGTTGGAGGACGAGCCAGTCGACGTCGAGGGCGTGGCCGCGTTGGCGGCACAGTGCGGCGGGCTTCCGCTGGCGCTGGCCATCGTGGCGGGACAGGCCGCGCAGCGGCGGGAGTTCCCGCTCGGCGCGCTGGTCGAGGAGTTGCGCACCGAGTCCCGACGGCTCGACGTCCTCGACACCGGGGACCCATACACGACGGTGCGCACAGTCTTCTCGTGGTCCTACCACGCGCTACCCGTCGCGGCGCGGCGTCTGTTCCGCCTTCTCGGGCTGCACGCCGGAGTGGACATCGCGCTGATGGCCGCAGCCTCGGTCGCGGGTCTGCCGGTCCCGGAGGCCCGTGCCGTTCTCGCCGAGTTGACCCGCGCGAACCTGGCGGAGGAGCACCTGCCCGGCCGGTTCCGGTTCCACGACCTGCTCCGCGAGTACGCCGCAGAAAGGCTGGTCGTCGAGGAACCCGATTATTCGCGGAAGGCGGCGGCCCGTCGCTTGCTCGACTCGTACCTGCACACCGCGGTGGTCGTGGACGCGTTGCTCAACCCGCACCGGCTGCGCACCGCCATCCCGCCCGTCGAACCTGGCGTGACCCATGCCCGACCGGTGGACTACGAGCAGGCGGTCGAGTGGTGCGCGGCGGAACACCACGTGGTCGTCGGAGCCGTGGGGCACGCGGTCAGGCTGGGCCTCGACCGCCACGCTTGGCAGTTGGCCTGGGCCCTGGTCACCTACCTGCGCAGGTTCGGCCATGATCGGGACCGTGAAGCCACCCAGCGCGTGGCGATGGGCGCCGCCCTTCGGCTGCGGGACCGGTACGCCGAAGCCAAGATCTGCCGGGCGCTGGCGAAGACCCTGGTCGGAGACGGGCGCTACTCGGAAGCCACCGTGCTGCACGAACGCGCCATCGTCCTGTTCCGCGAAATCGGTGATCCCGAGGAGCAAGCCGACGCGCTGCTCGGCCTCGCGAGGGCGAACTACCGGCAGGGGCGCACCGCGGAGGCCGAAGCCGGTGCCCGAAGCGCGCTCACCCTCGCCGAAGCCGCTGGGAACACGAACCTCCGGGCGGCCGCGTTGACCGCGTCCGGCCGGTACAAGATCGACCTCGGCGCACCGGACGAAGCGGTCACCCGTTGCGCGACCGCGCTGACGCTGTACCGGGAGATCGACAGTTCCGAGGGCATGGCCGACGCACTGCGCGCTCTTGGCTCGGCGTGCCACCGCCTCGGCAGGTTCGACGAAGCCGTGGAGCACTACGAGGCGTCCCTGGAACTGGACCTCCTGCTGGGCGACGAGTTCTACGCCGCTCAGGTGCTGGCCCAACTCGGTGACGCACATCGAGCCGTCGGAAGGACTTCCGCGGCGATCGAAGCGTGGCGCCGGGCTCTCGTGCTCTTCGAGAACCTCGACAACCACGAGGCCGTCGAACTTCGAGCAAGACTGCGCGCCGCGGAGAACTCGTAGCGGGAGCGTCGCGCTCACCGCGGGGCCAGCTCGGCCAGAAGGGTTCGCGCGGTGGTTTCCCAGGTCAGCACTGGCGCAAGACGGCGACGAACGCCTTCGGCGTGGATGAACGCGCCCGGCAGGTCGGCGAACACGCGCCGCAATGCGGCACTCCACACCGCGCGGTCGCGTTCGCTGTCGTCGGACACGTCGACCACCAGCGGCTGGGCACCCGCGCCGAGCACCTCGAACAGCAGCTCCGCCAGCCCGCTGCGGGCGCTGACCAGCACCGGCGTGCCCACGGCGATCGCTTCCAACGCGGACATGCCGAACCCCTCGGCTCGGGAGGGCAGGACGCAGACCGCGGCGCGCATCAGATCCCGATGGGCTTCGCCGTCACCGGTCGCGAACGGCCGGACGTCCAGCTGGTTGGCCGCCAAACCGGTAGCCGAGGTCAGCTCGGCGTGCAGCCTGTCGCAGCTCACGGCAGGAGCACCCCGCACGAGCAAGGTCGGAGCCGACGCACCGGGACTGGCTGCCAGGTCCGCGACGGCTCCAGCAGCGATGTCCAGGCCTTTCACCGGGATGGACTCCGTCCTGCCCAGGGCGAGCACGAGCGGCCGAGCCGGAGGCATCCTGGTCCGTCCGGAGCAGTCCAAACCGGGATCAAGCCGCAGAACTGCGACCTCGGCGACGCCGTCGTGCACCACACTTGACGTGTGACTGGCCAACAGAGGTCCGATCGCGGCGAGGACGTCCGCCTCCTTGGCCATCAGCCGGGTGAACCTCTCCCGCTCCTCGATGCGCATCGTCGCCCGCCCGGTCGGCTTGTAGCGCTCCTCCAGGGATGGCGCGGTGTGCACGATGTGCACGAGCTGGGGGTTGCCGCCGTACCTCCGCGCGTACGTCCACGCGATCTCACCGGTGATGCGGTCGTGGCCGATCACGACGTCCGGGCACAGACGCGAGACCTCCGCGTTCGGCAGGAACAGGTTCGGCCCCGCGGGCGTGTCCTCGGCGACGATGAGCCGCACGCCGTACGTCGCCGCGTCGACCTGGTCCGCGGTGGTCGCCGACTCCACCAGGCAGGCCACCTGGTGGCCCTGGGCGGCGAACTCGACCGCGAGGGCGCGGTTCACCGTGGAGATGCCGCCGCGGTTGGGCAGCCACTCGTCGCAGACCATGAGGATCGTCAGATCCGGTCCACTGGAACCGACTGCGGGGCTGGGGTAGCGGGACATCGAAACGCTCCTCTGCTGACTGGCCGCTGCGAGCCCCTCTCGGAGATCTCAGCGGCGTGAACAGGGGAAATAGTCGATCCGGAAAGGACTCCGGGGAGCCCGCTCCGGAATTCCGGAGCGGGCGGCACCGTCCACGCAGGTCATGGGGTCGAGGATGAATTCCCGGCCCGGAGTCATCACGGAACGGAGCAGACGCTGATGCTCGAGGGAGATGCCGCCGACGTGTGGAAGGCCGCGCGACAGGACTTCGGCAGCAAGCTCGGCTCGTTGCGGAAGAAGGCGAGGCTGACCCAGGTCGCTCTCGCCAAGGTGGTCGGCGTCTCCGACGGCGCGCTGTCCGACCTCGAACGCGGGATCGGTGCCGAGCCGCCCAGGCAGGACGTGGTCACGAACTACGTCGACCGGTGTCTGAAAGTGCTCGCTCTGGACGAGACGACCGAACGAGAGCAGCGGGCGGCGCTCCTGAACGCGTACGACAAGCTGGTGGGCCTGCACGAGCAACTCGGTGACCTGGGATCCGACAAGCGGGCCTCGTCAGCGCCGTCCGCGATGGCGTTGAACACCCTGAAGCGGGGCACGCACGCGTTCACCGGCCGTGTGGACGAACTCGCGCTGCTCGCCGAGGCCGCTGTGGCGAACCGCGTTGTCGCGGTGCACGCGGTCGACGGCATGCCCGGCGTCGGCAAGACCACCTTCGCCATCCACGCGGCGCACCAGCTCGCCGGCAGCTTCCCCGACGGGCAGTTGTTCCTCGACCTGCACGGCCACAGTCCCGGCCGCGAGCCGGTGCAACCGAACGAAGCTCTCTCGTCGTTGCTCACGGCGATGGGGACCAGCCCGTTCGACCTGTCCGTCGACCTCGACTCCCGTGCGGCGCAGTGGCGCAAGCTGTTGGCGGGCAAGAAGGTCCTGCTCGTCCTCGACAACGCCGCGAGCCACGCGCAGATCGAACCGCTGCTGCCGGGTGAAGGCCATTGCCTGGTGCTGGTGACCAGCAGACGCAGACTTGTGGAGTTGGACGGGGTGTCCATCGACCTGAGCCCGCTGTCCACGGGTGAGGCCGAGGAGATGTTCCAGGGCTTGGCCGGACGGCGGGTGGCCGAGCCCGAGACGTTGACGTCGGTGGTCGAGTTGTGCGGCAGGCTGCCACTGGCTCTCGCGATCCTGGCCGGCCGGTTCCGCAACCGCCGGTTGCTGACCGCCGCGCGACTGGTCGAGGAGCTCGAAGAGGCAGGCAACCGGTTGTCGGCGCTGCGGGCGGGTGATCGCGCGGTCGCGGCCGCGTTCGACCTGTCCTACCGGGATCTGACGTCGCAGCGGCAGCGTTTCTTCCGCCTGCTCGGTCTGCATCCCGGTGACGGCATCGAGCGCTATGCCGCTGCCGCCGTCAGTGGAACCGACCTGGGCGAAGCCGAAGAACACCTGGACGCGCTCTACCACGAGCACTTGGTGGACGAGGTCGTCATCGGTCGGTTCCGGATGCACGACCTCCTCGCGGAGTACGCACGCGTGTTGGTGGAGGAGGACGAGCCGGAGGTGTCCGCGACGGCGACGACCTCGTTGCTGGACTTCTACGAGCAGGTGACGGGCATCGCGGGTGATCTGCTCGTCCACGGCTCGCGGTCCGATGACATCAGCGTCTGGTTCACCGGTGCCGTGCCCCCGCTCCTCGACGAGTCCGCGGCATTGGACTGGCTCGGTGCGGAACGCGGGAACCTGTTGGTATGCCTCGAATCCACCCGTGAACCGGGCCGGATCGTGGGTTTGACCGATGGGCTGGCCCCCTACCTCAGGCGGAGCGGTCCATGGGATCTGACGACGCGTCTGCACGGTCGCGCCGTCGACGCGGCGCGGACGATCGACGACACCGCGGCGGAAGCACGAGCCCTGCTGGACCTGGGCAAAGCGGAGTTCCTCGCCGACCACTACGAGGAGTCCATGGACACGCTGCGGGCTGCGGGCGACATCTTCATCCGGTTGGGCAAGCACTCCGACCTGGCTCACACCATGATGTCGATCGGCCAGAACTGGATGCAGACCGGCAACTACCCGGACGCCCGCAACGCGTTCGTCCAAGCTCTCGCGGCCCACGAGAAGGGCGAAGACCTCAAGGGCATGGCGGCCGTCCTGGTCGAACTGGGATCCCTGGACTACTTCGAGGACGAGTACGGCCAGAGCATCGCCAGCAATCAGCGGGCGCTGGAGATCTACGAGAAGACCGGCGACCGCATGGGGCAGGCGGCAGCCCTCAAGGGGTTGGGATTCACCTGGATGCTCACCGACGACTACGCCCGTTCGCTGGAGGCGTCCACGCGGTCCGCCGAACTGTTCGAGGAAGTGGGTGACAGGCTGGGAATGGCGCAGACGAGGTCGAACGTCGGCAGCGCTCGACGCGCGCAGGGCAACCACGAGCAGGCACGGCGCGACTTCGAGAACGCCTTGACGATCTACGAGGAGTTCGGGGATCGCGCGGGCACCGCCATGGCACTGATCGAACTCGGCATCGTCCTCTACCACCTCGGCGACTTCCCGGCGGGCGAGCAGACCCTGCGGGAAGCGGTGACGCTCTACGAGGAGTTCGGTGAACCCATGGGAATGGCGGCAGCCCGCCGAGAACTCGCAGCCCTGCTGACGAGAGCCGGAAGGCTGCCGGAGGCCAAGGAACTGCTCGACGAAGCCGAGGCCGCCTTCGAGAAGCTCGACGACCGGATGGGCAAAGCGGCCAACTCCAACGGCTACGGCGCCTGGTACCTGGCTTCAGGTGACCCGCGCACCGCACGAGACCGTCACAACGAGGCGCTCCGCTTGGCGCTGGAGATCGCCAGTCCGCTGGAGGAGGCGGCAGCGTTGGTCGGACTTGCGCGGGCCGCACGAGCGCTGGGTGAGCACGCTGCGGCGACTCAGGGCTTCCGAGACGCCTTGGCGATCTACCAGCGCATCGGAGCGGGCGAGGCCGTCGAGGTGGCACGCGAACTGGAATTGAGCTGAGGTCGCACGAGTGAGGGCCAAGAGGCGCAAGCGAATTGGATCTCACGGAAGGGAGGCATCCCTCTTGTCGAGGACTGCTTTCCGTCGACGACCTGAACATGCTCCAGTAGAGCTGCATGGCTCGACGTGAACACAGGCGAATCGGGCGCCATGCCAGAGCCCGCCGAGCATGGGCTCTTGGTGCACAACGAAGTCATGGACTCCTCGGCGAACGCCATAGTGCAAGTCGGAGCGGTGCACGGCGACCTGCACGTCCACCCCCCATCCGCGATGGTCGTTCCCCGCCAATTGCCCAGCCCACCAAGACGGCTCATCGGGCGAGAAGAGGCCATGGCCGTCCTGGACGGCGCGCTGGACACCACGCCAGGGATCACAGCGGTATGCGGGCCGGGTGGGATCGGCAAAACGTGGCTCGTCACCTACTGGGCTCACCACGTCGCCGACCGCTTCCCTGACGGGCAACTCTTCGTGGATCTACGGGGATTCAGCTCCGACAGCGATCCGCTGCCCCCGGAAGCCGCGCTGGGCAAGTTCCTCGTGAACCTCGGGGTGCGACTCAACCAAGTACCGGATGACGCGCAAGCCAGAACGACACTGTTCCGCAGCCTGGTGGCGAACCGCAAGCTGCTCCTCGTGCTGGACAACGCCGCTGACGCGAACCAGGTGATTCCCCTTCTACCCGGTGGAACCTCGTGTGCCGTGCTCGTCACCAGCCGCCGGTCCTTGACCGCGTTGACCGCCAAGCACGACGCGCGGCAGATTCGGCTCGACGCGCTGAGCACTGACCAGGCGCGCATGGTGCTGACCGATCGGATGAGCCGGATGGAGCAGGATCCGGAAGCCATCCGTGGCTTGGTGGAGTTCTGTCGAGGTTTCCTGCTGGCGCTGGGAATTATCGCCGCACGCGTTCACACGCACCCGGACATCCCACTCGCGGAATTCGTCGACGAGCTGCGCGAATGCGGACTGGACGCGCTGGACGACGACGATCCGACCACGAGCGTCCAAGCCGTTCTCTCGTGGTCCTATCGAACGCTCACCTCCGAACAGCAGCACGTGTTCGGGCTGCTCGGGATCGCGCCAGGACCCGACATCGGTCTGCCCGCCACCGCCGCGCTCACCGGTCTAACCACCGGCCAGGCACGTCGAGTTCTGCGCACTCTGGACGAGATGTCGCTGGTGTGCCGAGATGCCAGCAGTCGCTACTCCATGCACGACCTAATCCGCGAGTACGCCGTCAACACCGCTCGTCACGACCTGGCCGAGCCACTTGCCGAAGCTAGCCTGCGACGAGTGGTCGACTTCTACCTCCACACCGCGCACACCGCCGACCAACTCATGTACCAGTACCGCGATCGAATCAAGCTCGCCTCCACCGCGACCGGCCAGCAACTGCCCGACACAGCAGCGGCGTTGAACTGGTTCATCGTCGAACGCCGCAATCTGCTGGCAGCCCAGCACATCGCCGCGACGCACAGGTGGCACGACACCGTGTGGCAGTTGGCCTGGACGCACTCCACATTCCACGCGTGGCGCAGGCACAGCCACGACCGCCTCACTCTGTGGGGCGCCGCGGTGACCGCCGCCGAGAACGTGGAGGATCCGACGGTTCCGTCCCTGGTCCACCGCCACTTCGGTCGGGCCTTGGCCGCGGTCGGCCGGCATGACGACGCAGTCCGGCAACTGCACCAAGCACTCGTACTGGCCGAGGAACAGGACCACCTCACCAACTTGGGCCAAGCTCACTACCAATTCGCCCGGCTGTGGCGACGGCATGGGGACCTCGACCAATCCGTCGACCACGCGTCCCGTGCCCTCCATCTCTACCGCTCGCTGGGTCGATCGGTGTGGGAAGCCGACGCGCTCATCGAACTGAGCGGTTGCGCGTCCCAACTCGGCGACCACAAACAGGCCTACAACCACGCCCAGGCCGCACTGACACTGCACCAGTACCACCGCAACCTCGGCGGAGAAGCCGCGACATGGGACACGATCGCCCACATAGACCACGAGTGCGGCCACTTCGACCGAGCCGTCCACCACCACGAACGCGCCCTCACCATCTACCGGTCGCTAGGCAGCACCTCTGAAGCGGCGACCACGTTGGAACACCTGGGTGGCGCGCACGCTTCCCTCCATCAGCACCTTCCGGCCAGGAAGGCCTGGCAGGAGGCCTTGAAGCACTACGAGTTCCAGAAACGCACAAATGACGCGGACCGCGTGCGCCAACGACTGGCGACTCTGCCGAAAACTTGACCGAACATCCAAGGCCCACAGCATTGCGGCTGTTCACCAAACACGCCAGCACCCGGTTCGTCCCGAGGCTGATGCCGGACGACAGTGCCCAGATCCCGGCAACCGAACAAGATCAGGCCATCCACAGGCGTCACATGTCCAAAATGACCAGTTCCAGCCAGATGCGACCGGACTAAACCAGCAGGTCAGCGGCCTGATGCCACGAGTCACCACAGATCGCGGGTGGTCGTAACACCAGCTTAGGACGCTAGGTCCGCAGGTCGCGGAAACGAGCGGTGATGTCCGCAGGAACCGGGTGGCTCAGCACGTCGTCCTGGGTGCTCGCGTCGACCAACAGGGTCAGGCTGCCCGGCAGGCACGGCGCGAGGTCAGGGAACGTCATGACGTAGGTGACGAGGCTTTCGTTGGGGAACCACGGCGCGCGGCCGGGGATCACGATGCGGCACGTCTCCCCCGGCCGCGTGTCCGGGATCGGCAAGACGGGCGGTGTGAACGCCAGACTCGACGTGACGGGCGGACCCAACCTGGTGAGCAACCGTTGGCGCCACGGCACCGTGCCGCTGTTGCGCAGCGTCGCGACGAGCACGAACAACTCTCCGCGTGCCAGCGCGACGCCCAGCGTGCTTTCCTGCCGCACCACCGTGATGGCGTCGCCCTCAACAGGTCGCCAGTCGTCTTGCGGCGGCAGTGCGAGAAGATCGCGTGCCTCGGCGAGCAGTGCGTCGAGGTCAGCACCATGCTCACGCGCGAGCTGCTGGAACAGCGGCCATCTGGGGTTCTTGGGCACCCGGCACGCCAGCTCGTGCAACCGCCGTCTGCGGTCGGAGGCCGTGATCACCGGGTCCGGACCGCTGAGCAGGCGGCGCCACCGCGTGCGCAGGGCGGTGTCAAGCGCATCGTCGGCCGCGCACGTCTCGGCGATGGCGCGGAGGAGGCGTTCCGGCACCGGACCGCCCTGTTCGCGCTTGCTCAGCCACTGGCGGGTCAGCTTCGGCCCGGAGCGGTCCCGCAGATGTCCCGCGAAACCCGCGAGGGACAGGCCGAGTGCCTTGCGGGTGTCGGTGAGGAGCGCGGCGAGTTCGGTCATGTCGTCCGCCAAGGGGTTTCGCAGCCCGCGTACTGCTCGGGCAGCACGATGAGGCTCATGATCGCCCCGATCAGCGTGCTCGGGTAGCAGTAGACCCCGTCGGGCCAGCCGAGCCGCAAGCACAGCCGGTAGGTGCCGGGCTGTTCGGGCGCGCGGATCGGCACCGCGATGTCGACCTCGCCGCCTGGCGGCGCGTCCGGCACCGGCACGAACGGCGGTGTGCGCAGGCCCGCGTCCCCACCTCCCGCGCGGTAGAGCACCTTGTGGTTCCACGGCCGAACGCCCGTGTTGCGCAGCCGCCACCACCCGAGGACGAACGCCCTAGGCAGCACCACGACCCCCTCGGGTAGATCGCGTTCCGGGTTGACCACGTTGCCGCAGCGGTCCTCGTGGTCCGGCAGCCAGTCCCCGACTGCGGCGGGGCCGCTTGGATAGCGGCGGATCGCCGCGCTCATGTCCCGCACCGCCACGCGCATGCTCTCGGGACCCTCGCGGAACATCGCGACCTCGGCGTCGAACCCGTCGGGGCCGATCTGGGCTAATCGGGCGTGCGCGGGAGCGCGTGGCGGGTCCGCGGCTTGGTCGGCCTGCAGCGACACCGCCCACCGGTACATGTCCACGAGGTAGCCGTCGGCCAGGAACGCCACGTCGTAGGCGTGCACCAGCCAGCCGGGAACCTGACTTCCGCGCAGCTGTTCACGCCGGTACGCGCTGACCGACCGCAGCCAGGCAGGCACTGGGGCCTTCGTCGTGTTCCCGGTCTCGATGCCGGACACGTACCGCACCGTGACCGGGTGCGGCAGCGATGAGGTGCTCCCCGCCTGCCGTAAGCTATCGGAGTCCGGGAACAGCTCGGCGATCGCGGCGTTGAGCACGTCGACGGCGTCCTCCAGCCTCTCGCACCCGGCCGCCGACCGCAGCTGCCTCATCGCCGCGGACAGCTCCTTCATCACAACCATGTGCGTGAGTGCGACCGCTCTGGGCCTGCCCCGGCTGCCAGGACTCATCAGCACCCCCTCGATGTGGTTACGTTCGCGCGGAAAAATGCTCCCACCGCACGCTATGCGACATGAGTTCACAGCCGGATGTCACCGTCCTCTCCGTCGGCACCGCTTGGCACTCGCAGACCGGCGGGATCGACATGCTCAACCAGAGGTTCTGCACCGCGCTGGCGAGTGCGGGAGTGCGGGTGTTCTGCCGGGTCTCCCCATCGACGCACCAGGAGATCGCGGCGGCGGAGCGCCAAGGTGTCGTGCTCTTGCCCGCGGCTTCCGGCCAAGGGGACTTCGCCCTCGCTCGACGTCCGCACCTGCCCGACGGGGTCGTGCCCGACCTCGTCGTCGGCCACGGCAGGTTCACCGGGCTGGCGGCCCGCGGCATCGCCGAGGACCACTTCCCCACCGCGAGGAGGCTGCACTTCCTCCACGTCGCGCCGGATGAGATCGAGTGGCACAAGGACCGACGCGGCGACGACGCGGGCGACCGGGCCGAACGCAGGACCGCGCTCGAACTCGAACTGGCCACGACCGCGGACCGCGCGGTCGCCATCGGTCCCGCGCTGCACGACAGGTACCTGACCGAGCTGTCCGCGTTCGACGTCCCACCTCCCCTCCTGTTCATGCCAGGGTTCGACGGCTGTCCCGCGGTGCGGCGCACACCACCGCCGGGTGCGCCGGTGAAGATCCTGCTGTCCGGCAGAGTCGAGGACTCCTCACTCAAGGGTCTCGACCTCGCCGCACGAGCGGTGGGGCTGGCGGCGCGGCGGCGCGGGCCTGGCACGACCGGGGTCGAATTCGTGGTGTACGGCGCACGTCCCGGCACGTCGGCGTCCGTGCGGTCCAAGGTGCTCCGGTGGGCCGGGCATCCGGGGCTGAACGTCGTCGTACGTCCGTACACGAGCGATGGGACGCGACTGACCGCCGCTCAACGCACCGCGAGCCTTGCGCTGATGCCGTCGCGCACCGAGGGATTCGGCCTGGCTGGCGCGGAAGCGATCGCCGCAGGTACGCCGGTGCTGGTGAGCAGCACCAGCGGTCTCGGCCTGCTGATCCGCGAAGAGCTTGGGCCGGACGCAGCACGACCATTCGTGGTGTCGATGTCCGGTGACGACGCCGAGGATGCCGAAACCTGGGCCCGCTCCGTCGAAGCCGTGCTCGACGACCGCGTGGCAGCGTTTGCCCGCGCCCACGAACTCCGGGAACACCTCGCGAACCGCTACTCGTGGGATTCGGCGGTCACCTCCCTGTTGGGACAACTCGGAGTCCAGCAGCCCGACCTCGTGTGATCGCCGCACGCTCACCTGCCGTCTCATGGTTACCCCAAGACGTGCCCACAACTCGCCGACCGTCGGAAGGGCTGTGGGCACGCGAAGTGGCTGCTGAGCGTGACGCTGACCTTGTTGCGCAAGGTGACAAGGCTGAGATGGCGAATTCGCACTCACGGTTCGCGGCGCACGAGAGCAGCGACCCTACTTCACCGACGACGAGTTGGGCCGCTTGCGCCCACCACACCGCGCAGCGCGTTCCCCATCCGCACCTGACCGAGCATCCGCCAGCAACAGTACGACCAACCCCACAAGCAGCACCGACTGTCGACGGTGTTGCCACCGGGCAGTTTCGACTGCGGATTTGCCGTCCCCGTAATCAGGATCGCGCCTCGTGCACCATCCTCTGTGCGTGGCGCAGGATGTCGAGGAACAACGTGGGCGATGACGACGAGAGACGGCGCGCCGTGAGTAAGTAGTCGAGGGCGTTCTTCTTGCGGCTATTCGCTTGGGCTCCCATCACCTGCGCCAGTTGGGTGCTCCAGCCGTCCCATTCGGCTTCGAGGAAGGGTTCGATGTCGTCGGCGAAGACGGCGTAGCGAGCGTGTGCCGCCGTCTCGGGAAAGTCATCCACGTCCGCTTCCAAGTACTCAAGAAGCGTCCGGTTCTCCTCGATGTTCTTGGCGACCTGCTTGTCGACCCTCGCACGGACGACTTTCACGTCCTCGGTCAGCTTGGCGTTGCGCAGCATCTCCTCCTCCGCCCCGTTGTCGCCGTCGAACACGAGGTAGCACGGGATACCCAGTTCGGTGAGGATGGCGTGGCCGAGCATCAGGTTGGATTTGCCGTTCATGTCCACGACGGTGACGCCGTGGGTTAGCAGTGAGCGCACCGTGGACGACTCGGCCAAGCCTTCGATCACGGCCTTGTCGCTGCTGCCCTCTACGAGGACGGCTCCGTGGGAGAAGAGCGCTTCGGACAACGTGGTCGCGGCGATGGCTGGCAGCCGGGACTTGACGTTGTCGAAGTGTCCGACCAGGCGCTTCTCCACGGATTCGACCGACGCGAACCGCACCTCGACAGCTGGCGAACGACCGTCGACAGCTCTGGGTTTCCTGGTGACGCAGCGAACCTGCTCGAACTTGCCGGTGTCGATGAAGTGCGGGCTGTGCGTGGCGTAGGCGACCTGGATGTTCTGCGACTCCTCCTCGGCGAGCGAGCGCAAGACCGAGGCGAAGGTGCGCGCCTGCACGGGGTGCTGGAACAGTTCCGGCTCCTCGATGGCCAGGCAGATCGCACCGTTGCCGCTGCCGGCCGTTCCGTGTTTCGCGAGCAGTTGGAGTGCGGCGATCAACAGCGTGCGCTGGAAGCCATGCCCCTGCTTCTCGACCATCGTGTCGATGGCCGAGTCCAGGATGGACACACCGAACTGGGTGCGGGGCGGTTTGATCTCCTGTTTGGTGGCGTGCACCCGCACCAACCGGCCCACGGTGTACTGCCCCACCTCGTCTGACAGTGACTTCGACAGGACCTCGAGCTGCGCGGCGAAATTGCGCTGGAAGATCTCGTCCTGCTCGACTTCCACCGCCGCGGCGAGCACGCGGATGTCCTCGTCGGCCGCCGACCTGTCGATGGTGCGCTCCAGGATTCGCCCGATCAACGCCGTGCGCCCGTCTTTGGTCTCCTCCCCCGCGCGCATGTCTGCGCTGACGAACACGAAGTCGAACAGACCGGACATCACCGACTGCCCCGCGAACCCGAACAGCTGGGTGACGGAGACCGTCGAATCTTCCAAGCGGTGCGCGTTGTCAAGCTCCCACGTCTTGAGGGCCAGCTCGATTGCGGCCTTCGTCGTGGCAGTGGGCAACTCCAAGTTCGGCTCGGCGGCACGGAGCTCCAGGTAGTGCTGCTTCTTCTCGGCAACACTCGTGGCGTGCCTGATCGGCGCGAAGGCGGGAAACGCTCGAAGGTTGCCGCTCATCATCTCCGACCCGTCGACGCGCCGGATCTTCCAGATGACGCACCGGTCGGAGTCGACGGTCACATGGTTGCCCAATTCGGCGCGGTCCAGCTCGGTGAGCCGGTCGAACTCGACCTCCACCGACAGCTCGCCCACTCCGCCGTGGGTGAGGTCGTCCTCGGCGAGGTCTGATGCTTTGGCACCGTTGAAGAACCAGTCCAGCGCGCGCAGCACCGTGGACTTCCCCACTCCGTTGGGCCCGATCAACGTCGTCACGTCGGTGAAGTGCACCTCGACGTCTTCGAGACAGCGGAAGTTCTTGATCCGAACCCTGGAAATCCTCACAGCAGCTGATTCCCCACTCTCGTGCCGGGGCGCCGTTGATCGACGATCTTGTGGCGACGCGTTGTGGATCACATCGCTGGGTGACGATCTTTGCTACGCCATCCGGGAAACGATCACCCGATCGAGTGACTGATCAACAGTCGATAAGACGGAGCGTGGCCGCCGCTTGCCTCGCACCACACCTCAAGATCGACATCACGGCCATGGCGGTACGACATCCACCCGTTCACGATCAACGGATTACGGGAGAACGGCGCCGCGGACTCCGCCGTAGTAACCGCGTTCGAACTGACCGAGGGTGATCGTGAGCGACACGACGGTCGATCAACCTGATCTGCGCCAGTTGCTGGCCGGATTGACCGCAGTGCGCGACGGCGATTTCGACACCCGACTGCCAGCGACGACGAAACGGACCTCGACCAAGGTGAATCGGGACTCCTTGGTGTCGTCGCCTCCCGCAACGTGGATCTCGTAGCTGGCATTCCTTTCGCTGTATGGCAGGAGAAGTCACGTACGTCAGGGTTTTCTGCCTTCGGCGTAGCAATCGGCACCTTGTTGGAGCGGTCGAAGCGCACGGGTCTGCCACCACTGCAACTCATCGGCGGTCCTGGTAGTAGCCCAACCGGTCCTGGCGGGACAGTTCCTGTCCAGTGCGTACGGGACACTGCTCCTTGGATCTCGTTGGCGAAGGTTCATATTGATGCGTAACTCAAATATGGCGTGGTCGTTGTCTACTCTGTGAAGGTGACGGTGATCAAGGCGCGGCAGCTTTCCCCGGCGTCGCAGGAGGATCTGCGGCGCAGGGTGGTCGCCGCGGTCGAGGCCGGACAGGACCAAACAGTGGTCGCGAAGACCTTCGGGGTCGGGCTCCGCTCGGTCTCCCGGTGGGTAAATACGTTTCGTCGCAACGGTAATCGGGGCTTGACAGCGCAGAAACGCGGTCGTCGTCCCCACGAGCAGAAAGCGTTGGACGCGCGGCAGCAGGCACGCCTGCGGCGAGCGGTACTGGGCAAGTATCCCGACCAACTGGCGCTGCCCGGACTGGTATGGACACGGGGACAGGTCGGCGAACTGGCACAACGCTGGTTCGGGATCAGCCTGTCGCGGGTGACGATCGGGAAGTACCTGCGGTCGTGGGGGCTGTCGCCGCAGAAACCGATCCGGGTGGCGTACGAGAAGAACCCGGACAAGGTCACCGAGTGGGTGGAGCAGCGGTACCCGGGCCATCGCCGCGCGGGCCACGCGGGAGAAGGCGATCGTGCTGTGGCTGGATCAGACCGGGCTGCGTTCGGACGCGGCGGTGTCGTCGACCTGGGCGCCGGTCGGACAGACCCCGGTCGTGCCGAAAACCGGCAAATGTCAAGTACCGGGTTTGATGGAGACTGTGATCACCCGCTCGTGATCGAGACGGGTGTGACCGTGTGGTGATGGTTGATCTCGCACTCCACGGGCGGGATCAGGCCCAGTTCCCCGTGCAGCCGCCG
>Ga0307507_10006167_pt1 | contig 18733 bp, 5 predicted proteins | sample 7_EM_MG_FD_207223 | JGI IMG/M metagenome (GOLD analysis project Ga0307507, IMG submission 207223) | Populus trichocarpa ectomycorrhiza microbial communities from riparian zone in the Pacific Northwest, United States - 7_EM | ecosystem: Host-associated > Plants > Roots > Unclassified | place... | reverse complement strand
GCTACATAGATTTAGTACTACACCATGCCAAGACTGGTGATATTACCTATATCTAAGATATCGCAATTATTCATTCATATCGCGATATTTTGATTGGCTTATGAATTGAATATAATATTTGGCCTATTTATTCATTCATTCATCATCGACAACGCTGCCCATATAGGAGGGCCGCTTAGGCGAGGACCTCGTAATTAATAGGTTGGTTCATTTCGATAAGATAATTAAGGTTTAATGTAATATAGGAGACAAACTCCTCTATGTTCTTAAAGTCTTAAACGTGTTTAGTAAAGAAGGTAGCTATAATATTAGTAATAGCTGCCGGATTAAGATCCTTAAAGCATTCTTTTAACGCTTTCCATTTTTTAAGCGCTTGTCCAGTGTTTAATATAAATGGCTTATAGATATCGCTAACGCTCTGGTTAATAAAACCGGCTGCATAGGCTAGCTGTTCCTTATATTTCTCCCGTTCCTTTACTAAGTCAGCTAGTTTAATTTTTAGCTGTTTACTGGTAAAGCCCAAGTCCGCCTATTTCTCCTTAATTAATTTAAATGTAGGAAGAGGTCATAGTAGATTGTTAAGGACCCACTCAATGTTCTTAGATTGGAGGTGGTTTTATACGTTAATACTAAATATCGACTAGTCTTCCCGTCTAGCGAGCTTTCAAATAGAGACTTAGGCGGTACATTCGTCGCTTATATTAGCAGGGCTTTATATTATAGGTAGTTTGTAGTAGGCAGTTTATAGGCCTTGTTAAGACAACATTGTTAGATTGGTTTCCTTTTGTAAGGAGTATTTATGTAGTATAGGTTTTAACTCAGTATATTCCTTAGCCAGTGTAGGCAGTTCCAATAAGCTTCTTCTAATCCGCCACTGATACGGTTGTTATAGAGCTTTGTTCTTAAAACTCTATCATTCTGTTTTAACAATAGTAAGGTTGTCTACTGAATGAGAGGTCCTCCTAAGCCTCTGGTGCTGCGGTTTAATCACAGACTGTATTAGGCTTGTCCTCAGTAGGATCCTCTTATACATTTGGCGTAGAGTCCGTAGTTAGCAGCTACATAGCTGCTTATTATAGGTTTTTAGCATTATAAGTTAGGTAAACGTTCACCGACTTTTTACGCCCGTGTGGTGATATTGCAATAGCAAATATCATAACAATAATAAAGCAATTAGATTTAGCCCATTAGGCGCGAACCCAGGCTTATAACCTGTTAAATTAAGGCTATGGAGCTAAAAACTCTGTGTATTGCTTATTTTCTATATAGGTGGTTAAAGAGATTTTGAGGAACTTTGACCGACGGTCAAAGTTGTCTGATTGGTCAAATTCCTGCCAAGAGATGTCTCCCACAAGTCTCATCACGTGATATCGTTACGGGCTTGTTTTCCAACAACATAAGCCTACGTTCTTTGCCTACACAATACCTTTAACATATACCCTTATAGTCTTTAATAAACCTTAAGATATTCTTTCTACTAAACCGTGGAACCCCTTGCCTAAAAGGATCTGGCATTGCTACCGTTGGAATGAACATGTGGTGTACTTCCCTTGCTGCCTAAATAGGTATATACTGCGGCTGGTCTGCTTATATGGCTATAGTCTTGATAGAGGATATCCCAGATAACTGTCCTAGCGGGACCTTAACGGGTAAACACTGCGGTAGGTCTACTTATACGGCCATGTCCATAACGGAAGGCACCTGCTTCTTGACGTCTGAGGGTGGGTCTCCCTAAAAGAGCACGGAATCTCCATCTTCTACTACTACCGGGTCTCGATACGTCCGTCTATTTTGGCCTATCGTTGCTCTACGCGGTAGGGTGCTACTAAGCCTTAGGCTTCTACCTGTATCTACTTCTTCACGGAATGCCTCTAAAGCTGCCGCTGATACAATCTAGATAACTTGAAAGAAGATAAAGCTAAGCCAGAATAGGAAGCTTTTAAGGCAAGACCTGATCTCGTATACTTGCGACCTTGCTCGGTACTGTCTCTATTCTTAAAGGGCAGTACTAACTTTCTCTACCGCTAGATCCCTTAAGTCTCGTTTCCATCTGACTAATTGGTCCTTAGCTTGTCGTCTCTGCATTCTTAACAAAGCTCTGGCCATGTCCATATGTAGGTAATAGGAATATTGGGTACCTCTAACCGCAGGTTAAAGTTGTCTGATTGGCTTACTAGTTTGCTTGACGTCCTTACACGTATCTTTCCGAGACACTCTTTGGCCTATACATAGAGTCTGGCTGTCCCGCCTTTTCCGGTCTTTCTGTTTAGGGACTGCCTGGTTCCCCTTGCTATCCAATACTGTTTACTTCTCTGCTGCTGTCTTATCTATCTAGCTGGTCGTTCTTTTGCAGCTGGTCGTCCTTCTATAGTCGTAATATATTCTTGTGTGTCTTATATGTATGTAGCACTAGACTTCTAATCTAAAGAGCTTGCCGTCGTCCTTATGTGGAATGCCATAAAGTAAGTGGGAGGGTACGACCACTCTTAGATAGGAAAGCCACTGTGCTGTCAGTTTGTCGGTCGGTCGGTCGGTCGGTCGGTCGGTCGGTCGGTTGGTTGGTCGTAATTAGTTAGAAGTAATCAGTAAAGCAGTCAGTAAGAAGAGAAAGAAAGAAAGTATTCTGGTAGCTTGTCCTGTCCAAGGAGGAGAGAAGCCGAAGGCTCTATAAATACAGGAAAATGCCAAGACGCAGAGCATGGGACATTTTACCCTACTATACTATTAGGCATATCTGTTAAAGCGGCGGTTAAATCTGTCCTTGAACTTCTTCTTTAACTTATTATATTCTTCTCTTAAGTGTTTAAATAACTAGTAGCCTTCTTTGTTGCGGACAAAGCAGCGCTTCTTTAGTAATGCATATTGGCTAGATAAGGATGTTTATATTCTATGCGGTAACCGGGGGTATTATCTATAGTAGCGGCGGTTAGTAAAGAAGGCTTAGGGGTTCTTATTATTTAACTTTTCAAATATTATAATAGAGGATTATAAGTCATTAATTAGGCCAGTTAAGCTATTAGAAGGTTTAAAGCAGGCATATTAACACGCTGGTAACTCCTAGCAGGCGTTAATAAGCTTGTTATAAAGGAACTTATCTATACGTAAGTCTGGGTTAAGACTATACTGGAGGTGTCTTAGTTCTTTAATAAGTAGCTATAGGCAGTCTAAGGTTAATTTTCTAGCATTCTCGCTCTTGCCTATTATAGACTTTAGAGTTATTAAATTCCACTATCCTAATATACCGCGTCTATATTTAAGTCCCTTAAAGTAATTATATATGGCGTCGTAGATTTAGTTAAATAAAAGAGCTAGGGTAACATTCTTAAGGTTAGTATAGTAGTAGTCAAATGCTAAGCCGCGTAGCATTGTGGGGTAGGCTTTAACCTTGGCTTCTTAGGGTATATTAGCTCTGCTACAGAGGTTGTGGAAGATGGTAAGTTTAAAGTTAAAGTTGTTATCTTCTCCGCTGTACTTGTTATCTTCCATATACATCTTCGCGAGGTTTATTAACTCCTTACTAAAGCCCTAGGTTTAACTCTGCCCCCTAAGTAGTTCTAGTTATAGGGTTAAGTTAAAATAATTAGGTTCCCGTTATAGGGGTAGTATAGGGGTAGGTTAGGGTGCAGTGGGTAGTATTATAAGTAGGGTAGGGTTTGTGATTAGTAAGATTAAGATTAGGGTTTTAATAGTGCTGGTACTAGCGAAGTTGTTCTTAAGAAGGTAGTCAATTTATCTAGAATTAAACTTCCCTCTAGTTGCCATATGTTCCTTAATCTTATACTTAGTCTATTCTATAGGCTTGTCTTCCTATAGTGTATTAAAGAGTAACTATAGAATTATGACACGTCTGTCCTTCTTAACCCATACTCCGTAAACTTAAAGAAAGTATTAAAGGTTATAAATAGTTATCTAGTTGCAATTCTTAAAGACTTCTAGTATAAAGGTGCTAAAGTTATCGCGGTAAAGCTCCTATAGGTCGTCGTCTTTTATATTATAAAATCCTTATTCTGTGATCTTATACTATATAAATTCACTAATTTCTTCTTTGTCAATGTCTTTAGACTATATATTAAGCCCTTCGCTCTATCTCCTCCGTCCTTCTTTGACTTGTGCCCTAATGTCTAACATGTCAATTCTTGTCTTATAACTCTTATTAAGTTTGATTTTAGGTTCTAGATAAAAAAAAAAAAACGCGTAATGGACGCGAACTAAGGGCCTATTAAAAGGGTTGGTTCCTTAAGTACCTAACGCATTTAAAATGCGTAATAGACGCGAACCAAGGACCTATGCTAGATAGGGGTTAGTTCTTTAAGTACTTAAAGGCTGTGTATAAAGAATTAAGGGCCTATTAGATAGGGGTTGACTTTTTAAGTACACGTCGACTAATACTCCTTAACGTGATCTAGGTAGTATAAAATGCGTAATAGACGCGAACTGAGGGCCTATTAAAAGGGGTCGGTTCCTTAAACACCTAAGGGCCGTATATAAAAAGTCAAGGGCCTATTAGATAGGGGTTAACTTTTTAAATATACGTTAACTAATACTCCTTAGCAAATGAGATTGGTAGAGGCCTTTAGCAGGGACTAATTGAGCCCGTCTCTCTTTATAGGTGGTACGTCTCCTGATCTATGATCACTGATCAGTGTCGGTATCACTTCCGGTAATACGTAATGCTATTGCAATAGTATGGGTGGTAACTGATTTTTAATTAATGCTTAATTAATTCTCCTATTCTATAGGTGGAATTTAGTGGATTTCCTAAGCTCGCTTAGCTTACGTAACTAACCCAATTAGTTACAGACAACCTTGTTCAGACAGTTATCCTCTACGTCCTATTAGTATATCCTCTTCCCTATTAGCTAGATCTTTACAATTTAGAAGTTGTCTATATTACTATCCATTCCACTTCTATAAATAGAGTCTTTCTTAACTATAGTCCTTTAGGGGAGTATTCTTATTAGTATAGAGTTCCTACCAGCCTTATAGTGGGCGTCTTCTTAAGTAAAGGCTAGGTTACAGTCTCTAACATCCTACTAGTAGATAGGGTCGGCCTTTATAGTTAATATCTTATAGTTAGTACGGATTTCTCTAATAAAGGAGGGTAACTTTAGTTTATTCTCCAGCCAGATAAACTATCTTTATTAAATATTTAGCCAAATATTAAAGTAGGATATCCATTTTTGGCTAAAGATTATATTATAGGACCCTAGGTCTAGGATATAGAAGGGGATACTAAACTGGCATTATCCATTAATAGTAATATATAGCTTAAAGGTATGGGTAACCGGCTTACTAGCTTGGCTATTATAGCCTTTTACTTAAACAGGCTTCTCTAGTTAGGTAGCATTTATATTTAAGAACTTAATAACATTATTTATATAAGTAGTGTTTATAAAGGTAAAGCTATTTGCTCTAGTGCTAACAAGGGCAGTTATATTAACTCTATATCTATTTTAAGATACTATATATAGAACTATAAATTATTTTCCACCTATTAGCTAACTTATATTAATTTCTTTAAGATTAATAGGATACCCTAAGGGAGAGTCTTTCCTTAGGGGTCTTCTTTTTCTAACTTATTGGACATTTCTTCTTCCTCTATCTCCTTAATATTACCTATATTCTTTAGCTCTAGGCAGGACATAGTAAAGTAACTATCCTTTCCGTAATTAAAGCACGTAACTATAGTAGGGTTAATTAAGGTATTACAACAAGCATTAGCTAAAGGTGTAGTACATAGCAATTTAGATAAAGCTTATAGGTGGGTAGTTATAACCGCTTTTAGTATAAGGGCAGCCGTAGTTTATCTTCTGACGCTAGCTCCTATTAGTGTAGCAGATAGGTTCCAGTTATTATAGAATCTCTTTAATTAATTAGAGCAAGTATTAATTTATTTTAGTTCTGAATCTAGTAACGGATATTAGGTTATAAGTCTTTAGTAGGTTAGTAGGTTGTCTAAGGCTACTACAATCTTCTCTTATAGTTAGACTGTTAGCTTATTATATAGGTCTAAATAGTAGTTCCTAAAGGGAACCCAGCCTTCACCTACTAGGTGTAAGAATTAGGTCTAAAACTTAGTAAAGGATTAGTTTAATTTTATTATTAGGCGGTTATAGTTGTAATAAGCATCTTGTACTTTATTTAGATTAATATAAATAGCAGCTAAATGCTATATTATCTTATTAATAGATATAAACCAAATAGGTAACTTATCCTTAAACTTGGCCTAAAGGTATTACTAGGCACCCCCAATAGTTTAACTAAAGAGGTAGAGTATTTTAGCTTCTTTAGAGGGGAAATAGTTGTAGTTAATATAGAGCTTTCCTTATACTTAAATCCTCTAATTCTTAAAGGTAGGGTCTATCCCATTAGATAGCGGTTAGGGGTTAGGGAGCTTAACGGACTTTAATTATTTCGTTATCATGTCCGTACTCTCTAGTATATTATATTTAGTTAAGTAAATGGGTTAACTAAGGCTTTATAAAGGGGAGGCTAAGCTGTTTTATAAGGCAGTAAGGCTTTCTAGAATCTCCTTTAGAGTCTCTTGTATACTTTAGGCTTAAAGACAATTAACCTTCTAATTAGCTGCAAGGGCATAAATCTACTCATATAAATCTATAGCGTTATTATTATCTTTAATTTCTAATCCTAATTAGATCTTATATTCCTCTTAAATAGAGGCAGGTCTTTTAAATAAGCTTACTTTAGGTGCCATTATTAGCTTTCTAGGGTTTGTTAGAATTATATAATTCGGTTTTAATTCTGGGGTTCTTTTAGGGGTTAGGTTAAGTATAGTCTGGCCTATAAAGTAGGATATTATTAGGGCCTTCCTAGGCATAGTAGTGTGAGTTTTTTTAATATCTAAGTATAACGCGTTAACGCGTTATTGTAGATAAAGGTCTTCTTTTAGGGTGGGATATTATTAAGGCCTTCTTAGGCAATATAGGGAGAGCTTAATATAATATAGCGGGCTTATACAAATGCCTCTAAACTAAAACTTGTAGATTACTACCATATAAGAATATTAAGCTAAGGAAAAAAAGGAGAAGAAGACTATTAGAGGCTAATAAGATGCAAGGGGTCGCTAAGGCGCTAGTAGTAGACAAGCCAATAGTAGGTAAGCTAACAGTAAGAAACAGTAAGAAATAGTACTAGATAGTATACGATAATATAACAGGTAGCAGAATATAGCAGAACTTGGCAGAATTTGGCAGGTAACGCGCCCTAGCACCATTATACTAATACTATATCCAAATATAACTAAATTTGTTCTGTACCCATAGAGGCTTAAAAGGTAGGTAAAATAGTTGGTAGTAAGGGCTCCAGAGGCTCTATTTCTATATTAGATTTAATTAGATATAAAGCTCTGTTAAATCTACCTTACTAAGCTAGCTTTTCTCTATAGTTGGCTTATAGTTAGTAAAATTAGCATTTAAATTCAACTAGGGTGTAGTTAAAGCTCTATTAGAGTTAATATAGTCGATTAAACTGCTTAACAAAAGGCCTTTAATTAACCAGCACGTCTAATATTGATCTGCTTTAATCGTATCGGCCAATAGTCTATTATACTTATTAGTAACAATTATTTTTAGCTTAATTAAAGGCTTATTTATATATAGAGCTTATTGCCAGTATAGAGAATATATTAAGAGCAATCTTAGCAAGTATTAAATAAAGGATTTAACCGATTTTAAGCCACCAGTTAAGAGGATTAGGAAGTTAATCTATAAACTTTACGCGGTACTAAAGGAGTTAAGTAACGCGTAAATTATGGATTTAATAAAGAAGTAAAGGAAGAAGCTCTACTACTTGGCTAACGCGTAAAATATAATATATGTTGTATTTTGCATAGGTGATAAAATGGCAAATTTTGGCATAGGAGAACGGGTATACAGCGCGTAATAGAGATATTAGTGAAAATGCTTTATTTACTACTATGGTGTTAAGAGTAAGTTTTGGGCCAAGCCGCTAAATACGCTAAAACGCGATATTATTTATTAACAGTGTTTAAATTACCTAATCTACTACTATTTTATATTGGTAGGGAGGCAGTCTCTTTAAGCTTAGCGATGTGCATATAATGGGTCACGTAATAGCGCGTGGGCCATCTTGTAGATACCTTCTTAGGGCTATTAAGCCCCTTAGATTCTTCCTTATAGAGTATTATATATATTATTTCCATTGGCCTACTTAGCGTCTAATAGGTTATAAGCCCTCTTGCAGCTTTAATTAAAGCTCTATTAGCTGCTATTTTATTTTCTAATTAACTGGTTAATATAAAGCTATCTATCCTTAAATTTAGACACAGGTATAGTGTAATAGAAATTCACAATAAACTAATATAGATTGACGCTACGCACAATACGGTTTAACTAATTAATTGTATATTATAGCGGACACGGTATAAAAAAAGAAGGAATACTATAGCTCCCTTATGGCTGTTCCTTTATTAAAAGGGGAGAGCAATTATAAAGAATGGTATTGTTAAATTGTACAACAACTTAAGCTTTATAACCTCCTGTTAATAATATAAGGTATAGCTATAGAGCCACCTTTACAGACGGATAAGTATAGAGATTGGCGTTATAAATAGATAATAGGACTTAAGATAATTAATGGCGCAGTATTAAAATTAGTTTGTAATTACCTTGCTATATTAGGTAAGCCGCGCAACTCTATTAAGGATTTACTTAATTTAATTTAACTACTCTATACTGTATAAAGTCTTATTTATAACTACTAAATATAGAACTATTGGCTTAACCTTAATTATAAAGACTATTATAGGACACCTCCGTAACACCTTACACACGTCCACCTATTTCCACCGTCCACCTATTTCCACCGTCCACCTATTTCCACCGTCCACCTGTTTCCACCGACGCAGCAAGAAGAAACCGACCGTGAGACGACAATCTGATGGCAATCTGACGGCAATCTGCCGCATTCTGCTATATTCTACCAAGTCCACCAAATTCTACCAAGTTCCGCCAGGACCGCTCCTTAAATCCTATTCTACTCTGTGTATATATTAACCAAGCAACCAAACTAACAATATATACCCTTTCTTCCCATTTCCTTACCTTCTCTCCTTACATAACGTCTTAATCTTATTACATAGTTTATATACATAGCTTAATAATATCTACTTTGCTATATATTATTACCACTTATACTTACTCCGTGACAAAGACTATACCTTACTTAAAGCCTATATAGAAGCTTTTATCTTAGGCATAAGGAAATTAAATATAGTGTTAATACCAATATTAAGGAAGCAGGTACACGCTAGATTGCTTTATATTATAGAGAAAGAATTTCTAATTTAGACAGCTAATTGTTAAGAGGTAGCTAGAAGAGTTATAAGGGAGGACGATTTTATTATAATAGAGGAGCTAGTAAGTGACCTTATAGATAAGAGCTGTACTTAACTAGCTACCTCCGCAATATCCTTAGTAAGAAGCTACCTAAAGAAGATTAACTAGGACCTAATACAAAAAGATTAATATTATTAAGGAAGCCTAAGTTCTGCTTTTATTATAAGAATAGACATTTTAGTAGTAAAGAGAAGTGCTTTTATCTCTAACTAAACCTTTAACCCCTAATATAGAAGCCTTTTAATAAGAATATATTATATATAGATCCGCCCCAGGAATTAGAAGTAACTATACTAAACTTAAATTGAGTTAGGATAACGGGTAGAGACTTAGTAGGAGGCCTATTTATTAGCAGTATAGCTATAGTTAATAACTTAGATAATAATAATTAGGATAACTAGTTCCTTAACTTCTGTTCCAATATTATAATAAGCAATAATTAAAGTAAGTTTATTAACTATAAGACCCTAGTAATACCTACCGCAATAGGAATATTAGGAGGGACTATCTATTATATAATAGATAACGGCAGTATCTATACAGTAGCTACTAAGGCCTTCTTTATATCTAAATTACTTTATAAGCTTCTCTTAAAGTTAGCTTTTGAAAAGTCTAAGTAGTTCTATATTAGGCCTAATAAGGAAATAGGTAGCCGTATAATTTAGAGATGCTTAAATAACTTTACAGTGGGCAGAGCGACTTATATAAACGGCCTATATATAGTTTAATTGGCTCTAAAGCCTTAATATATTACACACGCCTCGGTATAGCAACTTGATATTAATATACTATATTAGCAACTTAGCTATATATGCAAGGATATACTATAAAAGGTAGCTAAGATGGGTAACTTTAACCTTATAGGTATATTGACTTAATATAAAGCCTGTTACCTAGCGTTAGTAAAGCGCTGGGTCTCTTAAACTATACCTATACTACCTTAGCGTCTATTTAAATGTATATATACTAACACCTTTTATATTACCCTAAAGGGAGTTAGGGGTAATAAATATATAGCAATCTTTGTGGAAGTGTATACTAGATATATATACGCCTTGTTAGGAAAAAATTTACCAGCATTTAGCCAGCATTTCACAGCATTTCATAGCATTTTGCAGCATTTCGCAGCATTTAAAAAAGACCATAGGCCTTAAGCAACATTTAGGCAGCTATATTTATATATTATATATAAAAAAATTTATTTTTAGATAGTTAATTGAATATAGTATATTACATAATAATTTTTTTATAAATTACTTATAAATTATATAAGCTATTCTGCTTTAAAAAAAAAAGTATAAAAAAAAGTATAAATTTTTACGTTTTTTTAGAAGTAGAATAACTTATATAATTTATAAGTAATTTATAAAAAAAATTATTATGTAATATACTATATCTAATCAATTATCTAAAAATAAATTTTTTATATATAATATATAAATATAGCTGCCTAGATGTTGCTTAAGGCCTGTAGTCTTTTTTAAATGCTGCGAAATGCTGGTAAATTTTTTCCTGACGCTACTTTGGAACTAAGAAGATAATTACTATAGAGGGGCTTTAAGAGCTTAACATTCTAGTATATAACTAAATTTAATAATATATTGGCCCACTCCTAATTAATAGTGGTAGAGAGTTTGGTATTAAGGAGCTTACTAACTACGCTAAATTAGTGGGTATAAATATACTGCGTATAGCTCTCTATACCTCTAAGTAGAATAAAATATCTAAACGCATTAGTGGCATTATATTAGGTATAGCTAGATTAATAATAATTAAGGCTAACCTACTAGAATACCTATGGGACAAAGCTTATAAGATAGCGATTTAAATTTAGAATAGAATACCTTATAGAAAAGAGACCAGATTACTGTTTTAAATTAACGCTAAGTACTATAACTAGCCATTTAAAATGCGTATACTAAATATATTATATTTATAACGTTATAGTATAACTGCTTATGTATATATTAAAGGACCAGAGAATGTATAGTTAAGGAAGCTAGCGCTATACGCCAAGAAGGGACGCCTAGTTAGTTATAATATTACGGACACTTTAAGTACAATATTATAGCTACTTAGAGAAGAGTTAGAGGAAGCTAGTTAGTTAATAAGGATATAGTCTAGGATAGAACTAGTGGAGCCATATAACAAGGAATGGTAAGCAAGGTCACGTAATGTAATTTATATAATCTATATAATTTATAAGATCTATAATAGAGTAAATAGAGTAAACAAAGCAGATAGAGTAATAACTTTCTTAGAAGTATAGATATATATTTAAGGACCCATAGTCCCTACCTAGATAGTTCCTTTCTTTATAGCGAATCTTAGAATATAATTAGAGTTAATCTATTAAGTAACCACTCCATTAGTTATTATTATATTATTAACTTCTTATTTACCTATACACCTGGCCTATTAGCAAGTCTACTATAGTATTTCCTATAAGGCTTCGTTACACATTTACTACCTAGTTATAGTATTAATAAAGTTAAATAATATGCCACCAAAAGTACTAGTTACGACGCTATTTACGGCAGCTATAACCTTAGGGTTAGGAGGAGATACCAGCATAAGAGATATTAATTCGCAGCTTATTATAGTGGGTTAGTTATAAAAAATAGTTAATTAATTAATAGATAATAATTAAATACTTAAAAACAGAATTAACGGAATTAGAGCAGCTAAGGTTAAGCTACTATTAATTAAATAATTCTTGGGAGAGAAGTTAAAGCTTAAGGGATTCCTTATATAAATATACTTTAAGGTTATATAAAAAGGGGTAAAGTTGGCAACACCTATAGACTAAGTGGCGTACGTAGGATTGTTCCTTAGGTTTATCTAAAAGTTAAGACTTAGTATTACGCTATAAGCTCTAATACTTAGACTGCCCTAAGGATTTAGATTTAATGCTCTACTATAAATTCTAATATCTAGATTGCTTTAAGGGCTAAGACATAATATTGCGCTATAAGCTCTAATATCCAGATTGTTTTAAGGGTTGAGATGTGGAGCTACCTTATAAGCTATAATACCTAGCCTATCCTAGAGCTGTAGGGAGTTAATATCTATTATTGTAATATAGACCCTAATATCTAAGAGGCTAATACTTAATACTAGACAATAGATACTAATTATTGCCCTAGGGCTATTAATACCCGGCCTAACTTTAAGATCCTAAATATTTACCCTATGTTAAAAACTAGACCTAACTGTCGTGCTGCTAGGACTAATATCTGTTATAGGGTTTTAGTGTACTTAGCCTAGAGGTGTTTTTCTAGCTAGAGTTTAGGCTGGCTAGCTACGTATTCCTACTAGACATAGGCTAAAAAGGTAATGGTATTAGCAGCCCTATATATAGATTTTTAGTAGATATTAATTAAGGTAGCTAGGCTACCTGTATTTATGGACTTTAAGCTACTAATACTATACGCCTCTCTGCTACCCTAGACTATAGTAATATCCGCTCTACGCTATCTTTTAATTTACTTGCTAATACTAATAGCTAGCTCTCTATTTAATTTACCTTTTTACCTCCTTTTAAATAAAGGTAATAAACTTATCTAGATTATTATTAAGCTAACTATAATTCCAATTAGGTAGGTTTTTCTTAAGTACCTTATAGCTAATTATATACTAGGCGCAGCTATAAAGAGCAGTAATTTGCTTATTGGATATAATATAGCTTAAGGTTAGATTCTAAATAGTGTACTAATATTTCTTCTCTATCTAGTTACAGAACTAGTTTTTTATACTTATAGTAAAGGCCTTTTATTACATCTTCCTTAGAATTCCCTCTATATATAGCTTGTGGATATTAAACTCTTTAAAAGCCCGTAAAGTAGGATTATAGTTAGAGTAATAACCCTAGCTATTAGTGGACGGAGACTGTTCCTTATAGTTCTCTAATATAATCTTTTATAAGTAGCCCTTTACCTTATTTATAAGAGCATATATATAATAGGGGAGAGCTGCTCTTTTTTTAGCTTTAGTCTTTAGGCGCCACGCTAGCTTCTTTAGTAGAATATCCATAGGTAGGACTATAGATATTCCACCTAGACTAAGCTCTTACCCTATATTAGATACAGACGTATTAAAATTAGCATTACTATATATGGACACTCCTAAAGATATATTGTTAGTAAAATTAGCAGCCTTATCCTTTTATAACACCCATTACTTAATATAATATTCGCGGTTAAGTTAACTTGGCTAAGATTGGAAGGCTCTACTAGTACAACTGTAATTTTTAGCTAGCCTAGTAATATTCTTATATAGACCTTTATACTATTCCTTAATTAGAAATATCGCCTTACCTATTTAACCACTACCACAAGTACCGCGTCCAAGTTGTTAGCATATTATATTAACGCACTTATTTTTATATATACAATACTATACAATATAGTTAATATTAGGAATATTAGCGCCGTAGGTAAGCGCGTTAGAGAAGGGTAAAATGCGGATTTCTAAGTTAGGCTTTCTAAACTTCTTATATAGTCTATATTTATCTATAATAGCTAATAATATATAATAAAGCTAAATAGCTCTTTTAGCCTATACTTCCTAGTACCTATAATATATTAACTATAAATAAATTATGTCTTTGCCTAGTAATATTAGGTCCTTTAAATTAAGAAAGACAATTATTTTTAGGATCTAGTGGGGAGTTAGCGTATGTTAGATTCTTTGCTTAGCGGATATAGCGGTATATATATAGTCTATAATAAAGTATAAGCTCTTAAAGGACTTCTTATTTCCTCGCTTAATGTATTTTTTAATAATTAATAGATTTAGCTGGTTAATTAATATCCGTACTATATTAATATTATTTTAAAAGCCCGCTAACTCTTAAATAATCTTAAATATTATATTATTAAGCGTTATAGTATAAGCAAACTACGGCCTCTGCCCTAATAACAACCGTATTTTCAATAGCTGTATATATAAACTCCAGAATAAACCCCCCTAATTAGCTATAAAATGCATCTTATTAATTACTTTTAAGCTAATATATGCGTAAAAGGTAGGGTTAGTAAGGGTTTTATAGAACCTTTTACTAACTAATAGCTTTAGCAATATTAAAATATAGATATATACTCTAGTGCGGATATTATCTTAGCGTATATATAAACTAGCCTTATTCTAGAAAGCTTCTTAATTTTTACTTTCTACTCCGCACTAATTATATTAGGTAGTAAGATAATAATTACTACTAAGGCCCAAAGAAGATATAGCATTACTTATATTATTATACTCTTGCCAAATAAGGTTCTTATAATAAGTATTATATTTTTTTCTTTAAATAGTAGCTACCTAAGGGCTTTAAGCTGCTCTGTATATCCGTAATATAGATATAAAAAAGCAATAGTCTTATTAACCTTACTTAGCTGCTAGGCCTTACTCTCTCTATAATTAAAGCGCAAAAAGCTAATCTTAAAGGTCCTATAGCCGTCGCTCCTAATCTGTTCTATAACTCTTCTAAGTCTAATTATCTAATACCTAATACGGCCGTGGCTATTTTAGTACTTTATTTAACCTCCTTCCTCTCTACCTAGTGGGTTTTAGTGCCAGTATATAGTAGATTTACCTAAATATCTATAACTTAGTAGTTAGCGCGCGATAAGGTTTTAGAAAAAGATTATTTAGTATAACATGGATATTATATATCTACTTGGCTATAATAGATGCCTTAAGGTACCTATTATAGGTCTATATATATTTTATATATATTAGCTAGCGTTAGCTAGTGTTTAATAAAACTATATATAGAGGCTTTCCAGCCAACGACGAGCAAGAAGGAAATATACAAGTAGCTATAACCCTGAAGACGAGAGACGATACAAAGACACAAGAAACCAGTTAAAGAATACCCTAAAAAAAGAAGTAAGGAATAGCTAGAGACGGTTTATAAACAAGCACACTTCTAACCCAAGCCTCCCCCATAATAAGGGCCTTTGGGCCATAGCAAAATGGGTAAAGAAAAAGACAGGGCGCCCAGTAAAAGACCTACACCTACCATCTCTACGAAGAGTAGGGGAGTCACAGGCCACTAACAACAATAATAAGAAGGCAAAGATCCTTACAAAAAGGTTCTTCCCCTAACTAGCTCTAGCAGACCTTAGTAACATCATAGGTAAAACACCGGTAACTCGCCTGCAGGTTAACAGCGATATAACAATAGAGGAAATAGCCAGAACCATTAGCCGCCTTTTAAATAATATAGTACTAGGACCAGATGGGATACTAAATAAGGCCTTAAAGACCTGTGGACCACTTATAGCACCTTAGCTTATAGATATAGCTAGAGCATACTTTGCTATAGGCTACTACCCGCGACTTAGAAGGTCCATAACAACAGTTGTTCTATAAAAAGAAGGCAAAGTAGACTACTTAATCCCAGGAAGCTACCGCCCTATTGCCTTAGAAAACACCCTTAGTAAGATCCTAGAAAGGGTAATAGCGGACCGTATAGCAGACACGGCTAAGGAATACACCCTACTACCACAAAGTTAAATAGGGGCAAGAAAGAACCGCTTAACACTATTAGCACTTATATTACTTGCCGCCACTATTAAATCTGCATAGGCAATGCGAAGGGACTTTGTAGTGTATTAATTAGCCTAGATATTAGTGGTGCCTACAACAACATACCCTATAAGCGCCTCCTATACATCCTTAGGGCAAAGGGCTTCCTAAAATAGATTGTATAATTTATTTAAGGGTTTATAGGCCAGAAAGAAACATTGTTAGTCTTTAGCGGATACCAGAGCCCCTCTATTGCAGTTGCAATAGGAATACTATAAGGATTACCCCTCTTACCCATACTCTTCCTTTTCTTTATAAGTAACCTACTTAAGTCCTTTAAGGAAGGGGCGACCTAGGGGATAGGCTTTGTTAACGATATAAACCTAATTATATACAGGCCATTAGCCGCAGAGAACTGTAGAACACTAGAGAAAGCCTATAACACCTATATAGAATAGGCAAGATAACACAGAGTCTAATTCTCACCAGAGAAATACCAGCTAATTTATTTTATAAGAAAATGTAACTAATCTGCAGATCTCTAGTATATAATCCATATCTAAGGCTTTAGGGGCTAACTAGTTTAAGGCCTAAGGGTACTAGGAGTATGGGTAGATAGTAAGCTCTGGTAGAGCATATATACATCATAAGCGGCCCATAAGGGCTAAGCGCAGTACATTACAATATCCAGAATCGTTAATTCTACGTAGGGCCTATGCTTCCAGAGGTCACGCCTATTATACACAGCAGTTGTCCGGCCAACCATAACATATAAATCTAGTGTTTGGGCTATAGGAGAAACCGAGAAAGGCCCCTCTAAAGCACTCCTTAAACTACTCTAAAAGGTCTAAATAGCCTATTTCTAGAGCATAATAGACGGGTATAAGCGAACGGCCACAGCACTGCTTAAGAAGGAAGCTAATATCCCCCCCCTATAATTATATATTAAAGCCGCTGTAATACAAAGGGTGTAAAAGGAGCGCAACTCTAGTGTTACAAAGTACATTAAGTCACGCCTAAATAAACTATGGAGGGACCCTAGGGTGCCCCATACAGTGATCTTTTTGGACTAAGTTAATCTTAGATCTCCATAGTAGAGCCGTAGTTTAATTGGACTAGATCCTATTAATTTAATTAGTTAAATAGAGTGGATTTAAAGCCACAGAGCTCTTAGAGCTCTAATTCTCTAACCCAATTTAGGTAGATATAATATAAGGGTAAGCTAATTAGCGACTAAGGATGAGCTTTAATTTTATAATTGGGTGTACGAACTATATAATCTAAAAACTCTAGTGTATATAAATGTTGTTCCTCTTACCCCTATTATTGTTATTATCATCATTATTACTTTAATTAATTTATCCTTATCCTTTTTCCCACTGCCACTATAAATTAATATTTATTAACCTAATTGCCTTCTATATCTAATAATATAATCCTTACACCTAAAAGCTTTAACTTAAAAGTAGATAAGTTAAAAACAATTAATAAGTTTAAGCTTCTTAAAAGGCAATATATCTAGTATAAAGCTCTTACTAAAACCCTAAAAAACACTAAGTAATAATCCTTATACATTTAGAAGTGGGGGAGGATATTTAATTAAAGTTCTCCACAGATTGTTAAACGTTCTTCTACTACTATATTTATAAGTAATTAAAGCATAAGTAAGAGCTCTGTATGGTGTTATTAGGAAGATTAACAGCTATAGATTACCTTATAAAAGATTACTAATTAGACAAGGTAACGGGCAAGATTCTCTCTAAGAAGAAAGCTAAGCTAGATTAGCTAATAATTAAGTAGTATCCAGAGGCCAAATTGCTTAATCTAAATTGCAACTTTAAAGGCTTTAAAGCTCTCCTAATTTAATAGATTGTTTACTACCATATTGCCTTCTTCTAATTTAAGAATGCCTACTTTTAACAGCTCTTATTTTTTCTCTACCCTAGGCTCTATAAGTTCCTACTATAGGTAGGGAATATAATTCGTGGATAGGTTATGCAAGCATTTAAACAGCGGAAGGAGTTGTTAAGGAAAGAGCTTAAGAGCGTCTATAGTATAATATTAATTTCCTTTAACTTATAGATATCACCAAACAGGCACACAATTATTGGGGTTATAGGCTATTTTATTAATAAAGACAGCAGGTATTAGCAAGTCATTCTTAGGCTTTATGAAATTGTTAGTAAATATACTGGTAAGAATATAGCGGGCGTCCTTATTAATCTATTTCGTAACTATAGGATTGTAGGTAATATTAGGTATTTTATAGCCAATAATGCGGAGTTAAATAATATATGCGTTAATGCAGTTCTTTATACGCTGTATCCAAATATATTAGTAAAGCTTTGCAAAAGACACTAACTATATTGCTTTAGTTATATTATAAACCTTTACGCTTAGGCCTTTATTATTAAAAGTAATATAGAGGGAGTTTATAAGGAATTAGCAACTGCTTATTATAAGATACACTTTAAGAAGGTTAAGGACTTATAGAGAAAGCATAGAGCCGTTGGATTGCTTTATAACCTTATATAATATATTTATATAACTCCTTAGCGTTATAATTTCTTTTAGAGGATAAAAATAGGAGGCCTATTAGCAGAATTTAATGGCTTAGAGGTAAGCAATAAGATCTTATATAGAGCTTTGGTGTTAAGTTTTAGTAATTTTCACAGTATTTAGCGCTGGGTTTTATTTCTTCCACATCGGCAAAATATGGTACCCTTTCAATGGCCTCAATGGTTGGTGGTTGACGCAATTGGCGCGCAGTTGAGGTCATTTGGCAACTCGACCGACTAGCCTATGTCGTGTTTTTTTAACACGCAGCC
>Ga0307507_10006166_pt1 | contig 18734 bp, 7 predicted proteins | sample 7_EM_MG_FD_207223 | JGI IMG/M metagenome (GOLD analysis project Ga0307507, IMG submission 207223) | Populus trichocarpa ectomycorrhiza microbial communities from riparian zone in the Pacific Northwest, United States - 7_EM | ecosystem: Host-associated > Plants > Roots > Unclassified | place... | reverse complement strand
TTTTATATTTAATTATTTAATTATTTAATTATATACGTTTTTTATTTAAAATTTAAAAAGTTTAATAACTTTATAAATATATAATATTTTTAAATTATTATTTTAAATTATTATATAATATAGTTATGAGTATGACGCATATAAATTTTATGTTATTATATAAAGGGGTTAAAAAGTTATTGTATTTTTAGTGGGGTAAAAAAGCGTACATTTAGTAAGGCCGTGCATTTGGTGATACGCACGGTTAGACATAGGCCTATATAAGGGCCTATGTTCGTCGTAGATAGAACTAGATATATATTCATTCTTTTCCAATATCGTTTAGTTCATTAAGTATAATAGTCTTCAGTTACGCAGACAGGTTCTCGAGTGCCATAACCTTGGCAGAGGGCGGCGCCGTTAGAATGATGCACTGACTAGATTGGGAGCTGTAGGTCCGAAAGGCAAGTTAGTTACCTCAGCAAGGTCAGAATCAATTAGCGGACTTACGTATATCCGCAAGCGGATATCGCTAACCTTTTTTGTTAAAAAGTTGATTCTATGGTCTGGCAAGCCACTTGTTGACAGTTGAACTGCGTCCTACCTAACCCGGTTTAACAAGACGAGGTTATTAAAGATGTCAAAGCCTTTATTGACGATCTCAGAGCAGTACTGCGGCTAGAACGCGAAAAGCAGAAACAAGAGTGGGAACGGAAACACCCAGGCCAGCGTTATTCAATTGGATGGGCTATAATTCGCCTAGTCTCGGCTGAAACGGACGTCATTGTTGGAGTAATACGGTGATCAGCATTATTATATAAAGGTGAGGTTTAGTGTAAAGGTTTAGAGGTAATTGATGAACTAAATGATATTGGAATAAATAAATGAGAATATAGAATCTAACTATAACGAATATAGGCCTTAATATAAGCCTATATTGGTACGGAAACCAAAGTGACTGCTACAGAGACTGACCAAAAGCGGAACAAAGGAAGTCTGCTTATATAAGCAGGAAACCCGTATGGAGGACTCTGTTAGCTGCGGAGGTAGCTTTACAGCTAGGGTAATATTGACCTATAATGACGGCTGTTAGATATTAATATCAGCCTAATTTTAGTCTGTTACACCACCCTCCAGGGACCCTTGTAAGGGGTTATTTTTCTTATATATATTAGGGCTCTTAGAGCCACCTTAAATAAAACAGATTACTTATTAAATTCTATATCTCTACCTACTAGCTAGCTTATATTATTTGTAATACCTAGCTAAAAGTTATAAGCCTAGTAGCCTTCTAAGCACTAGGGAGATATTAATAGCCAGACAAATACCACTAAGCCTCTTTAAGCATAGTTTGTCATAAAATATCGCGTTATTTACGCGTAAGCGCGTCTCTTTACGCAACCTTAAGAAAATAATAAAAGCCACTATAGCACCTACAACCACGGACTCTATAAATCCTCTTTTGCTAACCTAAAAAGACTAGCCTTTATAGTTCTAATTTATCCGCTAAAAAGTAAGTTTTATAAAGATCTAGGACTATATTAACCTTGTTGGGAATATAGGCAAGTTGCCGTCACATGTCGCCGCGGCACTAGCGTGGCGAGGAGCCTTAAGCTCCTTACCCTTCCTTAAGCAGGAGGGAGATATAGAACAATAATTATTATACTATCTACGAACCGTAGCTACGTGATATTACCTTGTGATACCTATACTAATTAGTGGTTAACTTCACTATTATACTATAGAACAGCTAGGTATTCTACCAAGAAGAGACAAGCTACTATACTAGTGCTACTCGTGCTAGAGGAAGCTGTCTTTTAAGGTTAGAACTGGTCCTAAACCTTAAATAGAACTCTTCTATAAATCTAAGGATTTAAAGGCTAGAACTGGTCCTAAGCCTTTCCTAGATTATAGATCCTTGCTATTAGCGACTTAGTCAATCGAGGCACGAGCACAGCAAGAGGGACGCGCAAGCCTGTACAATTGGTAGTCTATAAACGAGAATCCAAAGCTAGAGAAAGGAAAGGAAAGGAAGGGTAGCGCCGCTTAAGGTTTTATACGGTCGTCTGGTTACGTGGACTGCAACTATCTAAAACAGTAAGAAACTGTCTGCAATTGTCCGCCACAATAAGAAACTATCTGCAATTATCCGCCACAATCCACCGTTTTCCACCAGCGCCGTAACATTACCCCCCCCTCCAAAAAAGCCTGCCCTTAGGCTTTGTATGTCCGTATTATGTCCGTAGGGTATTCTTATCTTTATGCTTAACAGGTAGCTTATTATCTTTGCTATACTAGCACTCCATCCACTTGTCTAGATACTTTGGGGGTCCTGGCTTATTAGGGTATTAGTTATAGAATTCTTTAAGTTTTTAGGGGTAACCTATAAAGTTCTAGGCGGGGTACTAGGTTAGGTCTAGGTTATAACCTTTCTATTAGATACGGTATTTTAGCGTTCCTTATACTAGTTTATAGGCTAGTATTTTATTAACTTCCTATTTATCATCGCCATTAACTTAAATTAGTAGTGGGGGCTTATTCTTTTGTCTAGGTAGTGGGTTATTTATAGCTTTCCATAGCTTATCTAGTAAGAAAACAGGGTGGACTTTAATTAAGTCTAGAAGCTTAACCTTATACAAGTTACCTTCTTTATTAAGGATCTTATATGGTCCTGCTATCTTATAGTCTAGCTTATGGCTAGGCCGTTCCGTCTTCTAGTTCTTTGTTGTAACCTAGACCTTATTGCCTATAGTAAAATTGGGCTTGCGCCTATACTTGTTTGCCTGCTATTCTATTAATCTCTAGGCCTTTTCTAGATTTATATAGGCAACCGCCCAGGCTTCTTCTAAGCGTTTGGCGTATTGCTGGGCTTTCTTATAAAATAGTTTTTCGCGTATGGTCTATAGGCCTTCCGGTCTATTCCAGTTAAAGCTAGTATAGGGTAAATATCCTATTTCTAGCTAAATAGGTGTAAATCCCGTAGAGTTATAGGGTAGTGTTACCTAGGCATAGTCTATTAGGGGTAGCAGTTCACCCTAGTTATCCTAAAAGTAGTTAATAAAGGGCCGGAGTCTCTAGTCTAAGTATTAATTTATAATCTCCATCTAACCGTCTGTCTGGGGGTGGTATATTATAGAAAGCTTTAACCTAATACCTAAAATCCGGGTAAACTTATTCTAGAAGGCTGATATAAACTATGGCCCTTAATTAGATATAATAGTATCTAGTAGTCCGTAAATTTGGTAGATATAATGGATATATAGTTAGGCCACCTCTTTAGCATCAATATCCTTATGATAGGGGATTAAGAATAGGCGCTTACTAAAGCGGTTAACTAGGATTATAACCATATTATATCTATCGCGGTCTGTAGGTAGCTTATAAAAGTCTATAGAGATATGCTGCCAGGGGCGTTCTAGTATTAGGAGTGGTTTTAATAGCCCTAGGGTCTTATCTCGCGGAATTATAAACCTATGGCAGTTATTATAGTTCTATATATAGCGGTTAATATCCGTAACTATTCTAGGCCAGTAGTAGCGGTTGCTAATAATCCTATAGGTCTTATTTTTTCTGGGGTAGGCTGTAGAGACCTAGGTATATACTTTAGTAATAAGTTAAATCTATAAGTTCTATTCCTCTACTACTACTAGCCGTTCCTGATGCTTAAGTAATCCATTTTTAAGGGACTATGGGTTGGTAACATTCTTTACCTTTTTACAGTACTCCTGTAGAGAAGGGGCTGTACGGTTTATCTATAGCAATTTATTAATTAAGTCAAGTCCTAAAGGGTTAATAGGATATATCTCAGCGCCTAAGGAGTCTATACTTAGTTCTGCCTATATCTGGGGGTTAAGGTGCTCTGGTTATAGTAGTATCTGGGTCTGTAATAAGATCTTTATAGCTATCTAATTACCTAGGTCTTATTTGCGCCTTATAAGAGCATCCGCACGGTTTATAGCGCCTAAGGAGTCTATACTTAGTTCTGCCTATATCTGGGGGTTAAGGTGCTCTGGTTATAGTAGTATCTGGGTCTGTAATAAGATCTTTATAGCTATCTAATTACCTAGGTCTTATTTGCGCCTTATAAGAGCATCCGCACGGTTTATAGCGCCTAGTCTATATATAATTAAGAAGTTAAACTGAGATAGGATATCCACCTAGTGTGCCTACCGGGCCATAAGGGCCTTAGTTGTTATAAAGTATTCTAGGGCCTTATAATCCAAAACTACCTTAATAGGCTTAGGGGTCCCCTCTAGCTATATACGCCAGTGCTAAAAGCTAGAGATAATAGCTAGCATTTCTTTATTATAGATGTAGTAGTTTAGCTTAGCATCTATTATAGTCTTTAAGTAGTATATAACAGGGTGCTATTTTCCGTCCAGTTGCTTCTGGGAAAAAATACTAGCTATTACGCCGTTTAAGGCATTAGTTTCTAGTATTAAGGGCTATTTTGGGTTAAAGTGGGCGAGTAGGGGAGCTGATACTAGCCGTTTTTTAAGCTTATTAAAGGCCTGCGTATATATAGCGTTAAAATAGAAGGGCTGGTCTTTCCTAGTAAGATAATTAAGAGGCCAGGCGATCCTACTATAGTTCTTAATAAAGTGTTGGTAGAAGTTATAGAAGCCTAAAAATAATTATACCCCCTTTATGGTCCGTAGGGGTGCCCACTAGTTAATTACGGCCGTTTTCTCTAGGTCAGCCTTAACTATATTTATACTAATAATAAAACCTAGGTACTTTGTACACTTAATACTAAATTCTAACTTCTTAATATCGGCCTAGAGGCCAGCCTTATGGAGCCGTTATAGGACTTTATAGATGTGCTCCTTATGTTCCAGCTTATTCTTAGAGTAAATTATAATATTATCCAGATAGGCCGTATAAAAGTTATTAAGGTAGTTAAAGAGTACATCATTTATATACCGCTGGTATGTAGCCGGTCCGTTAGTCAGTCTAAAAGAAAGTACTTTATATTTATATATTCCGTAACAGGTCCAAAATATAGTAAGATTTTCTAATCTAGGGTTTATTCTAATTTGGTAAAAAGCCTAATAGATATTAAGCTTAGTAAAGATCTTAGCTCTACTTATTTAGGCTAGAGTCTCCTTAAGTAAGGGCAGTAGATAGCGGTCCTTATAGGTTATATTATTAAGTTTATGGTAGTTAATGCAGAAATAAAGTCCTCTATTTAGCTTTTTAGTAAAGAGAATAGGCGAGTTAAAAGGGGCTTAACTAGGCTTAATAAAGCCCTTATTTAGGTTATTAATAAAGTACTACTTTATAGCCTATAATTCGGCAGTAGACTGCTAACAAAGGGGGCTATAATTAAGGGTATCTTCCTTGTCTGGCTTAATCTCAATCTTGTAGTCGTACGGTCGGTAAGGTAGGAGTATATTAGACACTACCTTAGAGAATACGTCCTTAAATTTCTGGTGTTAATGGGGCAGTTTCTATTCTACTAGCTCCTTATCTATAAGCTTACTTTCCTGTCCACTAAGCTCGCTTTCCTTTTCCTTAATTATTCAATTAATTTTATATAAGCTGGTGGTAAAGGTAATAGTATTAGGTTAGACTAAGTTCTAGTAGAATCCTACAGCGCTAATATAGTAGATATTAACTAGGGGAAGGTCCATAGGTTTCTTTACAGACTTTTATTAGGCTATATTTTACGGTATAGGGTTTATAGTCTTCCTTAGCTTACGTTCTATTTTCTATAAGTTGTTCTTCCAGTCTATCAGTTTAGTATAGCGTCCGGTATTCCTAGCCTTCCTTTATAGCTGCGTAGGGCCTAAGTTCTCCGCGGGGGACTTAGCTAGGTTATTACTAATTTCCTAGATCTCTAGTGTGGGTGGCGTAACATAGGTAGTTTAGGGGCGGCGTAGTATATAAATCTATTGCGGATTAAGCTGTACATCTTTCTTAAAGGCCTGGTCCCTACGCATAGTATTAGCCTAGTAAATAGTATTAATCTAGGGCCGTATAAGGTTCTCTATTATAATACTAATTTCTTTTATAAAGGAAGGAGTTAGGGGTAGGAATTTAGGCTAGATAAGCCGTCTACTCTATATATTAAGCTATAAGCCTAAATAGGCTAGCTATTTTCTTTTTAAGATTATATCGTGGCTTCCTAGGTCTGTAATAAGAAAGGGGACGTTATACTACCTTTGTCTATTAATATAGAGGTGGATCCGTAAGATAGTTATAATAGGTGGTCCTATCCATCCATTATACCCGCAAATAGGGACTGGTTTAGGCAGTTCTTTAAGAGGCGTATTTAAAAACTTAGCTAGCTTTACGGCGCACTAGGTATTTATTAAGGCAAAGGCATTCGCTCTAAAGTTAGCTAAAGTAGAGGTTAAAACTTGATATCCATTATAAAATAAAGTATAAGGGATAGTATAGCTTCTTCCACTAACTAGCTGACTTAGATTAATATATGACATATTTTTTTTTTAACCCTAGAGAGGAGTCTTTCTCTAGGGGTTCTCTTTTTCTAGCTCTATACCATTTTCCTAAATTAATAGAACCTCGCCCGTTTTTGCCTTTGTCTGGCAATTCTTTATAAAGTGGTCTTTCTAGCCGTATAAGAAGCAAGCTCCTTAATTACTAAGGGCCTATTTACAGGGGTTATTATACATGGGCCAAGTATACGCTAGACCTATAGTAGGGCTAGCTGCTAAATTAACGGCGGGCTATATAGCTGGTGCTATAGGAGTTACAGATCGTGCCGGAGTGTTACGGGCTGTTTATATAGTGCTTATAGTTTTGTTTGGAGAGTTTCTAGCCTTATACCGCTTAGCTCGTACCTTAATTCGACAGAGGCCTTAGTTAATAAATAGGCAGTAGTCTATAAGTACTTTTAGCGTCTATATAGTAGTAAAAACTGGTAGTACCACGCGCTATAGGTCTAGGGTAAGCTTGTTAAAGAGGTCTGGTATTAGGTCTTTATAGGGAATTTGGGCCTAGCTAGCTAGGTACAGAAAGCGGGTCTAAAAGGCTAAAAAGGTCTCTGTTATCTTTATATTAAGAGCTTTATAATTAAGGCGGGCGTTCTGTACCTTAAAGGGGTCCTTGTAGATGGAAGACAAGTAGTTAATTATCTTGTCTCTAAAGAGGAAGGGATCTGCCAAGTCCTAGGCGTATTACGGACGTAGGTGCATCTATACGTCTCTGCCAGTATGGCTGAAGACGTAGGCCATCTTAGCTTAAGTAGTGGGGAAGTGGTCCGTATTAACTTTAAGCTTATCCTATAATTAAAGCTTCTAGTTATTGAATATAGGGTTAGTTCCGTCTATAAGTAACAAGGAATCTGCAACCTTTGCGGACCACAACAATACTAATACTATATATTAGGCTAGGGCCTTAAGGACCGTAGTAAGTCTCTAGGTGTCTAATAACTCCTTATTAGGTATAGGGGTGTCTCTGGTTTTAAGTAGCTCTTAAAGCCATTTAATTTTGGCATTGGCTGCTATAAGCTCTTCCTAGGGGGTTAAGACGGTGACTGTTTTACTATTAGAGGTATTTACGGGTCATATAGCAGCTTTACCAGCTGCTGTATTTCTTGGCATAGTGGTAAGGGTTTTAGGTAATTTCCGGTGTTTGTTTATTTTCTAGGGGTTCTGGTCCGTGCGTATCCTATTCTTAGGTTTCGCGTTCTATTTGTGTTCTTTTGGTTCTTAGGTCTGTCCTGTCCTTAGGGTCTGTTCTGTGTCCTTGTCCTATTTGTGGTCTTGTAGATAGATATATTTAAGTTCCTTCTTAGGAAGAAAGAGTAATAATGAGCTTTAGATAATGTTAGCGACTTAGTTAATTAAGGCACGAGCATAGCAAGAGGGACGCGCAAGCCTGTATAATTGGTAGTCTATAAACGAGAATCCAAAGCTAGAGAAAGGAAAGGAAAGGAAGGGTAGCGCCGCTTGAGGTTTTATACGGCCGTCTGGTCACGTGGACTGCGACTGTCTGAAACAGTAAGAAACTGTCTGCGATTGTCCGCCACAATCCACTGTTTTCCACCAGCGCCGTAACACTTGCGTCTATTACGCAGAACAATATACTTTATAAGTCTTTGCGATTTAAGGCCAGAACTAGTCCTAAGCCCTATAATCGCAAATATACGTTATAAACGCGTACTAAACAATAAACGCGTACTAAATAATAATCCCTATACTAATAACACTTCCCTCCCTCTAAAAATATAGCTACGCCTACCTTAAATAACTGAGAAGACTCCTTACTACTAGGGGTAGCTTCGTACGCGAAACTTATTAATAAATATTAGGACGAATTTACCATTAATATAATAACTTATACCGCAAAACAAGTTAACGGCTTTCTCCTATACCGTATTATATTCTACTAAAGTAGATACTACGCCGATTTACAGCTATAGGAATATTTTAGGGAGGATTTTGTAGGATAGTCCGCCAATACCTAGGCACTTAGCAATGTTAATATTATTTGGGATTTTTAAGACTTTCTCCGTAGGAATGGGGTATATGTTGCTGAAAACAGTAACCCAATTACTAGTAATATCTAGGCCGTTATTATTAGTATAGAGGAACCAGTATAGACGGAAGCTAAGATTATATATTAACTACGGAAACCTAGAACTAACCTATATTCTTTAGAAGGCAACTTTAATTTAGAACAAAACCCCCAGAACGCTACTATCCCACCTAGAGGTGCTCTCCCACCTAGAGGTGCTCTCCTACCTAGAGGTACTCTTCCTTTACCTCTGCCGCCTCTAGCTCCTCTACCCTAGCCAACCGGTAAGCCTCTACTATGAGAAGTCATAAACCTAATAAAGTATATTTAGACGAGGAGAAGAGGTTTAGAGGAGAATTATATAATATGCTTGGAATAAAACTATAGGTCTTTTATAACTGCTGCAGTAAGGTTGGAATCCAATGCTACTAGTTTTATTATGCTTTTTTGGTTATATTAAAGGGACAGGCGGCAACATTTTATTACAACTATATTGTGGGTAGAAACTATAGCTTTAATATAATGCTTTAGCTTACTAGAGCTCACTTTAAGACTAATAAGAATCGCTAGCTTTATATATCTAAATAGTAGGAGACTACATTCTAAAGAGTTATTGCTTCTAACTTAATAAAGACTTATTTAGAGTGCCTTTAACTACTCTTTAATAAACTCTAGAAAATCTAATATGGTCTTACCAGAACTTACTAAAATAAGAACAGCCTAAGGGACCAGGTTATTTTAGTATGCCATAGCGTTCTTAAGTGCAACTTAGCGCTATATAAACCTATAGATACGTTTAAAGGAGTATATACTAAGCTACGCTCCGCTATAGGTACTGCAATGCGAACACAAGAATCTTTATAGTTTTATACCGAAAACCCTACGCAACCAAGTATTCCCAACTAATATAATTATAACTAGACTGACCATATATATGGTGGCCGTGGTAGGGAATACGGTAAATGGTATAATTAATATTAACCATAAGGCAATTATGGAGGTCCTTATAGAGGTTTATTTCAAAGTAATTACTAGAAGAAGTGCTATGTTTATAAGAAGCTAAATTGCTAGTTAACTAGACACTCCCTTAATAAGTAAAAGGAGGTATATAATAAGTTCCGTTAGAGTGTAAGAAACGTTAGAAATTATAAGGTTACTACAGCCTACTTCTAAAGCTTCCTAGTTTAATATAAAGGCGTAGAAGACCTTAAGGATAAGGTTAATAAGACTAAATAGCTCCTTATAGATATGGAAATTAAGGACTACTTTACTAACTAATACTTTACTAAGTATGGTAAGGTAGATGGTATATAAACTATTGCTATTCTTAATAACTAATTTACGCTCTATTCTATTACAAAGTTAGATATCTTTAATAAGCTAAAGAAGAGCTCCGCGTTCTCCTTTAATAATAGATACTTGGCAAACATCTTCTATAGTATTATGCTAGATACTAGAGCCGCAGGAGTATCTATAGCAGGAAAACCTTAAGTTTAAGCCCTTTAACAGCTTAATAGCTCTGTTTAGATTAACTATTTAACGGCAGGCCAATATATGATTTGTTTTAGTAAGGGTACTGCAACCTCTCTTGGTATAATTAGGGTCCAAACCCCCTTAGGGTACATTACCTTCCATATTATTCCTATAAACACTCCGTTTTTATTTTATATTAAAGATATAGATAAATTAGGCGTTAGGCTTAATAACCTTGAAAATATACTTGTTTAGGGAGACAATTAAGTACCTATTATGCGCAAGTAGGGTCACCCCTAGTTGCTCCTTTATTAACTAGAAAAGAGTATTACTTAGAGCCACTTAACTAAGTCAGAATTACGCCAACTACACTATTATTTTAGCCACCTATCTATTTACCAATTACTTAAGGTTTTTTAGCGAGCAGGCTATAAAGTTAAGGTTAAGGCAATTAAGCACCTTATAAAGTACTGTTATTACTACCAAATAAACTAGAAGTCCCCTAGCCGATTTAAGTTTACCCTTAAAGATAACTACGACTTCAACTTCTGTATTATTGTTAATGTTATATATCTTAGCGGCAAGCCAGTACTCTAAGTTGTTAACTTCTTAACCTCCTTTTAAGCCGTATATTTCTTAAAGGATATATTAGCTAGGAACGCATGAGATACCCTTTAATTATACTAGATTAATGTCTACCTAGAACCCCTTAATTAAATTATCTATAACGTAGGAAAGAACTTCTTATCTATAGAGTTTTGATAATAGATAAAGGTAATGGCAATTAAGGTTAAGGAAGTCCCTATTAAGGTATATAATAGTGTTAGAAAAGTGGAGCGATATTACACGCTATTACGCCGCGTATATAAGATTATTTCTTTAAAACTAGAGGACGCTAGTGAAGAACTTACCTTGTAAATGGCTGTTAAAGCTATTAACGATTCCGCTAGCCCGGATAGACTTATACCTATGTTACTAGTCTTTGGCGCCACCCTTAAATAACTAATAATTCTCTACCATCTCCTTCCGTTGTGTAATAAGCTGAGGCTATTTATAAGGTAATAAAGGAGGTGCAACGTTTCTACGCTACACGCTAGGTTAATAATGCACTAGGAATAAGAAATGGCCTAAATACCTTAACTACGCTTAATCTGCCACTCTAGTCTAAGGTACGCGTATAGCATAAAAAGGGAGGGTGGTTAGGCCCATATTAACTTATTGCAATTAATAGTTAAACTTATACTATTTAGATGCCTTATGGACCCACTTAATTCCGATTAACTGTTATTAAGCCTTACTATAAAGATAATAGTTCTAAGCCTTTATAGGATGCCCTAAAGGAGAACTACAATTAACGTGCTCTAGAAGGCGACTATAATTCTAATATAATTATAGTAGAGGTTTTGTAACTATAACGCGGCAGAGGTTACCTAAAGGGATTACAAAATTGCTAATATCTTATTAATTTTAAAGAGCAATTTGTTGCCGCCATTAAGAATAGAGTTAAGTTATTAATGGCCTTTATAACAGCCAAGGAGAAGGCTAACTTTAAGCTTATAAAACAGCTCTAAAAGGAAGGTCGTATTATAACCCTTAAAGCTCCTTTCTAAGTATCTAATAAGTAGGAGATTAATGGTCTTATTATAAAAGGAGTCTTTAAATTTAAGAAGTATAACCTTACTAAGTTTAATGGAGTTTGCATCTTTAAGTTAAGAATGGTTAATAAGATTAAGGGCAAAGCTACTAACGCCCTATTTAAGAAATTAAGGCTTGTTATCTAAGGTTATAATAATAATAGTAAGAAGGTGATTCTTACGTAATCTCTTATAATTTAACGAGCTAGTTAGCAAGTTATTGTTACGCTAGCTCCCTCCTTAATAAAGGATAGAATAGTGGTTTATTTATAAGATATTACTTAGGCCTATACCTAATTAGAGACGCACCTTTAGCGCTTAATATTGGCATACTTTCTAGAGCAAATTCGTTACTAATATCCTAAAGATACGATTATAGTTGTGCTTAAGCTATTATATGGAATTGTAGAGGTAGGAACCTATTAGTGGGCTACTTATAGCAAGCACCATAAAGAGAAGCTTTTAATAACTACTTCTATATTTAACCCATGCTTCCTAATTACAACTATAGAAACTCTATTTGGAATTATTAGTATGTAAACTAACAATATAATTATCTTAGGAGATAACTAATTTTTAGCTCTTAAAGAAGATAAGTTAGTAAAGGCAAATCTTATAGCAAAGCTAAAGGAAAAGCTTAATTTAATAATACTATTACTCTTTAACGGATGCATACTCTCCCTATATAAGGATTCTATTACTTTGCGCCAGAAGGGTTAAGGTAAGAAGATTAACATTATTAACGCTAATTCTCTAAAGTAAGGATATGTGGAGTAACGCGCTTATAGAGCCTATATTATTATTTATTCATTGCTTAATGTCTGATACGGATCCTATGCGGCCCACGTAGACTACTCTGTATATAGGGGAAACTTATAAATTTATAGGAAGAAAACCCCTGATATATTAGGGGAGGAAAAACCCTATAAGCCACCTCAGTAGGATAAAAAACCCTGAATTGCCACGCCTGCACGTAGTAGCGGCCCTGTGGGCCTACAGCTACGTCCTCCTCCTTGGATGTTTTGAACTCCTTGGGAACTACTGCTTCCTTCTCTAGCTTATCCAAAGCTAGGGTTTACTACGTCCTAGCTAGGCCTTGCCAATTAATTGCCGTGTGCTTATAGTTGTGTCCTGTATCTTAACTACCCCCTATATGCTATCTCTTGTTAACTATTACTATATACGCCTTGCCCCCCCCCCCCCCTACCCCCCTAAGGCCTATTAAAGGCATAAGGGGGATTTATTCGTTCTACTATCCTAATACTAAAAGCCGAAAGCGGGATATATATGTGTGTGTATCTGGGTATCTTTTATGCCTAGGCCCTAGTTACTAGGCCCCCTCTAAAGGCACCACTCCATTAAGAGGAGACAAGGAAAACCATATGGGGTTATCCAGCTGCCGGTTTCAGTAGTATTACAGCAGTATGGCGAGTGACCGTATGCTCTGCGGGCGATCGCCCTAGGGGTTAGGAGGGGCCATATATTTGCTTATTCGTTCGTTCGTTTGCTTGTTTGTTAATATAAGGTCATTAATGCCTTTAACTGGGGGTTAGGGGATGTTATTGAATACTAAGCATCTATGTTAGATCGTATAGGTGCCCTAGATAGGAGAACAGTGTAGTAGTTGTCGTATTATAGAGGGCCAATAGTAGTGGTTTTTAAGATCTCACCATCCGAAAAATTTTCACCACCGCCCTTAACGCCTACAACCACCACCAGGTCCTGTCCGCACGCTATGCGACGTCTCTGCGTTGGCTCTGGGTCTAAACTTCAAAGACCTAGGTTCGTACCCGTCACCACGTATAGGTGCAGAGTCCGATTTTGACGGCCTTATAGAGCCTATATTACTTCTATCTATTAACCCAAGGCTTTCTTTGATCTCTCTATTGCTGCTTAACACTAGGAACTAACTAAAGATAACATTCTTGCCCTAAATAAGCGTCTTTCCTGGCAAATAAGCCATCTTAATCGGGGACTACTCTACGTGCCTATTAATCTTCCCACCGCTAAGCTCTTTGTATTTGTTAATAGGTTGTTTATAAATAATAAAGATTTTAGCTCCTAGCTGGGATATAAGATTATTATTGCAAATAAGTCTACCAGAGAAAATAACTTTATAATTTACGGTAATTTTATCCATTGGAGCTTAACTAAGAGCAAGCATGTTACTTAAAGCGTTCTAGCGTTAGAGATATATGGAATAGTTAGCGGAGTTAATATAGTAATTATAATTGGAACTACCCTAAAGATAATTATAGATCGACTTAAACTTCCTATTATCCCTATAATCGTGTATACCGACTTATATTCCCTCTATAAGTGTTTAGTTAAGCTTGGTACTATAAAGAAGAAGCGCCTTATAATTAACATTATAGCACTTTAGTAATCCTATAAACGGTAAGAACTCTTTAAGATTTAATAGATTAACGGTTAAGATAACCTAGTAGATATAATAATAAAGGCAAACCTAAATAAGGCTCTAGAAACGTTTGTTAATATAAATACTCTACGTGTACGAGTTAAAGGTTAGGTTAAAAGGGAGTAGGAGTATAACATTTTATAAACCCTAACTTAAACCAGCTAATTAGGATTTTCCATCCCCGGGATGGAAAATTGCTATTGGCTTGCTTACTACTAGCGCCTTAGTGGCCCTCCTAACAAGATGTCTACCTACAACTCCTAAGTAAGAAAGCACTACGTGCTAAGAGGCAAATTTTAGGACAGTGAGACTTATATTATAATAGCAATAGTAAGTAAAAAGGATTAATATTTATTACGCTAGTTAAGCGGTATATATATATAGATGGCAACCGTAAAAGAAAAGTTGCTAGTGTTAGGAATACAGGCAAGTTGCCGTTACGTGTCGCCGCGGCACTAGCGTAGCGAGGAGCCTTAAGCTCCTCACCCTTCCTCAAGTAGGAGGGAGATATAGAACAATAATCATCATACTATCTACGAACCGTAGCTACGTAATATCACCTTGTAATACCTATAAACCTAGATAAGGCAGAGAATAAAATTAAAGAAAATAATAAGCTAGATATACCCTTAATAGCAGCAGCTCCTATAGCACTAGTAGTAGCTCCTATAGCTCCTATAGCAGCCTCTACAGCTCCTATAGCTCTATTAGCAACTCTAGCATTTACTAAAACAGCTATACCTAGGTTGTTAAGTTAGCAAGGATAATAAACTTAGCAATCTCTAGAGATATAAAGAATGCTCTTTAAGCTCTATAAGCTCTAATAATAAGACTACCTAAAGCAGGAAGAGAAGCTCTATATATTTACAGCACTTTTATATACCACTATAGGTACCAACTTCTCTAGGTATCTTAAAAACCTTACCACACTATATTTAATTTTAAGATAGCTAAAGAAGGTAGCAAGGCTATCTTAAGCTATATTACAGCAAATAGTATTAAATAATCTTAAAAAACGGAAACAAGGGCCTAAATATTAGACTCTGGAATCTTAGCTTTAGCTTTATATTACTATTATATAAAACAGTAAAGAGCTAGAGGAAGGGTTAATAAAGGTAATAAAAAGCAGTGTTATATAAGCCTTTGTCTAAAACTATAAGGAGATCTATTTAGCTCTATATTATACCTTTATTTAAAAGGTAGCAAAAAGGTTAAAAAAGTATTAAACGGACAATTAGGTATTAGAACTCTGTCTATTAAAGAGGGCTCTAGAGCCTCTATATATATACCAAATAGGTAACAAATAGGTTGCAAATAGAATAACGACTATATCATTATTCGGTAATAGAAACAGGTATTTAGATATTTAATAAGATATATAAGGAGACATATAAGGTAAGGAGTAGGGTATTAAGATATAGGGTTCTAGGCTTAAAGCCAGTATTAAAATGGTGATAAGAAAATCCAATCTAGTTTAATATACCCCCCTAGCTGCACAGAGCCTTTTAGGCTGCTGTAAAGTACATAAAAAGTTATAATAGTAATTTGGTGTTGAGTTAAAGAAATCCTTTATATAGTTACCTTGCCCAAATATTATCTAAATTAAATTAAATTAGATCCTTAATGTTAATAAGGTTTAATTATTAAACAAATATCTTGTGCTTTTAACGAGGCAGAGCCTTTATTAAGCCGTCTACTATTATATCTACAGTAGGGACCTATTTAATATTAATCCTTCCTTTATAAACTTCCTAGCGAAGCTAGTAGTAATAGATATTAATATGTTAGAGCTTAGTATTAAGCTTAGTGTCGCTTTTAGTAAGGAGTTATATCATCTACATATTGTCGCAGTAGATTACTTGCTTCTTATGGGTATTAAATCTAACTTTTTAAAAAAATCGCTACCACTAAATTAACTTAGTAGCTACATGTAATAAAGCTAGGAGCTCTACCTCTATACTTAATTTTATTACTAATTTTTACTTAGTTGACTACCAGTTAATTGGTCCTCTAAATAAGATAAAGAGGTAGCCTTCTATACTTTTCCTACTAACTAGATTGTCTCTAAAAGATATATCGCTTACCCTTACAAAGATTTAGTTTATAAGGTTCTCCTTTAAATACTTAATTACAAGGGTCTTTAATTAATAGAGGTAGGCAGCTACTCTTATAGCAGCTGCGTTATAAGTTGGTAATAGATTTTATAAGAACTCTAATAGATTGCTTACAGTTCTTGCCATATCTAGATAAGTAATACTTACTGCATATTATATAGATCCGACTTTCCTTTAATAGAGATAGATGTCCTACTTAGAGGCTTATTCTAGATTAGGGTTAAGTTCCTTAAGGCCCATTAGTATATATATCTTGCGATAATCCTTTACCTTAAAGCTGGTCGCGATCTTATTAATATAGGAGTCTTAGCTAAGCTAAAGCTTCCTATTTTCTTAATTATGTATTATTTAAATCCCTAAAAACTAGGTAAGGTTACCTAGGTCTTTTATTTTATACCTTTTTATAAGGTGCTCTTTAAATATTTTAAGCTTAGGTAGGTCTTTCTTTTTATAGGCGACTGTAATATTATTAATGTAGAAAAAGACTATTAGCTAATCGTTATAATATAGGCAAGGCTTCTCCGCTACTGGCTTTAAGCCTTCTTTTTTTAGTATTATAGTTAAGTTGCTATACTACGGTAGAGGTAATCATCGTAATCTATAGAGCGCTTATTAAAGCAGTAGGCACTTACCCTTAATTAGAAATCCATCTAGATACTTAATATACATAACCTTATTAATCTTGCTATTTGCGAATACATTAACGGTATTACCCTACCAGCAGTCTAGGTTAAATATTGCGATAATAGCCATTAAGGCTCTAAACAATCTTGCTACCAGAGTTGCGGTATATATATTCTTATAAACTAACTCTTATAAATTACCTCTTGCGCAAAGACAAGCCTTAAACCTTATTAGATATCCATTAATATTAGTCTTATAGGTAAATACCCAGATAATAGGCATAGTTTTAATCTAGATAGTCTTATTAACAATATAGAACATTCCTTAATTTTAAAGGTCTGCGTATTCCTTTTTAGTAGCAGCCATAAATTCTTCCTTATATTAATGTCTTTAAAGCTCCTTCTAATTCCTAGGTAGCAGTAGGAGCTAATTACAGTGCAGCTTCTTATAAAATGTAAGCCCTACATTAAAGGTTAATCTTTAAGCTAAAAGGCTTTAATCTTTAGTAATATTAGCAAGGAAACCTATATAGACCTTTAATTGTCCTTTAAGTCTTTTTCCTTTAACCACGTTTTGCTTTCCTATATTACCATTAATCTTCTTCTTTGGCTTAGCTTTATTAGTTAGAACTATAATATAGTGCGGCTTCTTTACTAAGGTGTTTAAGAACGGTAGTAGAGGCTCTAGTAAGTTAGGTTCTGGCGTCTTATTTAGGGTAGAAAGCCCTAAAGCTAAGTTATCTTTAGAGCTTAAATCTTATTGCTTACTACTTTTAATATTAGGCTCCTCTTAATTTCCACTAGAATCTACCTATTATCTTCCTTTAGTTTTATTTTAAATCTCATCGCTTTTATTAAATAATAATTCTAATTTGTCTTAGAGATTCTTTATTTAATGGACATTAATAATTTCCAATATTTAGTTAGTCCTTACTTAGAGTATATTTACTAGATCTAGCTATAAGTTATTATAGAGCAACTGCTTATTAAACTTTATATCTCTTATTCTAATGACTTTATTTTAACTTAGAATATAGATTTAGAAGATATTTGTCAAATTATACCCTACTAGATATCCTATATAGGCCCTTAGCGTAAGCTTGTTTAGGCATAGAATATTATATTTAAGAGGATAGGCCCTACAGCTATAGGCTTATAGGTATCCTATATTGGGTTTTAGTAATATTATACCTATTACTAACTGGACTTTCTTAAAAGGTATCTACTACCTAAGTCTTTTACTAGGCGTCTAATTAAGTAAATAGGCAGCTGCTTTATAGGCTTTTAATATTAGCTCTTCTAGTAGATAAGCCTTAATTCTTATATATTAAGCCTTCTATATAATCACCCCTCCAAATCATTCTGCTGGACTGTTTTATAATTAAGTATTGGGTGCTAATTTTTTTAAAGTAATTTCTTGTTTAGCTATCTAATCCTTAAACTCGTCTCTAAGAGACGTCTCTCTATCTATGCGGATTATAGCTACCTTAAAGCCGTATTATTGTTTAATAATATTGTAGTATATAATAACTCTTTAGGTAAGGAACGACTTCTTTGCTATTATGTCTACCTTATTTATCCGCGTCGCGTTATTAAGGAAGTATACCGCGTACTTATTGCTATTAAATGCAACTATTCTGGGTATTAAATTAAGGCGGATTCTATAAAAAGGAACCGTTAATAGAGTTAGTGTTCTTTTAGATATTACTTTATAAGCTTTGCTCACTCCACACAATTTACATTCTACTATTATTGGGCCCTTTAAAATCGCGCCCGTTACTAACTAAGGTAGTTACTTAATTATTTCTTTTCCTATATAGCCTAATTACTAGTGCCATATAAGACCTTCTGTAACCGACTACGGTACCCTGCCAAACCACTACTGTTTTACCTGCGTATCGCCTACGTATCACTTGCGTATCACGTTGTTTTAGTTACGTATTAGTCTCCCCTTTTATTTATTTCTATACCTTCCTCGTGTATATAGAGAGGCTCTAGAGCTACATTT
>Ga0307507_10006165_pt1 | contig 18736 bp, 25 predicted proteins | sample 7_EM_MG_FD_207223 | JGI IMG/M metagenome (GOLD analysis project Ga0307507, IMG submission 207223) | Populus trichocarpa ectomycorrhiza microbial communities from riparian zone in the Pacific Northwest, United States - 7_EM | ecosystem: Host-associated > Plants > Roots > Unclassified | place... | reverse complement strand
AAGCCAAGTCGTTTTCTTATTTTGTGCTTATTTAGGCTTAGCAAGCATTAAGCATGCTAAGTCCAAATTAAGCCTGTTTAAGTTTTTTCCATATTTTCCTGATGCGGTTCAGTTAGCCGCAACCGTGCCAGAGAGAATTCCGATGTCGACATCCTCATTGTCATGAAGGAGGGACATACTGGTGAACCCATAGATCTTCATGAAAGTCAGTTGTCACCCGGCCCTTCCTTTGCTTTTCTCCCTTTACTATTAACCACTCTTTCCAGAACTCGCGGAAGTGTGTGGATGTGAAATATCCCTGATGCGGATATGGCAAGGACCAGATTGGGCTTGGGGTCATGTCCGTATTGAAGCCCCTACTTTCAGGCCGCACCGTTTACGGAAACCGTCCACATCTTCGTCGTGATGCCATGACCATTCTTGATGGTGGTCTCACATTGCTCGACGTTCTTGCTAATGCACTCAAAACTCTTCAGCTTATGATTGACTGACGAGGTAATGTAACTTCTTCTACTGTCTTGTCTTGAAAAAATTAGACAGTTGTCGATCCCGATCTATGTCCTTTGCGTCACGCATTCATTCAGGAACACACAAAGGTCATTGACACATTGGATATCCAACCACTCCATCATCCCATCCGCACTATGCACAACCCATATGTCTTACGTCGTGCCGGTCAACTCCACGCTCAGGTCGATCTAGGGAAGGAGGAAAATTGGAGAATTATATGGAATAAACTGCGGCCCACGTCAATGTTTATGTTCACTTTGTCGATGCATTGCATGGGTGGTCAAAAATATATTCGCCATATGTTAGTGTCAAAGAGACTAGCAGACAGATTTGAGGAGGGTCTACTGGTTGAAGAGAGTATGTACAGTGAGATTCTGAGATAGTCAACCTTGAATCCAGAAGTGTTTACCCTTCCTTGTCCTTGACCAGGCATGATTTACTGTGATTTGCGACACTCCGTTCCTGCAATTCTTTCGCCTTGGCTTGCAGAAAATTGGGGAGCTCCCTCTGCATTGTTACATCACTCGAAGCATGATCATCCAGCGACAGAGTAATAAGTGTCGTCTGTTTCCCTCAAACTGGAGGGTCCATAATCCTTTAGGTTGCTTCGATGGCTGACCGTTCTTTCATTCTTGACAACGTGTATTCAATTGGACGCGATGAGGAAGGCCATTCCTCGCATTTTGGGGAAAACTGCAGGAATTAGCAATGGGGTACGTAAAAGCCGCAACAGCAACCTCCCTATGCATGGCGATTTCACTTTACAAATATTTCTTCCAAGTTCTACATTTTCTTACATCGGTAGTACAAGCAGGATTGAATCAGCCTTCCATATCTGCCGGTTTAAAGGATTGAGTTTGACCACCCTCCTTCTCTCGACGCACTGCCTGTACCACGTCATCAACCCAAAGTAACATCCGTGCCTATATGAATCGTTAATCATCACAATTTTTTTTAAAAAAAAAGCTGTGGACAAACAAAGCTTACTTCAATAGCCGTTTTCAGTACTTGAATCTTAACACTTACTGATTCATTACAATCCGTAGGTTTTCATATCCACAATTTTTCCATTATCACTCTCCATTAGAGTGTTTGGCCTGGGAATAGACAGAGTTGGCTAATCAAAACACGCATAAGGTAAAATAGAATTGGTTGAATAATGCCTTCGTCACTAATTTTTTCGATATCGAAAAGCCCACATTCGGTGCCGACATCAGTTTCTCGTAGGTCTTCCATGCGATTGACGATGGTGGCACCAACGGAGAGAGCAATATGTTGTTATCCGACTTTCACACACGTCGGATAGCTGAAATATTGTTTTGGGAGAATACATGCTGCGCCAAATCCACAAGGAAAGATTCAGGGGCAGAATAATTGAGATGAAAATGGAATGCACCTGAAATGCCTTTCTGTGATGATAAGGTCTGGTTTGAACTCGACCAACTCATATGAATCTCTAATATCCTAATATCTCCATTCGATATCGCGAAACCCTCCATTGAACGACACTCTCTGCACGAGATATAGGCTCCCTCCAAGAGAATCTGTCCAGACAAAGTCATACTCTCGAACACCAGGCATAGTAGCTATTATACCGTACATTAATGTACAGCACCACATGAATATACAAGGTGAATGGTGGATCCAGCTAACTCAGCTGAATTTGAAAGTAAATACAAGTGAATATGAACTGAGCTGACCTTAAAGAAAAGCGACAATAAGAATCAGTCAGCTGAGATTCTGAGAAAGGAAATATATAATAAAATTTACATTGAGTGACGGCAGACTGGAGGATACACATCAGTTTTTACCTCCCTTGACCGCCACCAATACATTCAAACACCCTGCAATGGAACCAGGTTTCGGCACCAACATCCACAAAGCTACAAAGCTAAGTCAAACAGTGAATACGCTTACAATTGTAATCAATAAAATAAATTGTTCTGTGATTCCGTGTAAATGGGAGAACTTCCAGGGCTGAAACCAAACAAATCCGGATTGCGGTAGTGGAAGCGGAAGTGATAGCGGAAGCGGAAGTGGAAGCGGAAGCATGTCGCCATTCACCAGTTCCGAATTGGGTGGTCCCACTTCCGCTTCTGCTACCGCAATCCAGTTTCAGCTCACAAAGAGAAGCAGGGTGACCATACATATATACATTACATAGGGTACAGCAGGATATATCAATAATATTACATAGTTCTAAAATTTAAAATTGAAATTCGGCCAACAACTCCTACTCATCAGAATGACGTTCCTGCAATCCCAATATAATTGATAGGCGGGACCTCTCAACGGACTTACAAGCTTCCAAAAGATCCATATGACGTTGACGGGCGTTCTGGGCTTCGATGGCTCGAGTGTTTCGAAACAAGGCCAGGATTTGTAGATAGTCGTCCAAATTTTGTATGTTGTATCGCGCCATTATGTACTGATGCATTGATTCCAAGTCCCTGGGAGATATTGCCTGAGTGGAGCAGGGAGTGAGGTCTACAACAACAAAAGAAAAATGAACGTACAAAGGACGGATACCATGAATTGTCCATCTCTGCAGGGAGATCAAAGAGGGAACACACGATTCCACCACTGGGCCATCTTTGACGGGGAGCCCAGGCTGTTTGGATTTATGAGTGGAGCCCAGCCGAAATCCAGGCGGAGAAGGAGGCAGCATCTCAGTGGTGATGGAAGCGACTTGTGGATCTTCTAGTGGAAACCTCGAGCCATCTGGTGGGACTACCTGGCGAGGTGGTTGAGGAAGTCCAGACAAGTTGGTGGCCGAACACCCATGAGAATTTGAAATAGAACTGGTGGATGGGCCAGGGTTCCTGCTGTGGTGAAACGTGGTTGGATTTGCGTTCGATTTGAAAAAATCGGAGGCATGCAGTGGAGCGGGAGTAGGAGGTGCGGAAGGGGTGAGACTTGTTTTCAATTTGAAAAAATCGGAAGCGCGCCCGATTGGAGTAGGAGTGGGATGCGGAGCAATAGCAGGATGTGGGGGAGACATGCTCACATCCATAGATTCGTCAATCGTTTCCGGTAGAGGCGATAGTTCAATAGGGGTTTTATTGACCATTTGTTTTTGGGTCGAATTAAAAAAATCGGAAGTGTGACGCACAGTAAGCACAGGGGAAGGAGGCGTAGAGAACTCCAGACCGTGAGAGGGAGATACCTGTGGGGGGGAAAGGGATGATGAACCCTCCGCCGCTTCCACCTGTGTGTTGAATACTTGCGAAGGCGGTGGGGGAGGCAAAAACAGAGTTGAGAATATTCGATTCATTTGAGAAGGTGCCTTACTGTCAATTGCAAATGGACAATTAGAAGGGGTTTTGAAAAAATGAACGGAACGTGGGGAATGATTATTCTGAGAGTGAATATCAGGTGTAGGCAGCGTGTATTTGATCATTGGAAGTCGTTGTTGGTTGGGGTCTGTTTCAGGCAGCGGTGTGAGGGGCATGGGTGATGGAGAAGTGAAGAAGTCAGCAGAGCGACTAATCCGACCCTTCGGCAGGGTTCGTCGAGCGGGATTGCTGTTACGGTCTGCAAACCGAACTCGTTTTTCGACAGAGAATTGTTTAATAGTTTGAGAATCTGGTTTGAAATTCATATGAATCATTATAATGTACACAATATAATATCTTTCTTACCAGCCATTTGAGAATCTAGAAACTTTCAAGATATTATAGATGCGGCACGGTGATGGGTGTTTCCGTTGGAAATTCGGTCATATGACTAAATGTTCAATTGTTGAATGATGTCAAAAAAAGTTAATTAATAGCTCTTCATCTCAAAACGCTTATTCATCAACCTCTGATTGCTCACTTGCTGCTTAATCAATCACAATGTCGACTTCTCAATTAGAAAAATTCACTGCGGCGAAGGCTGAATTCTTAAAAGATGCCCGAAACTTACCAGTGAAGGATGGATACATTTACGGGCTTGCCGCTCTGGATCGTCAGTTGGTGAGTGCATCTTCATCTATTATGCTCTTCACATTTACATTACAAAAAGGTTCCAATTTTGCAGATGGGGATCGAGGCTAGCTTGACGATCAGCTCCCCCGATTTCGTTGACATGCAAGATATATCCATGTTACTTGCACAGGAAAGGGTTGACGTCAACGCTTGGCATTCAGCCCTTGTCCAAACCGGTGAAACATGGGTCCCATCGTCAGCTTCGGTTCCTATTTCAACAGATTCAAACCCTCCCAACCCAAATCGTCCAATTGCTCCACATTCTCCTGCTCCCTCAACACCGCAAACAATTTCCCCCCCACCCACATTGTCTGCTCCAACTTACATTCACTCTTCCACAGCTGTTCTCACTTCTACAGCCTCTGCTACTGCCATTCCCACCTCCCCTGCTGTTCCCACTTCCAATACTGTTTCCGCTTCCACTGTGGTTCCCGCTTCCAATGCTGTTCCCACTTCCACTGTGGTTCCTGCTTCCACTGTGGTTCCCGCTTCCGCTGGTGTTCCCGCTTCCACTGGTGTTCCCGCTTCTGCTTCTACTACCACTGCCATTCCCGCTTCCACCTCCACTGCCGTTCCCGCTTCCACTTATACTCCAGATCCCTTACCTGTGGAAAAACAGAACGTCATGTCAACAACCCCTGATCCACCTATCACAAGACAATTGACGACATCCCCTCCAGATGATAGACCAGTGACCACAGGGTGCTCCCCAACAAGATGTACCGGAAGGCAATAACGGCATGGGACCCACAACAATGGAATTGATGCCCCCCGGGAATGTCACCGACAAGCCTAAAGAAAAGAGGCCGACGACTTCTGGGAAGTCGTTGGAATTGTTGGAGACGGTAGGGTTGATAAAGCGGAAGCGAGTGACATTGCTGTTGGGAGGAAAGGGTGGCAGTGAAGATTTCGACGGAAATGAGGAAGATGAGCTCTCTGATGGCTCAGATGACCATATGGTTGTCGATGAAACCCCCCGAGATACTATCATCCATCGCCCTCAAAGGAAGAAGAGGCACATCGTTTCATCTGCCACAGTCATTTCTGATGAAGAAATGGAGACAACTTGGAAGGTGATTGATGAGGATAAGGTTTACGAAGGATGGGAAATGTACCTGTCAGAGAAGACATGTGCGCACTGTGCTGCAGTGGGGATTGTCTGCCGAAGTTTCAGGTTGCAGTCCCGTGGCCCCCCCCGGTTTGCTTGCTGCCGCTGTCATGACTTGAAGAGGATGTGTGAGTTCACAAAGCCCAGGCGGCTTGCTTATGTGCGGGTGAAGAAAACAGGTCGAAGAGCATTGACCATTGACGACGACGGGGATGCTGATGGGGAAGGCGACACGAAGCCAAGGAGGAAGCGGAATGCGAATGAGAAGAAAGGCGGGCGGAGGGGCAAGCCCTACCAAGACCAGTCAAAATCGAAGGCCAAAAAAAGGGATGTAGGAAGTGGATCTGAGGACAAGGATGATGATGAGGATGCGGCAGAAATACAAAGGAGGCGGAAGGCGAGTGGGAAAAGGAAAGGGAAAGGGAAACAAAGGCAGAAGTCGGAATCGATAGAAAGGGAGATATCAGTGAAGTGGGAAGACGATGGCGACACGGAGTGGTTTGCAAGTAAGTCTCACATTTCTTAACCTTTCTTTCCAGTGGGTCTGATTACTGTCTCTTAAATAAAGTTCATGGAAACAAGGCTGGTCCATCGTCAGGACAGATCTGCTGCCCATGGGAAAAGCCAAGCGACTTTTCCAGGCTGTACACCTGCCTCCAGGAAGTTGAATCCAGTATGGAAGGTCTTGCCGATGCGACTGCGGCTAGATTGGAAGACTTACAGGGTGATGTGGCCCGTCTCGATTCGAACCACGACTTGCAGAAGAAGTTTATGCAGAAGGAATTGGCGAGGGTTGAAGAAGTGGCACAGGATGCGAAGGAAAAGGCAAATGGTGTCCAGGATCAAGTGGATTGCGTGTGGCAACAGACGGAGGCCATGACCAAGAACATGACGGCCATGCACAAGCATTCGGAAGAGTTGATGAATGCCCTTGGGGAAATGATGCAGGGCTTCAGGAACCTCCGCTTCGACATGCCTGCACAATTTGAAGATTGGTTCAAATTGAAACTTGGGGGGGCAGGATCTGAAAATTCCACAATCTCAGGTGAGGATTTCAGGCAGCAATGGGGCAATCATCCACAAATTCCGTCCTTCCCCCAACTGACACTTCCCAACAACTCTTTAGCCAATAATCAGCAACAGTCAGTCAACACCAGGGGCGCTGTCGCCGTCGGGACCTCGATCCCACCCGCTCCTCCTTCCCCTTCACCTCCCTGCCACACGTCTTCCCCTACACGTCCATCGTCCACAGAATTGTACCGCACGTATTTGAATCATCAGTCATCACAAGATGATCTACTGGTGGAGTTGGGGCGGAATGGGGCTGGGAGAACGGAAGGAAATGAAGCTCTGTTGCATCCCAACACGGAAGCAGTTGCATGGGGTGGAGGTGAGACATCAAGCGGAATCGCTCCGGGGCAGGGCATCAATGGGGATCCCTTGGACATGGAAGGTGTTCAAGTGGAGCATGAGGAGGGGGAAGCAGGTGAGGGTGGTGGAGGGAAAGCGGAAGTGGAAATGGAAGGGAGGGCTGCAGAACGGAAACGGGAACAGGAAGCGGAAGTAGAAGTGGAAGAGGAGGGGGGAGCGGGAGTGGAAGGGGAAGGGGTCTTGGTTGGGGAATGGCAAGGGAGGGATGAGGATAAGGATGCAAAAGGAGTTGAGGAAACAGAGGAGGGGGAAATCATGGAAGAGGAGAATTTGGTAGGTGTGGGTGGCGGATCCCCCGCAATCAGACAACTACCACCGCCTTCAGATGACGGTTTGATGGATGTCACACCAATGGAATCCCTTTCCATTCCCTCACCCATCTCCCCTGACATCATTCGTTCGAACAGTGTGGAACCCCCACCAGGGCTTTTGACAACCATATTCCACATTTCACCAGCATCGTCTGAACCCACCATCCCTTCACCATCACCACTTCCCAATCAGAGGATGTTGGTGGTGCCTTACATCAATCGTGATGTCCATGCGGGGCCGGTGACGCGGTCCCGATCCCGATCCCGATCTCCTTCCTTCCACCCACCATCTGATGCCGCACCAAGGGAAAGGACTCCAGAGAAGAAACTGACCTCAAGAAGGCAGAAGCCGCTGGGAAGGAAATGGTAATTTCATATTATCTTTGCGGAAGGACTTAATTTTTTTACCAGTTATATATACATATATTTGACTTTTCACTCCTGTTTGTATATTTTGTTTAATGAAAAGTCAATTTTCAATCTCTATAACATGATGGGAAGTAAAATTTGTGATCTACCTAATTACTGCCAGTATCTAAAGACTCCAAGAATCTTTTAGTTGGTCTCCGTTTACATTGAGAACGGCTTGGCGTTTCCAATTCGAAATTAGTTTGAGATAGTTTCCGTTTCGGAGTGTTTACCAGGCCATTGGATATCGGAGACGGAATGGGAGCGGGCTGCATGAATGGATAACGGATTCCATCATTATGGGTTACAATACCCTTTTTGACATTCGATTCTTGCTGTTGGGATAGAGATTGCGAAATATTGTTGAAGAATGTTGGCTGTCCATTTGGAAGAAGAAGAGGATCAATGTTGGAAGACGCGCCTTGATACTGCCCCAGGCCCAAATGGTATCCAATCCCACCAAAAGAAGGCTTTGCTTTACCCATTTGTTGGATCATGTAAGCCATCAGTTGTTGCATTGGAACAGGAGGATATACACCATATGCACCTGGGGTATGTGCATTCGGAATTGTGTTCATCCAATTGGTGGGAGCAGGAGTGTCCCCATTGGCGGTATTTGTTATGAGCGGCTTGGGGACCGGGATCGGAACTGATGCTTGGATGGAATCCATCATTTTCATGGGTGAGGTCTCCGTGTTTGGAATCATTATGAGGGGATCTTGATAATTTCGCTCCTGTTGTGTTGAAGCGATTGTGGAAATGTCGACCCCACAAGACTCAAGATTTCCAATTTTCAGTGTTTCGGAAACGGTCTTTGGTTTTCTACCTTTTTTGTTCACCTTAACACGTGGGGTTTTAGTGGGTGAAGGGGTATCATTGCGCCCTTGATCCATTTCTGTTGGTGATATTTCCCCCTTTTCCACCCCGCTGTGCCCTCCCCCAGACGGATCCAACTCGCCCTTCATTGCTGCCAGTGCGCTATTCTGCCGGTTCCGTTTTGTTGTCCCGAAGGACATGGTGGAAATGGAACACATTGACTCCAAGGTTTTTCTGTCGTTCACGGAGGTGGCTGAGAAGGGATTTCACACTGATCCCCATTCTACTTGGGTCCTGAAATTTGAATCCAGGTGGTATACAAAAAATGTCGAAAAACGTGGAAGGATTTTCTCCGATCAATGCCCAGGGAGTTCTTGCGCCTTCGCATCCGGTAGCGAGCTCTGACAAAAAGTAGTAAGTAAACCATTTGACAAAAATCCAGCAATCTTACGATAATGTCTCAGAAAATATGCTCGGATTATTTCCTGGACATTCTTTGCGATTTCTGTACCCCTCACCCCTTTCACTTCCACAGGTAACAAAGGGAGATCTCCCGGACCCCTTTCGAAGTTCACCACTGCCGGTTCAGGATTGTGTTCCTTCTCGTCCTTCCGTTGTTGGTCGACATAGTTCGCATAGCCAATCATATCCTGCACAATCCGTGCATAACCTTGTCCATTCCATTCTTTGAAAGTTTTGAATTTCTTTCCATGGGTCTTGGAATGGAGATCGGCAATATAATCATGACTTCAGTGTATTAATTAATAATTGAATAGGAATTGTGGATGGAATTGGTTTACCAAACTACTGCCATTATTCCCATGTCCGCCTCCGGATTGAAAGAAAATGTAATGCATGAAACATACATTTCCTTTTGAAGCAGTTGGTGTGCGTTAATTATTCCCTTCCTACTGTACTTCTTTGCGGCACTGTTTCCTCATTATCAGATTTGTTCAAAAATAATTGAAGATCGAACAAACTTTAGGCGAACGTCAATTGGTGGACCATCTTTTTGCCATTTATCTCGGAGCCCTTCCATCTCCTCCAACTCCTCAGTAGTAAGGTCCTTCATAAGAGCTGTCAAACTCTTTTGAAAGTGGCCCGGATAAGCCTTGTCACCTTTTTCAACATCCGGAGTCGACAACATTACCATTTCGTGGATTTCATCAGCTTTGAGCTTCCCTATTACTCTTCGGAGGGGAATCTTTCTTTTCAACTTGAATACGGAGCGGTCTTTGTATGGTTTGTTGTTTTTAAACCATGTGTGTACAGCCTGAATATAATGTAACACATGAACCACAGGTATTGAAGGTAAACTCACCTGTACTCTGCCGTTCCACACCATCTTCGCTTCCTTATCTCTTGAGATAATCTCCAGGCCATATTTGGGCATGTTCAATTGCTGAATTTGAGGCAGCACTTCTGAGGAAATGAATGAGTCACAGCTCTTCTTGTCAGGTTTGCCATTCCACTCGTCAAGGAATCCTGCAAGAACTTTCTTTTCCTCCTCACTCAAATACACCCTTTGCTTCCCCTTGATCTTGGCCATTCATGAGTCCTGCAGGATGAAGTTGAAAGTTGAGGATGAAGTTCAAGTATCGAAACTTAATTTGACAGGGGTGATATGGCATCATGTCAACTTTAATGAACAATTCCCAAAAATAGAAATCGAACCAACAACCCATAAAAGGAAATTTCACAGAGAAAACATGTTTTGTATAATGGTTTTGCGGTTAAGAGGCCATCCAAATGTCCCAATGGATAATTTTCAATTCTTTTCATAACCACTGTGTTTCATCTGGCACTCTGTGGGGTGTTTTGATTTGGTGAAGGCAATTTGATCCAATTTTAGAGCACATGTAATTAGACATTAGGATAGCACCAAATGTACAAGACTTAAAAATAAGGTGTAAACTCAAACAACCTTGTATTTATATATATAATGATGATATAATGATGACATATCGGAATATTGGAAGTTAATAAGCAGGAAAAAAAGTTGTCCTTGGCTGACCACCTGAATGTAATCCCTATATGATAAAAAGTTGTCCTTCGTGTATTTTCGTTACACCACATGAAAAAGTTTTGAAGTCTGTATGGATTGCATTTTTAAATAGTCAAATAATAATCGTACAGGTTTATATAGGCAAGCTAATTGGCCCTTCAACAAGAAAATAATCACGGGGGGGGGAGTATTGACTGCAGACTGATGCCATGAGGCAGACATGAGGTGTGAACATGGAAAATTGGTGTTGGCCATGATTGAAAAGTGATATTCAGCAGAATTCAACCATTAACCACAGCAATCCAACTGTTTAAACCAATCATTTAATTATTGACCTTATGCCTCCTTGCAAACACATCGCCAAAAGTCAAGAATTCATTTACAAGCAAGTGGGAAGGGGTTCACTTGGAGGTTCGAGGCAAAAGTACAAACTTGTTGCTACAGATATCCCTCGAAATGAGGGTTCTAGTGGTGCTCCAGCAGAAGCAACACCAATGTTGCCACCAATGGTATCTGCTCCATCTGCAGTAAATGAAATAGAATCACTTCCTGACACATCCTACTATGACAACATGGACGATCCAAGGCTGAAAAGAACTGGAAAGGTACATTTTATACATTTTCATGTCAGCGTTAACAAAAATTCTTTGCCGCTTCAGAGGCAATCCGACTACATGAGACTTTGGTTGGATGAAAAGCAAGCAAAATACCTGAAAAGAATAATTGAAATGAAGGATGCGCCATCAGCCCAGATCTCTGCTTGCCCTAGGTGCGGATCTGGACGGGCCATTTGGCAGTGTAATGATTGCACTGACAAAAATCCTGTATGTGTATTGTGTTGCAGGAATGCTCTTAAACTCGACATGTTTCATTGTGTGGAAAAATGGAATGGTTGATTTTACCAGCATGGTGCCCTATGGCAGGTTGGTGTGAAGATTTTCCTTGGGCACAACGGAAAACCATGTCCCCATAGTTCTGCTGCTCTTGCTAGCTTCAACGGATATATCCAAGGGCAGCAAAATGAAACTCTCATTCAGGTTGCGGAGCAATTTGGCCTCCTGCAAATGGAAGTACTGCAAAAAATATCTGATGCTCTCAACCACACCAACAGATCCATGCCCCAATTGGAGCGAAATATTCTTCGTGCCTTAGCCGAACGTGCGGGCATCACTGAGCTTGACTTCCTTCATTGTTTGAGGTCGGCATTATCACAAGACGCAGATGATGATGCGGCTACCCTTCAAGCTGACTCTAACAAAGCCACTGCGGATGCAGAAGTTGGAGAAGAAATGGTGGACGGAGTGGAGGGACTTGCGGTTCCATTGGAGGAAGATTTTGATGGAGACAACGAAAATTGGGAAGATGAAGACAGCCGACCGCCCAGAGGTGATACACCACATTTTCTTCCAAGGCCGCCCCCAGTTGATGGAGCTGGGAACAAGTTTATAACAGTGGTTCATACCAACGGCTTCCATTCCTTACCTGTGGTCTGGTGTGCTTGCCCAGAACATTTGCACGACCACGACTTTCAGCTCCTTGACCAACATTTATATCCCACTAGCTATGACCGAATCGAAACGGTATTCACATTTTCCTGCTTGGACGACCATCGGTATAATTATTTGGAATGCAAATCAAGCAACTATCAATATCACAACAAATTGTGGAGGTGGACCTGCCCCCAGTATCCTGATGCGGCACCAAATTGGTACAAAGAACTTTGTCGTGTTGGGCGGCAATGGAGGAATTTGAAGTACAGGAAGTGGTTTTGGCTTCTCCACAACTTAAACGGAAAGAGAGGAGAAATGGCGACTTTCTGTGCTGCATGCCCTCAAGATGGTGTAAACTTGCAGGAGAGATGGGAACTGGACATGGTCAAAAATCCGTGAGCATCCTCCACTCCGAATGAATCTTTTTGATGTTTTTACCTGCAGTTCACTATATATGCGCAGTTTTGTTGCGGATGGGAATTTCAAGGCAAATCATCTCAAGCAAAAGAACGACAATTCTGATATTTGGCTAACGAGCGGGGAGGGTTTCATGACCAACACGGCTCGTTACAAAATTCATCTCCAAACAGCAAAGGAAACAAAAACCGTCAGCAACTCTAATACAATTTGTTTTTTCACAACTGATGGTATATGAATCCAGACACCGACTTGCCACCAACATCGGGCACAGCTAAATGGAGATGTGATTCACAACTCCGCAGACTGCACCAGCATCGGAGGGCATTTCTGCACCAGGCACGGATGTTTTGCACCAAGTTCCTTGGTGAATTTCCAAAAAGGAGAACGGCAAATGAACACGGACTGGTCCCTTTGCGAGGCCTTGGCAACCACCAACATCGGACTATTGAAACTGATCCTTCACATATATGATATCAACTGCCAATACTGCATTCATTTGCAGGAACAGATTGAAAGTAATGACCTGTTAAATATACCAGATCATATCGAGATTCTTCACGCAATCAGATTGTTCCATGTCCATGGACACAAAGATGAATGTCTTTACAGATGGGCCACTAATTATGTGCCAGGCGCTGGGGTTGTTGATGGGGAAGTGTTGGAAACATTGTGGTCGGTTCTGAACTCGGTCTCATCTGCCACCAGAATGGCATCACTTGCCCACCGAACAGAAATCCTTGATGACCATATGAATGATAGCAATTGGAAGAAAATGCAACACATTGGTAAAGTATTTTCAAATTCAGTTGACAATGATTTGACGTAATACAGTGAAAGTGGTGATTGCAAGGTACTGGAGAGCCGTCGAAAATGTTTCCGAGGCTTGGCAATCCTTCCTATTGTTGACAGAAGCCGCTCCACAAGAATCTGTTGATGTTTGGAATGCTGCAATTGAGGAAGCAGAAGCAGCTAGGTCCGGATCACCGAAAGCTATGGATATCATGCATTCTAAAATTAAAATGGGACAAACCCTGAAGGCAATCAAGGCTGCAGTGATGCAAGAAGATATGGCGGCACAAAACCATGCCCCCGATTCCATTAGCACCACTGATTGGATTCTTGAAGAATTGAATATTGAAGATGAACAGTGGGTTTCTCATTGAAACTTTCATTCTCTTTCTTACCAGACCTGACAGAATTTGGGTGCGGCAAATGGTGCGGAAAGTGGGTCAGCACCCAACACCAGATGAAATTCAGGGTATTGCCTGGAGACGGCAACGAATAGCATCAAGAATCAAGGATTTTCATACTTCATCCAACCGTCTCCTTGGTGCAAACAATGTTGCAGCTGTGCTTGGGACAGGAGACATCCTCAATGACGATGGATATGTGAGCGATGAAACCTGCCAACCAGAAGACCGTGGATTGGCGCATTCAATGTCAGAGATTGAAAATACAATTCTCGCATTTCCATCCACTGTTACATCGGGGGCAATTACTTTAATGTTGTTGGATTTAAAAAACAAGGAATGCCGATTACGAAGGGCCAAAGCAAATGACACATTGGGGCATGTGTGGGAAACACTAAGCGGACTCTTGTATCAGTACATCAATAAAGTTTGACAAGCAAAAACCGGCCAAGACCACCTCCGTGCATACACAGGCATTAAACTGTTAAATGTGGAGGTTAGCTTCCACCAACAAGTGTATAATCGGAATAGCAGGGCACTTGGCAACATTGATCCTTCTCTCTGTTCCTGATATTCTCAGCTCCGACGGAGTGATTGCACTATCAGTACTGCTGTTGCCAATGTGAATGCGCGTGGGCAGAGTCAAGCGAGATTGCCCTGGCTTTGGGCTGCCCAAGAGAGGTGGGATGGTGAAGATCAAGCTGCCCAGAATTTGATGCTGGACAATGACCAGTTGCTGGAATGTGAGTCGAAATATTTTATTGTTCAGCTTTATAATATGACAAATGTCCACATAGTCTACCGAGTCAACTGGTTAAGGGCCCGAGCCCAGACACGGAGATGGGAAGAGGAGTATCCACAGACGGAAAGGGAGATGGTTTGGACAACCCTATACTTCATGCATCAAAGGGATAAATGGTATGGTCGGCTTATAAACCTTCGTAATCAAGGATCAAGTCAAAGAGGTCATGAGGCGTATTGTGAGCAGATGATTGCACAATGGGAAGAATATGCAAGGCTTGCTGCATTTCAATTCCGAAGAGCCAATCCCAATTTTCCTGAGACCTGGACTTCCATTATCACACCTCACTGATACTACTCCAAAATTTAAATTGCTAACTAGTTACAAGTTGCATGTGGAATAGGTATTTATTTCCATATCTATTAGCAAAATCAATCCATGGTAGAAGACTGACTTGTAGTAATAAATATGAAACAGGAAAAACAAAGGGAACCGTCCGTATATTAAATTGTGTTCCTTTACAAACCAATGAGATTATAACTCTATAACATTTTTGAAACTTATGATGTGGTGAAAGTGGCCTTGCCAGTGTCCGCATCCAGTGGTAACAGCTCCACATCCATACCCTCCTCCAATGAGTCAGTTGATTTCCATCCTGAACTGCTTTCTGACCCACTGTCAGAGTCCATTGCAGCTTCATCAGATTTGGAGAAAGGCGGTCCCAGTGGTGGAGAGGGGCTGGTCTTTGGAATGGGGGCAGCAGCAATTGCTGCTATTTGTTGGAATATATCCGGAATAGGGTCTACGTACTGCTGGTTCCACTCAGTGTTACAGACAGGAATTTTGAGCGGAGGGGGGATGGTTGTCTGCCAATGCCCTATGGCTTCTTTTATAACCTCATTTTGTGCCTTAATGAACTCTATAGGATATTTTAATGGCAGAAATAATTATCGGGAAGTTGGAAATACCTGCAAGCCTTTCCATTGACTGCTTCCGCAGATCCTCTTTCACAAATTTGAACAACAGGTCATGGTAGATGCAGTCGTGATGAGGAGCGTCAATTTTGAACAATTCTGGAAATGAATGGTCAATCAATTCCGCAAACGTTACTACGTCATCCTTGAGTGGCATTGGTGGAATTGGATGGCCTGAATAATATATAGGTCTCATGACAAACTCCCAAACAATTGGAGACTCACCTGGCTCCCCCAACCAAGAATCTTTGGCGTCGGCAGGGAGGAGATGGTAAATGGAGCGTCTTTGCGGGGGGGTCTCAACAGTGTGTTTCTTTCCTTTGGATGACTGACCACCCTTTTCTGATGAAACTGTGTTATTTACCATCCCAATGGTTGGAAGTGCCGTTGTTTCTGCCGTCTTTCCCTTGCATTTGGAAATGGACTCGTTATTTGCTGTAGGATGCAAATCGAACATTTCTGGACAGGTTTCAAAGGGGATGCAATTCCCTTTCAAGGAGAGATCAATAAGATCCTGGGCAGCGTCATGGTTCCAGATTTGTGTCTCAACGATTTCTGCTTCCATGTCCATGAGGCGCTCCAGTTTGATTTCCGTTTGTGTCAGCTGGTCGATAGATTCGAGGTCCTTGATGTCCGCTTTTGATGGAAGGACATCAGAGATACCCATTTCATCCAACAAATCCACCAGGTATTGGAGTTCGACCTTCGATCTATTGGTTCCCTCCTTTCCTTTCTGTGCAGGTGCCTTTTTCTCCACTTCGTCCACATGAAGAGCAGGGTCCAATATCTGACCAATTTCATGCCACAGAAGTTGTTCCCATGGCCCCCCTGATAACAGTCCCGCTTCCACCAACTGCAAATATAAGAAATGTGAGCGGAAATTGATATTCAATGAATGGCTTACATGTTTTGCTCTTGTTTCCAACATACGCCATAAAACCTTGAAAGCCAAAGGCCTTGCATTCGGATCCGCCCACCATTTCCCATGTTTGCCCATGATATCATCATGGAACTTTCTATCCACATCTGATATCTCAACTGTTAGGAATAGTTTAACCATGGAAGGTGGGAGTCTATTCGCATGTTTGGGGTCCTCAAAATCGCCCAGTAACTTCTGTAAGAAAAATGGTGTTGGAACCGGAACCCCTAGAGTGGCACACCATCCCTGGCTGGTCAGGACATTTTGCTGTGATCGAAGTCAATGAAATGTATAGAAAATAATCTAATCATCTCACCAACTCTTGGTGAAAGTATGAATCCTCATGGATTGTGTTCGGTGTCTTGAGTACTTCTTTAAATATAACTTTGAGCCAGGTCAAAAAGAAGTGATGATGAAGTTTTAGTGCTGAAGGGTAAATGCAGGAATGGTCATATTGGAGTGGACTGTTACGGATTGGTTACCGGAAGTGACAGAAGACGAGTCGGAAGGTGGAAGTGATGGCGGAAGTTCCAGTTCAGGAGTTAGAGGTTTCGGGATGACGGACTTGGCTTCAACATACTTGCGTTGCACCCTCGCAAAGTCGAGGTGTCCGATTTCAGGTGGAAGGGGTCAACGGACAAAGTTGTCGTTGACGACGGAGGAGGGAAGGTGTCGAAGATTACGGAAGTGAGGGAAGTGAGATTGGAGATCTTAAGGCACAGAAGATGAAGTGATAGAATATGTGATATTCGAACTGAGTTTACATGACAGGTGGCTAGAGTATATATACTATGTGTGAATAATGCCAGACAGGGAACAGTGACATAATGCGGATCATTGTAACGTAGTGTGTCACTGTTTGGAACAATATCTACAGAGGGAACAAGGGACAGAGGTGAGAACAAGGAAATGAGGTGCAAACAGAGAGGGGTGCAAATAGGGAACAAGGGCGAGTGGGATAATGGGAAAAGGACAATGAGGTGGAAGCCTTGTCCCGACGGCAGAAGGAATGGGAACCGGAGACGGAAGTTGGGGGACGACGGAAGTTGGGGGGACGACGGAAGTTGTGCCGGAAGTGCCGGATCGGAATGGTTCGTAACATGGACGATAATCCATGAGCGACGTTGGAAATTCGTATGATTCTGCCATGGAGTTAATAAACAAGTAAAACCTCAAACATGAGGCTGATGTGATTTCCTATCCAAGGAAAACTCTACAAATTGTTGATCTGTACCCCGACATTTTTATATCACCATAAACCACCAATTCCACATTCAACTCCTTAGCTTTCTAATTTCATACTTCATTGTACAGAACTTGTGGTGTCATGCGCAGCTTCCATCCAACACACAAATCCGATCCCGATCCCGCTCCCATTTCCACTCATTGGAAATTGATTGTATTTAAATTTTAGTTAATGTGTTCAAATTTACCAAAGTGCACTTAGGTGGGAAGGCCACACCAATTGAGTAACAGCAAGCAAGGCGTTTCTAGCAAACATAAATTTGGCTCAGGAGGAAAGAGCCAACAGCCAAAAGTGGCAGCATATGCAGTGCTGTTCCAGCGCCACCTACAGAGAGCACTTTGGACTCAAGAAAGGTAGACTTTAATAGCGACCAAAGTGCACTTAGGTGGGAAGGTCACACCAATTGAGTAATAGCAGGCGGTTCCGTGGCCTTTAGGTCTGCCAAAACCACAAAGCAGCAGCAGATTTATTATTCTTGGTACAGGTAGGGTTAGAAAAGTAACCACCAATTCCACATTCAACTTCTTAGCTTTCTAATTTCATACTTCATTGTACAGAACCTGTGATGTCATGCGCAGCTTCCATCCGACACACAAATCCAATCCCAATCCCAATCCCGCTCCTAATTCCGCTCATCGGAAATTGAATGTATTCAAATTTTAGTTAATGTGTTCAAATTTACAAATGTGGGTTCCGAAACACCTAGTGGGGTCATGATCACTTCTCTTAGATATTGCGTGTAACAAAGTCTCTCCCCATCTACCTGTGCAGCATGTGGCACCACTCTTCCCAGCAAGCCAATCACTGTTCCTGACATAAATATGAATTTGTAACCAAGGCTTGGTACCGTAAACGATCTAAAATCAAATCCGCCAACTGAGGTCAGGAAGTCCATTGATCCGTATGTTGCTCCATTGTCACAGTGGGTGAGGTCCACATCTGCATCAGTTCTTCAAGGTTTTCCCACTTGCAGATCTTGTCATATCTTCCAATTGCTTTGATACAAGAAATTCCTGTTTCAAATGTTGCGGAATGAATCAATCCGACTGCCCCCCCGATCAACAAATTTGTTCTGCCATAGTGGCAACCCATTCCTGACCGGCGGGATTTCTCAGCTCCGCCCCCACTTCCATTTCCTTCGTCCCCTGCCTTTTTGTTAGAGACAATACAAATTTTCAAAATTTGATTACCTTCATAG
>Ga0307507_10006164_pt1 | contig 18736 bp, 5 predicted proteins | sample 7_EM_MG_FD_207223 | JGI IMG/M metagenome (GOLD analysis project Ga0307507, IMG submission 207223) | Populus trichocarpa ectomycorrhiza microbial communities from riparian zone in the Pacific Northwest, United States - 7_EM | ecosystem: Host-associated > Plants > Roots > Unclassified | place... | reverse complement strand
TTTTCAAGTAACAAGCGTAACAAAAAAGGAAAAGGAAGCATAGATGGTAGCCGCAGAATGCTTGGAAGAAAACCTCTGCCATTGCTTGGATTAGAATACAAGTAAGGACACTACCCGTGGGGGGGGGAGCTAACGTCAACGTCCAACTTTCAGGTTAAAGATTCAAAACTCCATTCTACTGGACTTCCCACCTCACCCAACTCCGAAAGAGTCCTCTCAACTAGAAAGGAAAAAAAAAAGAAAGAGGTAAATTAAAAAAAATCACAACAACGTAAACAGACTTTCATTTTTGTACCTGAAGAGTTTGAGGGAGGAACTTGGTTCCAACATTGAGGAACAACATGGCTAAGAGATCAGATTTTGCACAGAAGCTGTTGGAAGATCTCCGGTCGAGGAAGGAACGAATGGCTGTATCTCATAGCTCAGAAGGTTCAAAATCAGCTGCTCCAGGTTAGTATTCTATTATATTTCACAATTTATTTTCTTCAGCTCCAAAACAAAATTGAAAATTTAGAAGGCTTAAAGCAAGTAAAAGCTATGGTTTAAGACTATCACGCAACTTGAAAAGCTATCATGCCTCTAAACATGAAGAATCGCAAGTTTTTATCATCAGTTCAGTTCTCATCAGAAGTGTAAAATTAATAGCTAGGTCTCTAAACTAAATTAATGATTATTCTTACTCAATGACCTTACCTGCTCTTTTAAGTAAAGTATAAGAAGATTATTTGGATGGCCGATTTGGAATACAAAAGAGCAGGGATTAATAGAAAGTATGAAATGGCTAAGTTAAGAAAATAAAAATAAATTCAGACACCTCGCTGATGACAGAAGCAGGGCCTGCCTTCCACCTTCATTCAAAAACGATAGAACAAGGAGCAAGTAACCTAGTCTCGTAGTAGTATAATAATGCTACTTGTGATGCAGTTTCCCAACCAAAAACTCTTGTGATATGCTAATAATGCTCTGTTCCAGAAAAATCTAAAAATGAACAGAAACTTGATGAAAACAGTGGCGAAGGGTAAGATGAAAGAAAACCAAATATTAAAGCTTTACACCCTCTCATATGTAAAGAGCACAAAATGAAAAGGAAAAGAAAATCAATTCATCCATTGCAAAATATTTATATGAGAATTCCAATTTTCCAGTATTTTCTATTTTCAAAAAGAATAAATAGGAAAAGAAAAAAAAGACATTTTCTATAGTGTGAACTGTGTGAGAAGAAGCAATATTAGCGCTTTATTTTCAATACTAAGAGAAATAAAATGTCAGGAAATGATCTAAAACTAGATAGTGACATCTAGTCTTCTAGCATACAAAAATTCCTGCATTTCCATTACTTAGTACGAAGTATCATCATTGTTTTCTCTGCATCGTGTGCTTGTGCAGATGTACATGCTTATTCCAAGCAAATACACAGAGGATCCAGAGATATGAAGACCCATAGAAGTGTAAGTATCATGGCTCAAGCTTATCACAGTTTTAGGTATTATAAATTCCCAATTTACTCGAACTGTTCCATGACCACAGAATGGCATTAGAAGTGGAAGTGTGCACAGTAGAACTAGTGGAAGTAATATAGCACTCTCCATTGAAGAAGTTTCAACAGAGATTGTTCCATTTGGGGGAGGTCGAAACTCCGAACAAATAGGAGATCTGTCCATGGCACTGGCTTTTGCCCTTGAGAATGGCGGAAAGCTCAGAAGAATGGATTCGTCTGGCAATAGTTCAGTGCTAGGTTTCCTGCATCAAATTGCAAGAAGACCAGTGGAAGTAAGCAAGATGGAAAGAAGCGGTATTGATAGGCATCACTCTTCAAGTAACCGTTTTCCTACACTCTCCCATCTCCACATCAAAGAAATATCAAAAGGTGCACAAAAGTTAAATCAGATCCTGAGAGCTTGTTCAAATGGCCTTAACTTTGAATCATATTCATTAGAAATTGGCAAGGAACTACTCAAAGAGGCCGTGGATTTGGAAGAGTCCTTGAGGATGCTTGTAAACCTGCAAAAAGCTTCAGAATACATGATCTGCCCACAGAGCAAATCTCGTATCACATTGCTTGATGAGGATGAAGATGACGATGACACCTCTACCAAAAAAGCTGAGCATAACCAACTTGCTCTGCCAAGGTTCTCCTTCGACAAGCCCTCAAGAAATTCTCATTACATCCAGAAAGTTGAAAGGACGGATCTCACGCAGAGGATAATGGCTCTGACTTATTCGTCAGAAGCTGCAAGTTTCAACCATGACAAGCACAATTCAAGTACCTCAAATTCAGTTTCTCACAAGAAATCATCTAGCTATGGCTCAACTTCTAAAACCTTAGCAGCATTATCTGAACAGAAGAATCAGTCGAGTTCATCAAAATCCAATCCAGAGAAGGCGAGAATTCCAAATGTAATTGCAAAACTAATGGGCCTGGAGGAACTTCCAGAAAATGCAGATTCAAAGCACACAAAGAAAGAGTCAAGTTCCAAGCAGAAAACTGAAATGAAGGTTACAAATAAATCTGCAGAAAGAAGCTCCACACGTGAACGCAAGACAAAAGATGCTGAGAATTCAGTACCCACAGTAAGAAAACAAAAGCAGATGCAGCCCAGTCAGAATAAGATGCTTCAGGATCCAAAACATGCTTTGCAAGCAGAAAAGAATCTGCCAGATCACCATGCTAGCTTTGAAATGACTATGCATGACGGAAAGCAACCGAAGAAGGATGTGAATGGGACAAAACCAGAGAAAGGCTCAAATAAAGCTAACGTGAAAATGGAAAGGCACCAAAGCAACATCATCCAAATGAACCAAAGCACAGGAAAGCGAAAGAATGGTCAGGATAAAGAGAGAGAACAAGATAATACTAAGACCAGGGAGCAGAAAGGGAAAGAACAAGGTGAAACAAGAAAGCTAATCCGAAAGCATGAGCTGCAGCAGATGGCATCACAGGCACAAATTGGGTCCGAAGCAGCAATAACATTGGAAGGGCAAACAGAGCACAATGCAAGCATGCTTAAAATAGAAAACAGAGATGAAAACTGGCACCTTTCCAATGATCAACCAAAGTCTTCCAATGACCTTGGATTCCAACAGGCTCACACATTCCGAAACTTTCAACAACGAGACATAAAGTATCATGCAGGAGAGGGGGAGTGGCAGACTGCTAAGCAGAAGATTCAAGATAGAAGTCAAAAGGGAAGTGAAGTAATGTCCAGGAATTTTCCCACCCCCATGAACGACATTCTGAATTTCCAAAAAAGACATTCGCAGATGAACCAGGCAACTCCTGGCAGTACAAGTTCTAGAGAATCTGTTGATGAAATGCCATCCAAAGGGTTTCCAACTAACAGGCACCATGAAGATCCTGTCTACGAAAGAATTTCTAATAATAACCATGTTAAAGTGCAAGATTCAATGACCAGGTACTCGAATCAAGATTCCTCTCCAATAGATCCTAAATATGATATGATGGAGAAAAGCAGCACTCCAACTATGGAAGAAAAGGCAGCTCATTCACCAGCCACGCAGAAGGTGAGAAATACCATGGGACAGAAGGCAGAGACCCCTCGAAAGATGGACGAACTAGCGTCAAGAAAGTGTGGAACTCCAAACAGCTTGGCAAGGCAACAAAAACGTCAAACTTCTGCTTTGCAAGAAGGTAAGCAGAAAAGGCGCTGCAAACTTGGTGGATCTACAGTCGAACAAGTGACAGCCATCAGGTCCAGAGAAGCAGAGGCACGCATTGTTAAATCCAGCAAATCAATGGCGAACATCCAGCAACCGAATGTGTTGGAAGATCTGCATAATAAAGATGAACAAGCTTCCAACTCCTATATTCCCGTGGAAGAAGAAAGCCAAATCCTAAAAGGACCAAAAATCCTAGTTCCAAATGACAGCGTAAGCCCATTTATTACTACAATCTAAGAACTCGATATGCACAGAATACCTTATACACTCGCACAAACTATAAGCCACATCATCATAGATGACAATTCTTGCTGCTTGCTATTGAACTAACAAAAGCTCTTTTTTGGTTTCATGTAGTGTCAAAACACAATCTCAACAGTGACGAATGAGCAACAAGGTCAAGAATTGGGCAGAGATCAACTGCAATCTCACAACTTTGTTTTGAATTCACTTAATGGTAGATACAGCTTTGCATTTTCAGTTTCACTTCCCAAAGTATTGCTCTCCTCATTTACATCATTCCGCATATCCTCCTCTGGTTCATCAACCACGTAGAATTAGTTTTCCCATATCAAATCTACCAATAAATCCCTATGCGCTCAAACCAACTTCTATCATTAAGACCATAAAAAAAGAGACGCAACACAATCTAATATCATTCTTCATTGTTGAAATGTTTGCAGAAACTCATCAAACTAGCAAAGATATCACATACCCCTCACAAGTGAAGAACCAAAAAGCATTGAAATTGGTGACACCAGAGCCGCTAAATGAGAGCGAAAATCACCTAAAGCGGATCCTGATAAAAAGTCAACTATTCCTTAACACAGCTGAGGCACTTTTCAAACTCAACATACCTTTCGTCGTTCTCCACGCTGGTAGTCAAGACTATCACGACGAAGAAAGCAAACTCGTATTAGATTGTGGATACGAAATAATGAAAAGAAAAGGCAAAAAGCAAGAGCTCAGTGTCCATCCATTCATGAAAATATCAGTCACCTCTATTAAGGTAAAATCCTTGGACACCTTGGTCAAGCTATTGTACAAAGACCTCGAGAAGTTAAAACTCTACTGTAGAAATGGTAATGCTGAATGTCTTACTCCTGTCGAAGACTACCTACCGAAAATGCTCGAATGTGATGTGTACAACTGGGATATAGATGTGAATTGTATGTGGGACTGTGGTTGGGACAAGATGATGTTTGCATTTCTTGAAAAGGATGATGTTATACGGGATGTGGAGAAGTTCGTGCTTGATGGATTGCTTGATGAAGTTGCCAAAGATCTTCTACCAGTATTCTGATTGGACTGAAGAATTAGGACACTACAAAACTGTTTGAGCAGATTTTTTTTTGTCTTTTCTTTATTATTCCTGTGTATATTTTAAAGAGAATTTTGTGTGAATTGTACATTTTTTACTTTTTGGCTCAACAATAGCAATGCTTATTTGCAGAGTTATATTTGTATAATACAAGAGAAGTTCAACCAGAGATTATGGGCCTGGATCAGCTTGCTAAGCTCGTCTCATCAAAAGATAATCATTTATTGGAATTAAATTTTAGTTGATAAGATGGGAAGCATATTCATTTATCAACTAATTTTAAAAATTTTAACAAGATATTATATAAAAGTTTTAATATTTTTATCTTCAATATATTAGGTATACATGTAATTGGGTTACTCATGAAAATACACACACAAAGTAAAGCAACTTTTTTGTTTTTCATTATTATTTTCAAACTTTTTTCTTGCAATTGGATTCTTCTTCAGCCATTATCATAAAACCCGATCTGATTTAGTGAGCAGGATCGAAATACAAAGCCTTAGCCAAGTTCTACCGAGCAAAAAATCAAAATTATAATTAACCTGAACTACCTACTGGATCAACCTAGGATCTAAATATGACTTCTTCCATCTCACCTCCTTTGTTAATACATATACCAGTGGTTCACGAATGCTGTTAATGCTGTCGCTAAAATTTGGCATTATCCCCATTGTGGAGCCAGTCGGTGTTCGAGATTTTGATATTGATGGTGAACTTTGGGTCAAATTGCGGTTGATACCAACAGAGCAATGGGTGGGAGGGAGCTGTTTCATGGGCTTTTGTGTCACTCCTGAAGATCAAATTTGAATTATCACCATTTCGTTTGTTCAATCTAATGGGTTGGCCATTGTTATGGTCTTAAAGGGTTTATAAAAAATTAAAATTAAAAGAAAAAAAAGACTAAATCGTGTGCCCAAAGTACGCTCACCTATACTGCTTTAACAATGTATTGTAATAGTTATTTGTGTTGTTGCTTGATTATGTGATACTTTAGCTATTGGTTTGCTCTAGATTGCACAGTATTTTTAGATGATAGTGGTGATAGATTGATAGGAATTAAATTATTACAGATTATTACAGAAAAGAACTAAACGGTGTCCTGTTTTTCCTGTTCATGCAGACTCAAATGAGTGTTGATTTTCATAGTGTTTTTTCTTTCCTTCTCTGTGGCGTGTGCCTTTGCACTTTCTGACTAGCTTTTCATTTAATTATCCTTATTATGCACTGTTTATACATAGAAGACACAGAAAAAGGGTCTTCAATGATACATTAAATGCATTGGAGTCGATAATGATATGTCTTCAATACATGAATAGACAAGGGAAAGAGAATAGATCAAAGCCACGATGGAACAAAGAAGGCAGCATAAAAGATAAACTTTGGACTTCTTCTCACAAAAAATCATGACTTTTTTTTCACCTAAATTCATGTTTTCTAATTCAACCATCTTTTTTTCAAGGAAGATCGACAAAAAAAGAAAAAAGAAAAAAGAAAAAGAGAGGGAGCACATGGCATCCAGAAATGAAAAAAGGGAAGCGAGACACAACGGAGAAGACAAACCTGCTGAGAGAGGGTTGAGATGGTTATGCTTCAATTCTTCTACTTTTTCTTGAACAAACCGATTGAAGAAAGATAGGACTTGGGTGAGTGTTGCTCCATTTGTGGTGGCTTTTATTTCTTCCGTTTATAAATTTTTTTTTCTCGATTTTAAATGCATCACTGCTGGGTTTTTTCCTTAATTTTTTCCACAGCAGGGATGTTCTAACTAGGAGTCAGTATTTGAAGAAAGACAGGAATTGGACGAGTGTTGTTTATCTGGGTTTTTTTGTGCTTTTTTTCTCGATTTTATTTCTTCCGTATACAATTGGAAACATTTTTCAAGAATTACCATTGCTTTATTTCTGCATCGATTTTTTTTCTCTATTTTTAATTGATCACTGCTGGTTTTTGTTCTTATTTTTGCGATATCAGGGATGATGGGACAGAGATGGAAATTGGATCGAGTTGAGTCTTATTTTTCTCCTCCGTGATGATTTCACCCTTCAGTCCTTTTAACGAAGTTGCCACACAACACAGGTTTAAGAACAGTAAAATTTCAATTATTTTATAGTATCTGAGAAGAAAGGTGGCCGGAAAGGCACCCATTGTTTTCCCCATATCTTTAACCCTCTCTCTTCTCTTTATTAATTCATTTATACAAAACTCATGATAATCGGTTCATGCAATTCACAATAAAAATCTTTTGATCCTGAACCATTAAAATAGATCTAATATAAGAGTAAGATATAATGAAAATTTATTTTAAGACACCAAAACTATCAGAATAAAGCCAAATAATATCACGAAACTAATTAATTTTTGATAAGTTAGATTTAATTCGTTTAAAAATTAAAAAAATAAAAGAATCACTTTCACACGTTAAAACTGAAAAATTAAGAAGTATTATTCATCAATAGTTGTTGAAATTTAGGTTACATGAGTTTAAATAGTTCTTGAAAAATTAACCATAATGAATCCACCATAGTGGACTGATTTGGCCTACCTACAAAATTGACCCAAAAACTTTAAACTAAATAGTGTATAACCTGATCCACACAAGTCTTAAATCCTAGCTGAAAATAAAATATTACTTAAACCTAAACAGGACTTGGATTGTAGCTAACAAAATAAAATAAAACTCATAATATTAAATCTATGTTTTTTCGTGAGAAGAAGAGAAGGAAATAAAATATTTCAGAAGTAATTTAAGGCTTATTTATAGCCTTTTATGTAACTTATTAATCCTAGAAAATAAAAGAAAAAGTAGTCGCCCATGTTGTTTTCAAGTTGTAGCATGCTTTTTTTTTTCTTTGTTGTGTTTTCTCCTTGCCTAACAAGGAAATAAACAAAAATAATAAATCCTAATATTTAAAGGAAATAATTAATATTTCCATACATAATAGAAAGTCTAAAACAAATTAGGAATCCACAAAACACATAAGAACATCATAAACACAAGGCTGCTGAAAATTTAGAAAATTGTCAGCCTTGTTGTCGAAACCTCATGGTCCAAATAAGGTTGGATTAGACACCTCTTGCATATGGATAAGATGTACTAAGGCATTTTCTTGATGCTTCAATGGACCCTTCAAATCTGACTTGGTCGAAACATTCAATACCTCTTTTAATGGCTTTGTCTTGGATCAAGTTATTGGCCTATTTGGAACATGTAATGGCTCATTACTGGTGTTTGTGAGCTGATCCACATCATCCCCTCTCTCCTAGAAAGGATTCAACCTCGAATCAAAACCTGTGACAAACAAAGTAAGATCAACAACATTAAAGGTAACACTAACATTATACTCACCTAGAAGTCAATTTTGTATACGTTGTCATTGATCCTCTCTAAAACCTGAAATGGACCATCTCCACAAAGCTGTACTTTTGATTTCCTTAGGTTTGGAAATCGTTCCTTACTCATGTGCACCTAAATCTATTCATCGTGTTGGAAAACAACATGTTTACACCTCTTATTTGCTTTAGAAGCGTACAAATTGTTTTTTTTTCTTCTCCATTTGCACTTGAACTCCCTCATGGAGTTGTCTCACTATCTTTGTATTCCTTTCACCATCTAAACTTACCCTTTCTTTAAAAGGTAAAGGAATTAAGTCTATAAGAGTTAGTGGATTAAACCTATAAATAATTTCAAAAGGAAAAAAGTCAGTGGTCGAATGCACAGTTATATTATAAGCAAACTCAATAAAAGGCAAACATTCTTCTCAACTTTTTAGATTCTTTTGAATAAAAACACACAAAAATTGGGATAAAATTCTATTCACTACCTCAGTTTGCCCATTTGTTTGAGAATGACAAGTTGTCGAAAATAAGAGTTTAGTTCCCAAATTTCCACACAAAGTCTTCCAAAAATAGCTAAGGAACTTAACATCACGATTTGACACTATACTTCTAGAAATGCCATGCAAATGCACAATCTCTCTAAAGAACAAGTTTGCGATATGAGATGCATCATCAGTCTTATGGCATGCAATGAAAAGCGTCATCTTAGAAAACCTATCAACCATAACAAAAATAGAGTTTCTACCTTTCTTTGACCTAGGTAAACCTAAAACAAAGTTCATAGAGATATCTACCCATGGTTCAGTAGGCACAAGCAATAATGTATACAGTCTATGAGGTTGTACTCTAGATTTTGTCTTTCTACAAGCAATGCACTGTTTATAGATTCGTTGCACATCCCTTTTCATCTTTGGCCAATAGAAATGTTCATGCAATACATTCAAAGTTTTTGCAACCCCAAAATGACCCATTAAACCACCCCCATGTGCTTCACGAACAAACAATTCACGCAAAGAACTAGCAGGAACACACAATCTATTCTCTTTGAACAAATAACCATCCATCAAATAAAACTTACCAAAAACCAAATGTCCATATGCATTATAAATCTCGGCAAAGTCAAAATCATTATCATACAATTCCTTCACATTTTCAAAGCCTGGGAATCTAGTATTCATGGTGTGTAAAAGAACATACATGCGCGAAAGTGCATCAGCTACTATGTTCTTTTTGCCTTGCTTATACTTGATTATGTAAGGAAAAGTTTCAATGAATTCAACCCATTTTGCATGTCTTCTATTCAACTTACCTTGTCCTTTCAGATGTTTCAAGGAGTTATGATCCGAATGGATTACGAACTCTTTTGGCCACAAGTAATGTTGCCATGTCTTAAGTGCTCTTACCAATGCATAGAGTTCTTTGTCGTAATTGCTCCACTTAACTTCTCACTGAAATACGCAATAGGTCCCCAATCCTGCATCAAAACAGGCTATTCTTATTCTAGATGCATCACATTCTATTTCAAATGCTTTTGTAAAGTGAAAACAGGTGCAGAGCATACTTTCTCTTTTAAAAGAACAAAAATCAATTCATGTTCCTTTCCTCATTTAAATCCAATTGACTTCTTAACAACTTCATTTAAGGGTGTAGCTAATGTACTAAATTTTTTCACAAAATGCTTATAAAAACTACCTAACCCATGAAAATTAGCTAACCTATGTAGCTAATGTACTGAAATATTAATTAAGCTCAAACAAGCCTTGGGTTGTAGCTAACAAAATAAAATAAAGCCTATAATATTAAATATATGTTATGATGTGAGAAGAAGAGAAAGAAAGAGAATATTACAAAACAAATTCAAGGTTTATTTATAGCTTTCCATGCAGCCCATTAATCCTAGAAACTAAAAGAAAAGGTAGTCACCCATGCTATTTTGAAGTTGTAGTAGGATTTTTTTTATTTTCTTTGCTATGTTTTCTCGTCACCTAAAAAGAAAATAAAAAATAATAATAAATCCTAATACTTAAAGAAAATAATTAATATTCTCATAAGAAGTCCAAAACAAATTAGAAATCCACAAAACACATAAAAACATCATAAATGCAAGGTTGGTCAAAAATTTGGAAAATTGCTAGCCTTGTTGCCAAAATCTCATGGCCCAAACAAGGTTGAATTGAGCTCCTTTTACATATGGATAAGATGTGCTAAGACATCCTCTTGATGCTCCAATGGACCCTTGAAATCTGACTTGTTCGAAACATTCAAAATCAATGCATTCAATATCTCTTTCAATACCTTTGTCTTGGACCGATTCATTGGCCCATTTGAAACATGTAATGGGTCTTTCCTGGTATTTGTGGACAATAGACTCAGATGTCCTCTCATCTCAGTCTTTCTTTCCTTCTCTTTCCTATGTAAAATCTGTGTAAGAGTCTTTTTTATTAGGTTTTCAATTGTTGTTTTTTGTGATAAAATTTTATTTTTAAATCAGTTTTTTTTTTCGTTTCTGATTTTTCATGGGTTACCGTTTATTACCTTGACCAGCAGAAAGGGATGGGATCTCATCTTAAAAGCTCCGAGGATTAGGGGATAAGGAGAATCAAATCGATTAAGAAGAAAATTGTTGTGTTGGTTTTGATGCCATATATTTTTTTTTAACATGGGGACAACTAAATATTCGGTTGAAAGCCCTCCCCAAAAAAAAAAAAAGAAGGAAGAAGTTGCAACAACAGTGACAGAGCTGCAGCCAGGGGCGGAGCTAGGATTATTTATTAGGAGGGGCTAAAATTAATATAATAAAATATAATATTTATTTTAATTTATTGTACATGAATTGTAAAAAAAACCTGTATAATTTAGTTTTATTCAAATAACTTACTACAAATATATAATAACCTTTGTATAAGGTAAAAGGTTCGAAGCAATACCAAATTAAGTCAAAGCAACGAAGTTAATTTCATCTTCATAATATATTCATCACTTTAATGTTGTTGGTATTTATACCTATCAAATATAAACATACAAAGCAAAAGCGAAGCATTATTTATATTCGATAAACTTTGAAATAAAGCAAAAAATAATAAAGAATGATTCTCACTAATTAACACAAGTTCTTTGTAAACTGAAGCGCACTGGAGTTGCTCAACCATAATTTTAACATTAAACATTAGAGTTGGTTCACTAGGCTGCGAGTTATCAATTTTTTTTTCAAAAAAAAATCAAATTCTTCTGATTTTGTTCATGGTTCAACCTAAACTCCAAACATATATTGTGAGAAAAAATTGATAATTTTGGTGGCTCTGCTAAAAACAAAACATTAAAAAAAATCCAAGTATAATAAAAACAAACCAATAAAATATATCTAATTAATTAGAAAAAAAAGCACTATAACAAGAATTAAAAAAACAATTGGTAAAACTAGCAGATCTGAGAAAAAAATAAAGCAAAAATGATAGAATTATATATATAAAAAAAACTCATCAAATTATTAACAAACATATAAAAACAAGACAAAAATAGATTTTAAATTTAAATTACCTTGTTTTGTTTGATGAAAAATAAATTAATTAGTGGCTCTGCTTCAATCTTTTCGTTAAAATTTTTTACTTGTAATTCATATTTATATTTATATTTTTTGACCGGTTGCAGGATTTATTACGCAAAGTAATGATTTTATATTTACAGGATTTATATTAGGGCTGCGCAAAATAATTCAAAGAAAATCAAATTGAAAAATCACACCTAATTACTATAAGAAAACTCACATTTTTAAAATAAATAACCTCCTTCACACTTAATTACCCAATAATAATATATATAATAATACATACACACACTTTTTAGGGGGGCCCGGGCCCCTGCTTGCCCTTCCTTCCTTCTGCCCCTGGCTGGAACGATAAAAAAAATAAAAAATGAAGTTGTTTCCTAAACTCTTTCTTCCTTTCCTTTCGAGTTGCTATTGGCTTCTGCAGCTTGCTTCACAAATGTATGTATCCTGTTTGTAATTTCTTCTTCTTTTTTTCGTTGTCTTCCTTCTGCTGCTGGGCCAATCTATAATATATATAAAATATGCACTGCCCAGGTCAACATCTAATGGAAAATAAAATGAAGTTGTTTCCTAGAATCTTTCGTTCATGTTTTTTTTAACCTACAACCATCTTTCAAGGAATTTATAAATTGATCTCTACCATTGCATGGCATATTGTCATTGGTAGAGGATTGATGCAAAAGATGATGGTGGCTTTCAGAGATATTCATTTGAAGATGCCGTTAGCTAGCTGGAGAGGTATGAGCTCATCACTTTCCACTCTTGCGCACACTCAACCAGCTTTCTTTGATTGTTAATGTCTTTGTGGTTGAATTTATCTCGGAATTTGTAAAATAAATGCCTATTTGTTCAATTTGATTTTGCCTACATGACTTTCCTTTACAGTTTGATTGAATTGGACATTGATTTAACTACAATGGCGAGCTCATCACTTTCCACATAATTACTACATTGATTTGCCTACATGAATTTATCTTGGACATTGAATTGGACATTGTTCAATTTGATTTAACTTTCCTAGATGACAACTTCATGGACATTGATCAATGGCGAGCTTACAACTTAATCATCTTACATTTTGATAATTCTTGAGAATAATTAATGATAAAAAATTTCCTTTTTTGTTTAATCTATAAATTCTTTGCAATCACAATTTTCAAATTTCTTTGTAGTGCTTGCCTTTCATTAAATAATGAAATAAGATGTATGACTAAATTTACAAGTTTGTTATTGTGACCCTGGTTGCTTTTATTTCGGGGGTTTCTCCAGGTTTTTTTTTTTAAAAAAACAATTTAACTTAATTTTATATTATCTTTTTTAATCATATAGTTAAATAACATTAGTCTAGAAATAAAAACATGTTATTAATTTTATAAAATTCATGGATGAGTTTGGCAAGTCTAATTTTTTTTATTTTTTTATATTCATTTGTTTTTATTTCATTATTTCATATCGAGTATTGAATTTCATAATTTATTTCATTTTATTTTTTATAAGGTTATCACGGTCTTCAAAAAGAAAATAGATAAACAAATTATTAATCCTAGTTGAGTTAATGACCTAGTTCCTGAGTTTAATGTATTGACTCAAGTTACTCGATCTATGAGTTTGGCGGATTAACCAACTGAATCCTATATTTTCATATTTGACTTTTTATATTTCATCATTTTTTAATGTTGGATTGGTTGAGAAATGAATTTCATGATTTATTTTTGTTTATTTTTTATAGAATTATCACGGTCTCAAATAAATATTTATTTTAAGAGTGATGTTTGTTCTGCAAGCATTTTTTTTTGCATACAATTAAATATAAAAATAACAAAAAAGGTTATGTTATCAATTGTTTAATATCTTTTTTAATGCAAAGTTGTTCAACTTAATTGAGTCTATTACCCGAGTCATGAGATGACATTTTGTCTCAAAATTTTATTAAAGAATTGTTGTCTTGAATTTTTTTAAGAGCTAGCCTACTTTTTACCATTAAATTAATTCATTCACATTCGGTCAGTTTTTATATGATTTAATTAAAAATTCAAGCTAGGAAAGAAAATAGGGAGAGAAGTCTTAAAATTAAGTTGTTTTATCAATTTTGATGACACTATTAAATAATTTCATGTGCTCTTAACACTTTTTCAAGTTTGATAAAAAAAATATCTAATTCGCGGTGTAGTGCGTGCAATTAGCATGGTTGTAATATAAAACAACTTCCTCCACAGTCTACATGTCGGCTATGGTGGAGAGGATTTTTCTCATAAAATTAGGCAGCTATCATCCGATCAACTAGATAGATTCTCCATCCATGATCCCTTTCCAAAGATTCTACCATGGTTAATTTGGGATAATTTCTCATTTTGGTAAATATGATTTTGTTGGGAGGACCTCGCAGCATAAATGTTGAACTTGGTCCAATTTTTATGGGTTGACTTGAAAAATTTAAGATTTAAAACCTTATTCTAGCTGAGTTTTTAATTAAATTAGATTTTGTATTGATTTGATAAAATTTGGTTGACTCAATTAGATTCTTAGTAACACAATTGACTCAACCATGAAAAAAAATTGATTTTATTTTAATAAAAATAGTTAATCTAATAACTTAGTGATTTAGTTTCGTTCTCATATTAGAAGACAAGAGAATTACCTTTTTATCATAAGATCAAGGGATTTGACTGAAATTTTGTTATTTAAAGAATTTAGTTAATTAACAAAACACTAAAGAGTATAGTTAAATCACTAAAGTAACACCTATAAACCGGTCTCATGGATTGAAATAGTATTTTGATTTTTTTTTGTTTAGTTTTTTTTTTAAAATTTCATTCTTCAATATTAGATTGTTTTGGAAATCATGCTTTGTATTTTTTTATTTCCTTTCTATTAGGTTATAAACCGGTCTCATGGATTTAGTTTTTTTTCTTGATTTCAACCTTCAACAATAGATCTGTTGGAAGTGGGGTTTCATATTTTTTTTTATTTGCTATCTATGAATTTATTACAATCTCATGACCTAATTCATGGGTTTAACAAGTTAATCTAGGTTGACTTGAGTCATTTTTTTATGTCACCTTTTCTAATTATTTTTTGTTTTTATTTTATCCTTTAATGTTGGGTTGGTTAGAAATTAGGCTTTGTCATAGTAAGCGCGCAGTGTAGCGGGACGTCAAGAGCGAGGAGTCGCCACCTAGTGTTTGATTCAGGGTCACTAGGAGACCCAAATGTACTAATCTTATAAGAAATTTTATGGGTATGAGACTAGTTATGGCTAACAAAGATATTAGCACCCCTAACGCACCTTGCCTGAGGTAAGCTACATTGTGTAGTCTAGATATGGTTTAAAAGTTTTGATGGGTTCCTAATCAATGGTTTATCTACGAGTTAGAATAAAGATTTATGCTCATGAATAAATCTGAAATTTCAAATTATTATAGGCTTGTATGCCCAAATAAATTCTTATAAAAAGAATCCATGTAGGTGTCCTAACAGGATTCACCTATCCTGGAAGGCGAAAGTGTTTTTCATAACTCATATATTATGGTGAAAAATAATCCTAATTAAAATTGATGAAAATCAAAAATAATTTTGAGAATTTTCTAATCAACTTCTGATATTTAAATATCAGCCTACTTATAGGTCCAATATTTATACCAGAATGTTGACTATTAATTTTCAGTAATTAAAATCTTTAGGGTTATTGAAATATTGGTCAAAATCTTTTGGAATTTTACAAACTTGTTTTAAAATCCATGCAATGTTTTTTTTAAATGCCAAAGTATTTTAGATTTTTTAAAAGAAAATGCTCAAATAATTGTAAGGATTTTTGGCCGTATACAAATAAAACATTTGGTTAAAAAAACTTTATCTTTTTTTTTCCTTTTTCTACCATTTATTTAACATAAAATAAACAAGTAATAAACAAAAAATGCAACACACGCACACGTCCTTCTTTTTTACTATAGTTTTTACTCACACACTCTACAATTATATTTTTACAAATCACCAAAATTCAAAATAATTCAAACACATACACACACAATAAAATTTTATATTTTACAAAATGGGCCTCTTAAAATTCACAAATTAAATTGGAAAAGTTGTTAGAAACCTAAGAACACCCTACAAGATTCTAAGAAGAGAATGAAATAGTGGCGACGTGTGCATCCACGCGCCCCCACCACCAATGGCGCGTGGGTTCATGCATCGTCGCTCGTGAAGACAAAAAGTGTGTGGATCTAGGACTACTTCTGCTCTCTTTTCTTCCTATGCCAGTGGTGAAGGCCACCATCACCTGCAAAAGAGGAAATCAAAACAAATAGTTTGATTTGTTTTATTTTCTTTGAGATTTGTTTCTCTTTACAAATTTTTTGTCATTTTAAGAGAAGAATATGGGCTGACTAGTGAAGATCCAAGGATCTAGTGGAGATGGAGATTTGGTGGTGGTTAGTGTCGGTTTCGTGAGATAGGTCACGGTGGTATAGGCCGTCTCGAGTAAATGGGAGAATAGGATACCAATTGCTTTGATGGTGCAGCTGTGGAAGGAGCTCACAATTTGGAAATTGGTGCTATTGTAGTGGCTCCTAGTCGTGATCAACGAAGAAGCTTCTGCTATTGGTGGTGTTTGTGATTGCTGCTTAATGGCTAATTGGTTTTTTGAAGTTGGTTCATGGTGGCTTTGAGGTTGGATTGTCGCTAATTTTGGTGATGGTCGAATGGTGGCTTAAGGAAAATGGGTGGAAACATTGGTGTTGGATGCCTAAATAGTTATTGTTGCTCCATGGGTGGTAGTCACAATAGAGAGAGGAGGTATTCTTTGGTGTTAGCAATTGGATTTTGGTTTGAGAGAGGAGGTATTCTTTGGTGATAGTGCTCTTTTCCTGGATTGTCCATTATGATTAATGCTCTCATTGTTTATCAAGCCTGACCAAGCCCCCCAAGTGTGGTGTTACTTATTTAATCATGAAGGAGCTTAACAAATCACTCAACTTCTTAGCTTATTTCAAAAACTGCCCCTTGATTAGCTATGTGCATTCTACCAACAATTATCAAAAGATTTCCTAGTGTCAACCTTATCTTAGATTGCAAATCAGCTATGACATTGCCCTCGGTTGAACCATATTCTTCAAGCATATGTTATCATCAATTTTCATGGAATTGTCAAGTCATCTAGCCATGTATCTTATTGTTTGCAATAAAAGCTCATCATTATATGCTCAATGATCTTTGTAATAAATGGCCTTTAGCCCGTCTAATCTTATCAAACAACTTCTGTGTACTTCTAGCAACCATTACAAGTACTTATATAGCCATGAAGTTGTCCCTTAATTAGGTCATGCTTCCCCATTATGATAGCATTTCGTAATTCTTGAAGAAAACCATTATAATCATCCTTTGCTAATGACCTTCAACATCTTTTTAGCTAATACAACTAGGTTCATCCCTTTAGACCAAATCTATCTTCAAAGATTCTTCTTCACTTTAAGGCTTTGTAATCATCTAGACTCGATCGTGGAAAGAAATGCATTATCATCATAAATGATGTTCCTTTTATCACCCCATATCTATATGGTGAAATACACCTTAAATTGATAGGCTTCAAAGTAGATTGTCCCTAGATAGTCTAGGTAGCGTGCATCCTTTCAACATTTATCTAAATGCACGTACATGATAACTTTTTTGAGGAGTCATAACCATATTTCAAAGGATAAACCAAGCTTTCAGATATAAATATACCCCTTAAGTACGGTGTTACTCTCAATTACTATTGGAGTTCATCGAGTAATCCACAGACTTTTTAGGCAACATTATCCTCAGTCAAAATAGTTGTGTTTGTTCTTCTTCCTATCATCAAGAGGCATTTGTCATTGACAAATACTAATCATAGATTTGATGGGTTTCACTGAGTCATCATTTGATTATGTGTTTCTTTACCCTCAGTTAATCTGAATGTTGTTTGTTTTCCCTCTCAAGGTCCACTACATTGCCCCCTAGCCACTCAACATTTCAATAACGACTTATGGGAAGTGTCAATGTCATTTCTATCAAGGATTTTGCAAACTCAGTCAATGTTCTTTTTGTTTGAAAATCTTTCTTATTTAGGAATCAACTCACAAATTTCAAGGATCATATCCATTCAAGTCTAATTGTTGTGCAATGAAAGATGTTAGTTTTGAAAGTATTTTGAAAATTAAGCTTCTTTGATCAAAAGATCCAACACATGTCATTCGATAGATGCAATCCTTTGATTATCTTGTATTTTGAAAACATAAATTGACTTGTTATAAGATTAAAATAGTTTGTTTGGCTCTTCTATGGTTCTTTGTGTCAATTTTAATCTCTTATTTTGGGTATGTCATTTGATGGTACGTAACGATGTGACCTTATGTTGATTTCAATAGCAAGAGGCTTGAGTCAAGACTCGAGGCTCTATCAAGAAAAATTATCTCTTTTGAGCATCTATTTTATCAGCATGCATAATAACCAATAACTTAGTTTGTGAAGCCATTTATTGGTTCAAATCACTTACTTGATTAAAAAAAGCTTTTAAAAGCATATAATGTGGGCTATGGTTAATGGCTATGAAAGAAAGGAAAATTCATAGGCTTAAAAAGTGTTTGAGGGTTTCAAAGACTTAGAATCATCATCAACTATTTACTTCACTCTCTTTCTTTTTCTATCTTTGTAATGACATATAATCATGCCATATATTTCATCAAAAAGTTATGTTTCCTAAAATTGCATAGGAAACTCCATTTTTATTAGTCATAATCAAACAATGGTATATAATCATGCTCCATATTTTTTAAGGAATTTCCATTAATCAAAATCAAGTAGTGGCATATAATCACGCCTCACCTCTTTAT
>Ga0307507_10006163_pt1 | contig 18737 bp, 13 predicted proteins | sample 7_EM_MG_FD_207223 | JGI IMG/M metagenome (GOLD analysis project Ga0307507, IMG submission 207223) | Populus trichocarpa ectomycorrhiza microbial communities from riparian zone in the Pacific Northwest, United States - 7_EM | ecosystem: Host-associated > Plants > Roots > Unclassified | place... | reverse complement strand
TTTAATCAACTGGACAGGGCTTGTCCATTGATCCTTATGATCATGTAATTTGTATTAAGTGCTACTACAGGGACTTATTGGTAAAAATGCCAAAATTCGCATTTTTAGGAGTGTATGGTTACACTCCATATCAACTGTGCACATGATTGTGCATGGTACAAGATCTTATTCAGTGAACTCAGAAAACCCATGCCTTACATCCCTATCTATGGTGACAGTCATGGAGCAATCTTCAATGCTCAGAATCCTGTAACCCAAAAAGGGATTAAGCATATTGAGATCTGCTATCATTACATCTGAGAGCAGATCGAAAAAGGTGAAGTCAAAGTATTCACTGTTCACACTACAGAGAACATTGCTGATATGTTCACCAAGAATCTGAGCCTGATGCTCTTCTTGAAACATAGAAAGGAGCTTGGTATAGAGTTCTATCCTCTGTAGCCCTATTCGCCTCTTGTACCCACAGAACAAGTATGTGCACTAATGCTGCACTACTTGAGGGGGAGTGTTGGCATAAAACCATGTGACCACATGAGTCACAATTATGACACATGCTGTGTTTGATACCCAGCGCTTTACACCCTATGCTGTGCATAACCCTGCAGCATCATTTATGTAAATATGCATACATAGTAGCACAGACCATGCCTGTAGGTATACAAGGGCGAGCACTATGCCCCTCTAATCTAAGTCTCATACTTCTAGCTAGTCAGTTGCTTAGCACACCTCTACACACACAACACCCAAGGTAAGGGCTAGATAGCTTGTCAGCTACCCCTGTACTGTGCATCTCCTATATGTGATACATGCCTTGTGACAGGCTATATGTGTCATGTCAACTACTTGTATGCATAAAGAATCATTTTCAAGGTCTTGATGAGAGATGTTGTTGATGGTGATGAACAAATCAAGAGAAAGTCAAATTGGTGTGTCATATGATGAGAAGACTTAAAATTCTTAAAGTTCTTGGAGGGAAACAAAATGTAAGAGGGGGGAAAGAATACTCCACTTGCAAGGTGGGAGAACACCTTCTATATGTTACAAACAATCACAAGGCAAACACACATACTTGTGTGCTGCCTGACCAAAATAACAGAAGGTTCTAAAAATAGAAAAAAAACTGAAAATCAAAGAATATAACATCACCTCACCTGTTACAAATCTTTTCTTTACGATACGGACAGACAGTTAGCTATTCGCAGACACTTACATATTCCTAAGACGTAGTCTAGACCATACTGGACAGACTCTAGATACGCATTCCATGACTCATTCCTATTTCCTTGACTCATTATTTAGATATATTTCTCCTGACTCACACTTACATAGATTGAGTCATATGACTCCTTTGTCATCATACGACTCCCTTAGACTTACTTAGACACAGTATGACTCTTATGACTCTACACAAGTCATATAGACTCGTACTTCTGACTCGTTTATGACTCGTAGTTTACTCAGGCCCTCAGTATATAAGGAGGGCAGTTTCATTTGTATTCGGTAGCTTGAACCTAGGCAATACAAGCTTAGTTCACCCTCACGTCTCAGTCAGAACCCCTGTAAGCAAGTCCGCCCTCGTACTCTAAGGTCTTTAAGGACTTAGAGCATCAGTATATTGTCTAACCGTCACGAGTTAACAAGTTCTCGCTTAGTATCCAGGATCGCTCTCCAGGGAGGATCGCTGAACCCTGCGTTTCATTAGGTAACACGAACGACAGTCATTCCGGGAAAACCCCGAAGATAGCTGACGAACAGAGCTATATAGTGAACAGTAACAGTGCCAGGAAACCCCTGAAGATAGCCGATGGTATCGAGCTATAAGTCGTAAACAGTCATCAGTTGTAAAGTCATCGAGTCATCAGTCATCAAGTTAACCGAGTTATAGTGAACTTAAGCTTAACAAAGCCCGCTACACGTAAAACCGTAACATCACCCTTTCTTGACAAATCCTTCAGACTAGGCATGACTTGAGGAACTTATGACTAGTGATGTCAATGGCTCAGCTCAGAGCCATTGAGCTGTTATTTGAGCCAGCCACACCAATAAATCAGCTCCCAGCTCAGAGCTGCTTAGAGTGGCTCAAGCCATGCCTCAAGTTGCCTGAATGTCAGAGCTGTTAGATAGCTCTGAACCTTTTGAAAACATTATAAAACACTGTTTACAAGGCTCTATTGCTATTTTGAATGTATATTTTTGTATATTACTTGCCAGATCCATCTAGCAAGTATGTTCCATTGTAGGTATGAGGAGATAAACAAGGCCAAATAATGTCATCAAAAATACCAATTTGTGCAAAACTCAAAAATATGACTTAGTTCTTTTGTGGGGATGGTCTACACATCATATTTTACAGTTAAAAGGTGTAAGTAAACTATAAAGACAACTAGGATGGCAAGCCCACAACTTTGGGCAATCTCAATTGGCTTAGCTGGCTCAGAGCCACTCAAAGCAGCTTAGAGCCATTTTTGGTTGGCTATGTGCCTGAGCTAAGCTGCAAGCCAGCCAAGCCAAGCTGTAACATCACTACTTATGACACAGGGAGAGTCTATTGATGTGCATCACTGCTGCCTTCAGTGTGGACATCCCTTTGGACACAAGAAACATTGCCCAAAATTACCAATTAGAATATCCTGAGAAAGAGCAACACTTTTTCTGTTGAGGAGCATTCTGATTATATTTAAAGTTTTTCATATGGGGAAAGGCATGGGATTTTTTAAATTTCAGGTCAAGAACTTTGCTTCACCTTTCCCACAGCTTTCTTAGCTGGCAAAGGGTGAACAAAAGCTAAAATATTCAAAGGATTTTCATGTTTGTGATATTTCAGTAAAAGTTGGACCATTGAGCAAAATTCAGAGGAAAGCCAAAGCAAAGGGACCCTTTGTTTTCAGATGCAATGCAAAATTTAGACATGCTGACAAAAGGGGCGGGAAAGAATGAGATCTCTGAGAAAGGACTCTTTGTTCGGATGATCCCACATAAAAGGCAAGGTGTGTACAATCTGTTCAACTATTCTTGGGATTTTACAAGTGGGAATATTCAAATCTGTCACATGATTTTCTTCTTTGTGAAAGGGAAAAAAATATTTACAAAAAAGAGTAATACCCTGCATAATTATTAGCCTGTCCTCACAATGTGCCAGCCCGGAAAAAGTGTCACACTTGCTCTGGCTATCTTGCTTTGGGATGTTGTGCTATGTTTCTCGTGGGACCTCATTATTAATTAAGATCGCTTCCTCTGTTGACGCGAATTTCGTGACCTAGCCCGCCGGTCAACCCACTCCATAAATCGAATGAGTCTTTCTTTTTTCAAGTTGCAGAAAAAAAAACCTTCTTATCGAACTCATGTGCCGTTCCGGCTGAAGGTGTGTTCATACCATGATAATCGCGTAGATATCGAGAGGTCAATTTCAATTGAAAATCCAATATATCTACTTGAATGTCATGTATGATGAAGGAAAATGTGGGAGCAACGAGTGTACTTGAGATGTAAAGTCATCAGCTCAGCCGTACTTATGTACCTGGATCGCACGATAATTTCCGCCGCAATTTTTCTGAGAAGGCATTGCTGACTCCTCTGATTTGGGGCAGCGCCAGAGTGTGTCTCCTAAGCACTAAGTCTTTACCAAAACACTGGTGGGCCGACATTTTTGCAAACACATTGGTGTCGCAGTTCCATCCAATTTCTCCCCGAAACCTATCTCGGCCAGGCAACGCCAGGCAAGCCTCCAAATTAAACAGCTCGGCAGAGTCCTCCCACCTCCTCTTTCTGTTGCTAATGGGATTTGAGTTCGATGCATTGCAGGTCGTCCAAACTTGAGTAAACTTTTTAACGATAGATAAGTAGAAAGCCCGGCTCTCGCATGTGCAGAAATGAAGGTGTTTCGATCAGATTCTCGTGCGTCGTCCCCGGGATTCACTGAACGATTGTCCAAGTCCTCTCCGTCGCTGGTCGGATTGATCATGGTCTCCGAGTCCGAGGTGTTGTTCGAGTAGGTTTGTATAACGATCGATAAGTAGAAAGCCCCGCTTTCACTAGCACAGAGGCGGTGGAGGCATTTCAAAAATGTTTTGCCAAGTCCAGTATTGATGCATGGCACGGCAGTAAGATGTCTGACAAGTGTTGAGCATATGAAGCGCAGCCAAAAAGTGCGTAAGTTGCGCTCTGACCTTGCTAATGGTAGTGTCTTGTCCCCTATGCGTGGAGAACACATTTATGACTCCAGCTTAAACTGGGCCTGGAAAAAACGCTCGCTAGACCCGGACCAATATCGTTCACCGTAATAGGGACTGTATAGTCCGCCCGATCCTCATAGAAAGAGATGAAGGCGATTCCGATAGGATTTTTAGCGCGTCCGAATGATTGTCTTTCCTAGGCCTGGCATTTGTCAGAAACTGATTTTGGCCCTCACCGCGAGTCCTGGTCCCAGCTGAAATTCAAAACCGCATCAGAAGGAGTAAGTAGCTTGTTTGAAGAGCAAGGTGACGAGTGTTGGGATGCTGGACATTTGGGCTGGCCAGAAGCCCTCGTATGTAACGGTAGTCCTGCATGAGTTGTGAGGCGAATTTCCACGCCATCACGTCTACTCCTGCCGCTGCATCTGCGTTGCTGGTATGGGTCGTCCGCCGCTGCTGAGAATTGTATACGTCCACCGCTGGTATAAATCGTTCACGACCGGCGCTGATGATCCCGGCACTGATTTATTTCTTCGTAATTCTCCGAGTCTGGGGTAATGCACGGAATGGCACGGGTAAATACCGAATGGTATAGCGCAGGTCGCAAAGGAAGAGCTCGAGGAAGCCCGTTGTTAGAACTTGAATGTTCAGTGTGTCCGAGGTCGTTCTTGGGATCCGGAGTCGGAAGGAGGCGCCTTCGACCATTCTCCTCAATTAAAAATTCCCAGCCCAGATCTCGGCGAGTCCAGCATAATTCACGATATGGTATGAGCGCGTACTTATTCTTGTGGCCCCGGTCACAGAGAAAGAGATCGAGAAAGCTGGTGATTGGATCTTAAATGTTCAGTGCGTCCGAGGTCGTTCTTGGAATCCGTCGGAAGAGGGCATTGACCTTTTCCAACAACTAAAATTTCCTAGTCTAGATCTCAAAATCTTCACGAGTCTTGGTTGCTGGAAAGTAAACTTGAAGAGTGAATCAGGTTGGCGTAGACGAGTGTGTTTTCTAAGGTGTTTACTTCAGGTGCTTGTACCTCCTAATGCAGTCTGAGCCGTATCCCGTCCGAGCTCCTTCCCTCGTTAATACTCGTTATGACGCTCGGTTAAAGTTCAGTTCACGCCTAACCTGACGCGCTAACAGATCTGGTGCCGATGAGACGGTTGAGGTCAACACTGAATGTCGAACATTCAATTGCCCTTCGTGAATGATTGATCACGATGGCTTCTCCTCAACCTCTGAGTCCTAGTTGAGATTTTCAAACTCGCCAGTCGTCCATGCTGAGCTTTACATTTGAGACGTTGAGCAAGTCGAGTGTTGGCTAGGGATTTGATTCAAGTTGCGCGAGGTATTTAGTCTGCTGCGGTGGCCATCGAACGTGGCGCGCTCCATGGCGTAGTTCAAGATGCTTTGTAAAAATGAGCGCGTTCGTTTTTACTGGAAGTGCACGTATTCGTTACATTTGGTTCATCTTTCATGTGATACTAATAATAAACAAATTGGCGAACCAACTCAAGTTGAAGGACAAACTTTGAACTGTTCGGAGTATTTTTGCTCGAGACTAAGCATCGCGGACGGTCGGCACTAGCGCTTCTCCTGGTTCTGCAACGCCAGATGCTGGTTGTGTATGGGAGTAGTAGTTGTCCTTCGTTGAGAAAAATATCACGGATGCATGAGTGATCGGAGTTGGTGTCTTCGGAATGACGTCCAAACCTACGTGAACAAAGGTACGACTTCACATATATCGAAGTCTGTCTAGGAGAGACTAGTCCAAACCTCCACTTCAATCACTTCAAGATGTAAATCGCGAACTCTCCACTCTCCCACCAAAATCAAGGACACCCATGCCACCACCCTGCCGCATCTTCCTTCCCTTCCCAATTATCGTCGTGTCCTTACTACTCAACCCGTCCTACACATGAAGCACCAATAATTCACATCCCAAAAGCCAACATATGCCCCTTCGGCGCCCACCCTTCCACCCATCTATCCCTCCAATCCGTCGAATGGACAGTCCAAGAACGAGAAGCGTGGGCTGTCGTCTCGAGTTTGAGGGGTGGAGCAGGGAAGACCGTGTTGTGTCAGATATCTTTTCTTTCCCTTCCCTTCCTCCCTTGACTTAAACTGACCAATTGAACGAACAAAAGACACTCCGAGAAAACAACCGCATATGAGTCATGACCCAGACCCATGCCCTTTCTTAGGTGGACTCGACCCATTCGACGGGCGTCGACTTGGGTTTGTCGCTTTCCGAAATACCGGGTCGAGGGAGGTAGGCGGGGGTTTCTATGATTATACAGCGCGTTACGAGGCTGTTAGGAATCAATACGGACGCGATTTATGGGATAATTTAAGTTTTTTGGATGAGGAAGAGCAGGAGATGCCAGTGGGGGAGGGTATGCTTGCGGAGCAGGGAGTTATTGGACCTGCTCTGAGTAATGGGCAGACGAGGATCGCAAAGGCTGTCATGAAAGCCCCTGAGCTGCTCTCGTTGGATGAGCCGTTGAGTGAGTGCTCGTCTTTCCTTCATTCGTTCTTTTTATCCATTTCTCGCAATTTTCCCCATTCTCCAACCTTCATTCCTTCTTTTCTCGTTTTTGCCGCGTTTTCGCTTTCGCTTTCGCGTATCCTCGCCTCCCGTTCCCCGCTCCCTGCCTCCTCCCTTCCCTACTTCTTCCTCCCTTACTTCCTCCCCCTTGCCTTATTCCAGTGTCTCCCCTCTAACATAGTCCCTTTCTCATCCCTTCGTCCTTCCTTCACTCTCTCTCTTGCCTACCTCCATTCTTTCCAACAAATACTAACCATTTCCCTTTATCTAGCTGGCGTAGACCCAACCTCCCGCCCCTACCTCCTTGCCCTCCCAAGGCTAGAAGAACTTCACACATCCCAATTCCTACGTATAATCCTCGGGATGCACGTGCAGAGCGGACGCTCTGGAGTAGAGACATTTTGCAGGCTCCTAGGACGAAGGAGGAACAAGGTGCGAACGGCGATGCTCTGCGGAGGCTGATAGTCGACTTGAAAGGCTTTGCGGGTGAAGTATGGGGATAGGACTGTGAGTACTTCTTTTATCATCCTCCTTTTCCCTTGAGTTTTCTTTCCCTTTCGCGCGTTTTCTTTCTCATTTTCTTGAGGCTTTCTTCCTCATCTTCTCGAGGTTTTCTTTCCCTTCCGCGCGTTTTCGTTCCTTGCTTCGAGTTTACTTCCTTTTCTCCGTTTTCGTCTCTTTCTGTGCAATTTCTTTTACTTCTTCAAGTTTTCTTTTCTTTCCGCGTCTCCCTCTGGCAGTTGAAATGAGTATTGACATGACGGTGAAAGGTTCTGAAAGATATTACGTGGTAGATCCACGAAGGCGAGAGGTGGCATATTACAACAGTCGAATGGTGAGTACTATGACATTTCTTCCTAGCCGGGGTCTTTGTCTCTTTCCCGGATCTCCTTTCTTTTCGTTTGACCTTCCATTCGAGAAGGCTGGCGAAGTGTTCATGTCTCTTCTCCACTTTCCGTTTGTAGTGACTCATCCTTTTATCCTTCCCTCCACCTCGTTTTGGGGGATTGTGACCCAGTCACGTCGGTCGCCATATCGGTTCATCGCATCTCGCAGGAATTGACGTTCTCACTGAGCTTCGAGGTTGTCACGTTGGCCCGTTCTGCCATCTCCTTTGATTAACAGGGCTAACTTAGACATTTTCCAGCTTGGGGATTCACTTGACCCCTTCATTGGCTTCTGGCTCATCCGCGGCGTGTCGCGTCCATGTTCGTCCTTATTGAAAACCACATGCTGGCCCGCTTTGATTCGGAAAAGCCTTGTATTCTGCGCTCCAGCGCATTACATTTACTCAACCCATGGTACCTCGACTTCGGAATCGCCTGCTTCATTGAATTTCGTTCGCTATTCTTTCACTCCTCACTACATACACTAACTAATATCTGTGCCATTCACAGACTCAGGAAAGACCACCCTCCTCTCTCTCTCTTGACAGGCGACCACCCACAGTCATACACGCAAGTGCATCTCCACCTGCCCTCCCTATCTCCTGCCATGTCATCGTCTCCCTCCCCCTCTATAACACACCCGTACCGAAGTCACCACCTCAACCCACGAAAACGTACACCAAAGGATTCAGAGGGGGTTTTGTCTCACTTATAGGGAGTGAGAGGGCGGGTGAGATACGTGGGGCGATGACGAACTTGGACCCGAGGTTGGGCTGGGAAATGAACGGACTGAGGCAGAGAAGGAGAGGAGGAGGGAAAATGAAGAGTGAAGAATCTCTCAGTGCTGGGATGTCCTCTCTGCCCTTGATCCACGAGCGTGGTCTGCCACAGGAACTCCGGAGATGGAAAGAGAATTCCCAGCACATCAGTTCACATCCCTCTCACCAGGCGGACAGTGTATCGTCCTCATGCGCGCATTAGCACCTCGGCCTCCCTTGGTGCTTCAGGGGTGCAAGTGGCCGGATTGTGCGGGTCATGAGTCAAGAGAGCTGGGGTTTGAACCAGAACATGAGAAATGAAGAGGGTGGTCAGCCGAGCAAATAGATGCAAGGTGACAAGCGGATTCGGAAGCCGGGGAAGGGAGAAGGGAGAAGGGCGTGGACAGCCACGAAAGAGGAAGTAATTACTAACTAAGTTACTGAAGTGAAAAGGTCCGTCCTCCCCACTTTCCAGCTCTCCGGCTCGAGCTTGCATTTCTTCCGCTTGAAAGTTGTGGATCAGGTGGGCGGCTGTGGCCTAGCACGATTTGTTTCGAGAGCGTATTGGGGGCAGCTGAAAGTTTGGTTGCGACACGAAAGGGGGCAACAAGGGAAGGCAGAAAGGGGAGGAAATCCAATAGGAAGAGAGACTCACTCAGAACGATGCAGTGAAAACTAGCGCCCGTAAAATAACTGTTCACACAACCTTTGAATCCCCACGATCTCTATATTGAGGGCATGGTGACAAAAGTGGACATGGGGTGTCATCCCCACCTCGGGCAGCAGAGGTCGGGTAGGGATGTCCAGGCGATGTCGCGGTGACTGAACGACCCAGAGGGGAAAAACATCTGTTCGACGAGGGACGTACGGCTGCAGGGTTAAACCATGGGTACTTCGAGGTTGAAAGGTCCCTCGTGCCCCATCGACGCTGGCCGCGGAACAAAGACAACAGCAACGGTTCTTTGGGTTGGAGGACTCATCCAGGATTCAAGTTCCTAGTCACGATCACCCTGGCCCAGAAATCCCCAGCCGATGGAATTGGGATGTAAGTCGCGGGTCATCTCTCCTTGTATAAATGAAGGCGTAGATGGGGATTAGATAGAACATCCCATATGGCGACTCGAGGCGAGACCGCCATTGTTCAGCGTCGAGTTCGTGGATTTGACGTCAACCGATACAAGACCTTTCGGGAGAGTTGACTGTTTATACAGCCAAACAAACGGTTTTGCCACGCCCTGACCACGCATCTTCCTCCCAACATCCTGTCGTCTACAATGTGTATCCCAACCAATCACCCTTTCCTCAAACTGTTTTCCAGTCTAAAGAGGGCAATCACAAAATCACGCCCACCGACACCTCAATCCGCGGACATTGCTAGCAATGATTTAGCTCGCCCAAGCTCTGACCCACCCATCTTGATAACTCCGTCTTCAACCATCCCTGTGGCGGATACAGTCATGCCAATCCTAGGTATGATAATTATAACCTTTCTTCCCTATAGTGAACATCAATTGCTCATGAAATCAATTTTGCAGGTGATCGGGTTGAAGTCCCCTCAGAAGTAGCGGTTGAGTCCTTGCAACAAGCTTCACCCATTTTGGCTGGTCTGCATTCACCCCAAGCCTCTATTTTTTATTACCAATAACCCTGATATAGGTTCCCTCAGTTCTCACTTGTGTAGCCATCCACCGATTGCTTCTGTTCTAAATGGAGGCCTGATGTCATTGGGCATTGAAATGACTGTTGCATGTGAGATGCCCTTCAATTGTGAATTGTCTGCTATCAAGTTGATACAAATCCAATTTTATAGTTGATCAGGCTGAAAGCCCCTTGCAAGAATCTTCCCTTATCTGGACTGGTTCATGTTTATTCTAATTCTCCATATTCTGTCTCTGATAACTCTACTTAGATTCTCCAAGTTTTGACTCATCTCCTTCTCTATCCATTTCCTCTGTTCTGGATGCAGAAATGATGCCTGCCAGTATGTACTCTTACAAATATAGTTGAGGTTTGCCCAAATCTTATGAAACATGCAGAGTTCTCAACAAACTTCCAAGCTGACATTATAAACAATATTTCAGCTCAAAATGTGAATATAGCCCCTATCTATGGTTTGTTGCATTTGGGTCATCACATTTTATTCCTTTCACTTATGTTTTAATAGGTACCATCAATCAAGGCAAGTAGTAAGAAAAGAATCATATTCATCTTAATGTTATGTGTGGTTGGTAGGCATGGACCCAAATATTCAAATCACACTTGAGATGATTAGGAATGAACAACTAGGTATTCTTGTAGGTTCTTACTTCAAATGTATAATTGGCTTCATTTTTTTGTTACAGTGAAGAAGATTTATAAGTGGCTTTCTCCACCCAAGGAGTCTGTTAACTACAATGCTGCATATGCAATTCTGAAGAGAGAACCAGACACCTCCTGTCTATGGTTTCTTAATGGAAATACATTTTCTGGGTGGCTGAATCAGCCTGGCTTTCTCTGGATTAAAGGAAAATGTAGGTTTTCTGTTAAAATTTGTTAAATTTATATGTTATTGACTGTATATCCAGCTGGCTCTGGGAAAACCATTTTAAGGTTGAGAATTTCAACATTTTTATGAACTTGAATTGATTTTTTTTTTTTTACAGCTCAGCAATAATTCACAATCTTCTTCAAAGATTCAATTCTGCTACTGCATATTTCTTTTTTGATGGAAGAGACTCACAGAAGGATTTTCAGCTGCATGATAAACTGATACGATCACTCATCTGGCAATTCTCTCTGAAATGTGAGGGTAGAGTGCCTAAAGTCTTAGTGGATCTGTATGCTTGCTGTGGCAATGGCCATCAAGAGCCAACTCTGAATGATTTGCAGAATACTCTTCAAAGAATTCTTGATGGCTTTAGCTCAACATTTATCATTCTGGATGCTCTTGATGAATGTGCTGAAAGAGAAAAGCTTCTTAACTGGATTCAGACTTTTATCCTGGAGAAAGATACAAATCTTGGGCTTCACTTGATAGTTATTAGCCGCCCAGAACAGGAGATTAAGGACAAGTTCAAGTCTCATCACTATATTGACTTGGTCAAGGAATCTGGGAATCATGATCTTATAGCCTACCTTAACTATCAGCTTCAGAATGACTCTGACTTGCAAAAATGGAACTCTGACATTCAAGAGCAAATAAAGTTGACACTGATGAAACAAGCAGATGGAATGTATGTTTATTATCAACATTTAAATGACAGGATAATGACTAAATATGATTTTAGGTTCCGTTGGGTTGCATTACAGCTAAATGAGCTCAAAGAGTGCCGTACCAAGACTGATCTGAAAAAGCAGCTGGCTGATTTACCTCAGGGTTTGGATAAAACATATGATCAAATCTTGCTAGGAATCAAGAAAAAAGATCATAGTTATGCTAAAATATTTTTACAGTGGCTGTGTTTTGCTGTCCGTCCACTGACACTGAGAGAGCTGGCTACAACTGCTGCTGTTGATCTTTCTGCTAAAAATGGACCAGAGTATAAATCTGATAATGAATTTCAAGATATTAAGGATGTCTTGAAAATATGTTCTAGTTTGATTATGAAATCAGAAGGTATGGTTTAGAATAATACTAGATTGAAATGAGCACTGACCATTAAATAGGATTCATAAAGCTTTCCCACTTTTCTGTCAAAGAATATCTCATATCTCAGTATATTGAAAATCATGCTGTCAAGCAAGTCAGAGACTTCAGCTTCAATGAGAAGCTTTCACACTCTGTCATATCTCAAATCTGTCTGGCCTATCTTCTGCAATTTGATACATCTGAGCAACTTTATGTGAATGTGGATGCATCCTTCCCTCTTGCAAAGTATGCTGCACAACATTGGATTATACATGCACATTCTGTTAGCAAAACTGAATCCAAGTCATCTTCAATATTTGCGTTGATGATGAAGCTTCTGACTGAGAAAAATATAGCTTTTGTGAACTGGGTTCGACTTTGCGACATAGATGACTTTTATGATTTGAATCTACAAAAACGGATGGTTGATATTGCTAAACCACTATATTATGCATCATTGGCTGGATTGACTGAGGCAACACATGCTTTGCTAGAAATGAGAGTGGATATAAATGCACAGGGGGGAAAATATGGAAATGCACTTCAAGCAGCATCAAACAGAGGCCATAACACAATTGTAAAGCTGCTTATAGATAGGGGGGCAGATGTGAATGCACAGGGAGGAGACTATGGAAATGCACTCCAAACAGCATCATATAGAGGCTGTGAGGCAATTGCAAAGCTGCTCATAGAGAAAGGGGCAGATGTAAATGCAGAGAAAGGATACTTTGGAAATGCACTCCAAGCAGCATCATATAAAGGCCATGAGGCAATTGCAAGGCTGCTGATAGAGAATGGGGCAGATGTAAATGCACAAGGAGGGTACTATGAAAATGCACTCCAGGTTGCATCATATGGAGGCCATATGGCAATTGCAAAGCTACTGATAGAGAAGGGGGCAGATGTAAATGCACAGGGAAGAGACTATGGAAATGCACTCCATGCAGCATTATATAAAGGCCATGAGGCAATTGCAAAGCTGCTGATTGATAATGGGGCCAAAGTAAATGCACAAGGAGGATACTATGGAAATGCACTCCAGGTAGCATCATATGGAGGCCATGAGACAATTGCAAAGCTGTTGATCAAGAAGGGGGCAGATGTAAATGCACAGGGAGGAAACTATGGAAATGCACTCCATGCAGCATTATGTGAAGGCCATGAGGCAATTGCAAAGCTGCTTATAGACAGGGGGGCAGATGTGAATGCACAGGGAGGATACTATGAAAATGCACTCCAAGCAGCATCACATAGAGGCTATGAGGCAATTGCAAAGCTGCTCATAGAGAAAGGGGCAGATGTAAATGCACAGGGAGGATACTTTGGAAATGCACTCCATGCAGCATTATATGAAGGCCATGAGGCAATTGCAAAGCTACTCATAGACAGGGGGGCAGATGTAAATACACAGGGAGGATACTATGGAAATGCACTACAAGCAGCATCATATAGAGGCTATGAGAAAATTGCAAAGCTGCTGATAGAGAAGGATGTAGATGTAAATGCACAGGGAGGAGACTATGGAAATGCACTTCAGGCAGCCTCAGATAGAGGCCATGAGGTAATTGTAAATCTGCTGATAGAGAAGGAGGCAGATGTAAATGCACAGGGAGGATTCTATGGAACTGCACTCCAAGCAGCATCATATGAAGGCCATGAGGCAATTGCAAAGCTGCTGATGAAGAAGGGGGCAGATGTAAATGCACAGGGAGGAAACTATGGAAATGCACTTTATGCAGCATCAAATGAAGGCCATAAGGCAATTGCAAAGCTGCTCATAGAGAAGGGGGCAGATGTAAATTTACAGGGAGAGGACTATGGAAATGCACTTTATGCAGCATCAAATGGAGGCCATGAGGCAATTGCAAAGCTGCTCATAGAGAAAGGGGCAGATGTAAATGCACAGGGAGGATTCTATGGAAATGCACTCCAAGCAGCATCATATGAAGGCCATGGGGAAATTGCAAAGCTGCTGATAGAGAAGGGAGCAGATGTAAATGCACAGGGAGGAGACTATGGAAGTGCACTCCATGCAGCATCATATGAAGGCCATGAGGCCATTGCAAAGCTGCTGATAGAGAAGGGGGCAGATGTAAATGCACAGGAAGGATACTATGGAAGTGCACTTTATGCAGCATCTAGTGAAGGTCATGAGGCAATTGCAAAGCTGCTGATAGAGAATGGGGCAGATGTAAATGCACAGGGAGGGAAGCATGGAAATGCACTCTATGCAGCATCATATAAAGGCCATGGGGCAATTGCAGAGCTGCTGATAGAGAATGGGGCAGATGTAAATGTGCAGGGAGGGAAGCATGGAAATGCACTACAGGCAGCATCATATGAAGGCCATCAGGCCATTGCAAAGCTGCTCATAGACCATGGGGCATATATAATATAATGGCCATATTATATAATTAGAATGGGGAAGAGTAAAGATTTGTTGGACAATCTGTAAAATGATGAATACAACATATAGCATGCTGGAACCTTTAAAAAAAGGTGAAGGCAGAAGTATTCTTGGTTAGTAAGGAACAAATGTTGGAATAAAGTTTTTGGTATTGTATGACATTTTGATATTTGTATTGAATGTAGCTTAGAGAATGGTGATATGGAGTGTAACAATGCACCCATATAACATACAACTTTTATGATTTTAACCATAGAAAACACCAGTACTTTACCCTCCCTGGGTTATTCCATATGGATTCCATGGAATGGCTGATGGATTCCATGGAGTGGTACATGGATTCCACACTGATTCCATACAATTTCCAGATGGATTCCATACCATTTTCAGGGTGGAGTCCATATGGAATGAGTTCATGGAATCATAATTCCACACTTGTTTCATACCATTTTCAGGGTGGATTCCACATGGAATGAGTTCATGGAATAATAGTTTTTGTTGTTTGAAACAGTAAAGATAAATTTAAGACATACTTATAAGTAACTAAAGTAAACTACATAATGTCATTGTCACATCACATCGTTGTTGTCATGTCATCACATGGTCATCATTGTGGGCCCCGTCATTGGTGGGTGGTGTGGTGTGGTGTTGGGCACTTGTTGCCATTGGTGCCGTTCATGTTGAGCACTAGTCACTGTTGGTGGGTGCTTGTCTGGGGCACTTGTCACCTTTAGTGGGTGGTCATGTTGGGTGGTCATTGTTGTTGGTGGGTGGTGGTGCTGGGCCATCAGTGTCATTGGCAAGGGGGTGGTGTTGGGCGCTTGTCACCATTGGTGCTGTTTGTGAGTGGTGTGTTGTCATGGTTGCATCGTCGTCATGTCTTGGTGTCATCATCTTGTCATGTGGTGTCGTCCTGCCATCGTGGCATGGTTGTCATCTGTTGTGGTTGTGGTTGTGGTCAGTCATTGTTGTTGTCAGTTGTTTGTTGTCCAAAAAGATGATGATGAACAATGACATTGTTCATCATCTAGTTGCCACATAGATGACATGGCACCTGTTCTGTGGTCATGAAGGGGACTGTGGGTGCTTACCTGGGGCTGGACACGGCACTGTCACCATCAGATGTCTGTTGACATGCCACATCATTGTCATCACCTCCCATCAACCTGCTGGCTGCTGACATGGCATTTCTGCATAGTTCAGATGGTGTACCGGCATGTCCAGGTGGTTGTCAGTGGTCGGCGGTGATGGTGATGCGGTGACATGGATGGTGGTGGTGGTGGTTGAGGAAGAAGAAGGTTGTTGTTTGTTGATGCCCAAATTGAGCATTGGCGGTGGCCATGGTACACAGAATATATTGAGGTCATGTTATTGTCTTTCAATGGTGGCTTGGTGCAGCTGTTAGAGTGTTCTCTCATTCATGCACATGATGTGTTGTGGAGTCAAGTGTTCAATTCTCATACTTGACACTATTTTTGACAACAAATATCATGGTATTTTCCATATGGAATCCATGATGTCCATGGAACAATAAATTGGCTGAGGCTCAGCCAACAGTGATTCCATGGATTCCATATGGATTAATCTGGGCAAGGTAAAGACCTTGAAAACACTATAAAACACTAAGTACAACTATCACAAGGATCAATGGACATGCCCTGTCCAGTTGCTTAAAGTATTTTCAAAGAAATGTGTATGTCTACAGTAGTAGAGATTATGGTCAGCTCAAGATTGGGTCACTATAATATGCTGAAATCCTATAAAAGACACTGGATTACATGAATAGTCTGTAAGTAAGTGTTCTAGAGCAGAACACCATAGTGCAGGGTGTCATACCACACTAAACATGGGCAGAATCATTACAATAGATAAAAATCATATATTTTGAAGATAAATGTGTAGACATGAATACAACATGAGCCAGATGTTGAAGTCAGAAAGTCACATGTTGAAAGAGGCATGGTTATGAAGACATGTGACCAGACCCATTACATACCTCTGACATCATGTTAACAAGAGATTCCAAGCTACAAGGACCTTCCATAACTTTCTCCTGAGAAATTCTACAGTGTGCCATTGCCATCTCTATGATGCACATAGTATCTACTTTGAGAAATAAATCACTAAACATACCATTTGCATGAGTTGAATTGACTATCCGATGTGGAAGTGCAGAATGATCCATTCATGGCACTTCACTTTTTCTGTTCTTTTTTATGTGTTTTGAATTTTATTGTTCCTTGTAAATTTCTCTAGGCTACAAAGTCTTTTCTTTATTTTTTTAGGATTATTAAGAGCACTTTAAAGAAATCATTTCAAATTTTACATGAGTGTGTTGATGAGTGACTGCACTCACTCAAGAAGTCCCAGTCAAATGATGCAACTTCATTTCCTCCAGCTTCACATTGAAGGAATTTGGCTCAGGGTTTTGTTTTTGTATGCACAATTGTTTGCTTCTTCTTTTTGTTTTTGAAGTTCTTTATTTACAACAAATTCTTGTGGGACCAGAGCTTTTCTCAAAGACTGGATGGTAGGGTTGAGAAACAAATGACTGGGACACTTGTGTTGAGGGTGGAAACACACACATAAATGAGCCTCTCCCAGCATTGAGAGACTCCTCAAGCAATTCCCAGTCCAAGAGTTCTGCTGAGGTATCTGACAGGAAGCATCACCATCATTTTCTTTTATATGTTTGTGATTTCAATTCATTTGAACACTTTCTTTTTTTCTAATTTTAGATTCATTGGGGACAGGCAGCACACAAGAACATGTTGAATGCCTTGTGATTTTAGATTTTGTGTTTAAAAGGTGTCCTCCCACTTAGCAAAGCAGAACTCCCTTTTTCCCATATTTTCTTCCTCACTGAAAGCTTTGACATTCAACTCCCATGTACTTTCTCCTCTTCCCTGACTGTCTCTCCTACTTATACTAAGTCATCATGAACCAAGGTGCAGCAATCCTCAAGTTATATGCATCGAGCACATTGAAGAACTCACACCACCGTCTTTAAGCTTTTAAAGTTATCATCAATGCTAAGTACTACTTTGGACTGTCCCTTTGTTCTTCATCATTTTCTTTCTCTTCCCCTTTTGTTTTTAAGGTAGGTGACCAGTATTGAACTTTCTTCTACAGTGGTGACCAAGACAGGGGACTGGTATCCTGCACTACTTGCAGGTTGAGTGCCATATATTCATTTGGTGTGTAGCCCTGCAACATTCTTGTACTGAAAACTTGGTTTTTAGGCACATACATTCAGCAATAAATCTCCTGATTCACATTTTTCTGACTCAATCACTTTATACATGATCTCCCGATTTTGCTTCTGTTGAAAAGTTTACTTCCATCCCAATGGCTAGCTTCTGAAGCTCTAGGACTGTCAATCCACTTGCATTTATGCAGAGTTTTCCATGAATTCCCCTTTCATTTTAAATTTTTCTCCCTACAATCTCCCATTATGGGTCCTGATCCTATTGCTCCCCTTGCTTCTATTGACTCTATCATTTTGTCTTCTTCTGACACAAGCCTCAATGTGACTTTAGGCATTCCTATGCCTACTCCTGGCATGCCTGGTGCTCCCAAGTTCAAGGGAAAACATGTTTCAGATTTTTTGGATGTGCTTGAGCAACATGCTGATAGTGCTAGAGTTTCTCATTCCCTTCTTCCCAGTGATGTTCTCAGATATTGTCACTCAAAAGTTCAGGTGGTTATTGGAGCATCAATGCATCTGTCTGGGGATGACTGGGTTGCAACAAGAGTATACTTGACCAACCTTTATGGGTTGAATGACTCTATCCCTCCCAATTCTCTTGATTGTCTACACCATTGGTGTTCCAGTCACAGAGAATCAGGTAGTATTACATCTTGAAAGGATGTAGATAAGTACTACTAAGACTTTACTGTGTTATCTTCTGATTTGATGCCTCATAAAATGCTCCCTAATGGCTTTAATAGAGGAATCCCAATGTCTTTACATGCATGAATCAAGAAGCATATACCAGCTGCTAACCTTAATACCTCTTCACCACCCACTACACCAACACTACTTGGACTTTTGCAAGCGGAATTCACTTCAGTCACCCATACGTAACAGACTATTAGTCATGTAAACTCCAGGTATATTACATGACTAAAAGTTGTGATGTATATTTATATTTTATATATATTTGGCCTATAAATCTTCACTTTTACAAAATATATTTTCACCACCAATGTTACATTTTGATGTGTCACACACCCCAAAATATATTTTTCATGCCAGGACCCTGAGTTGTTGGTAGAAATATATTTTTCATGTCAGGACCCTGAGTTCTTGGTAGAAATATATTTTGACTGAAAATATTTTCTGAGACTAATAAGAGTCTCT
>Ga0307507_10006162_pt1 | contig 18737 bp, 28 predicted proteins | sample 7_EM_MG_FD_207223 | JGI IMG/M metagenome (GOLD analysis project Ga0307507, IMG submission 207223) | Populus trichocarpa ectomycorrhiza microbial communities from riparian zone in the Pacific Northwest, United States - 7_EM | ecosystem: Host-associated > Plants > Roots > Unclassified | place... | reverse complement strand
CGTGGGTCGAGGGTAGAGCATTCTTCGGATTGGCTCTGTGTTCCTGCTTCGACGTTTTCTGTACACCCACATCCCTCGACAACGACAAGGGGAGGGGCAAGGTTTGAGGTGGGGTGGGCTGCCCACACCCGCGGGGGTTGTCCTGGCCGAGGTTTCAGTCGTTTCGGGGTGGTTTTTGCAGTTTTTCTGCGTCCGTTTGCGTCCGTGTTCGCGTCTGTTGGCCGTCGACGGACAGGTACTCACGGCGTTGGGCGGTGTGTGAAGGCCGTTCAGGGTCCTAGGTGGCGCTCACTGACCTGGGTGACGTGGTAGTTGGAGTCTGTTAGCTGGATGGGCTGGCAGAGGTACTCACCTGGGTGCATCCTTTCCATTCCCTTCACGTTCGGCGCCATTGTCGTGCCTGCTGAGATAGGGTGTGCTGGATGTGGGGTGGCGTGAGGGGGGTGAGGTTGCGCGGCACATCGTCACGCTGTAAAGTTGTGTGGAGTGTGTCGCAGCTGAGCCTCATCTACGACACTGTGTCGTAGATCTGCCTCTTCTCCTTTCGGGGAGTGTGATGCTCGTGGTATATCCTCGGGCACTGCGGAATGTGTCTGCAAGCAAGGATAGTGTCTGCAAGCAGGTATTATTGATGTTTGAAAATTAGGCACGTTTTCAATCGTTTCAATAGCCCGCCCGTTGCTACCCAATCTTTTGCCCTCAAAGGACAAGGAAACAAAATGGATTTCGTACCCGCTCGAAAAGTGGCGTCTCTCCTCGCAGATCATGGTGTTCAAGTCGTCGTGTCGAATGCATGCCGATCAGCGAACGCATTTGAGAAGGGCCTTGATCTTTCTGGAAGAAGGTATATCCAATGTCGGAGCAATGCAGAGCGAGGTGATGAGTGGAGCTGCAACCTTGTTCAACACCCAATTCTACCATAGTTTTGTGGAGAAAGGCTCGTCGTTTTCTTTTGCCATGCATGGGGCTCGTCGTGAGCTGTGCAAGAACCCAACGCGTAGTGCCCGATTTGGAATGGAAATACCATTGCGAGATCAGTGGACAGTGCCTGTCGCGTACACCTCTAATGTTGATTCCATCATCCGCGCTCCATCCTTGCCACAACAGCCCAACATTCTCTTCACTACTCTCTGCAATCACCCCCACTGGCCCTGATTCCCAACTCAACCTTATTGGCCGTTGGAGAGACGTGCTCACCATCGAGAAAGATCTGGTCGAGTCCAGACTTTTGATTATCCATGGACAGGCGGGGGTTGGCAAAACTGCCCTTCTACGTCACCTCGTTCGTGTGTGGAGAGCAACTGCATTCGTTCAAAACGTTATCTATGTCGACTTCGCACAATCACCACGACCAGTGTCCGTCCCAGAATTCATCAAAAAAGCGAGAGGGAACTCAACGTTTCCTTCCCAGAACCATTTTCAAAACTTCGTAGGAGCTTTGTGGAATGAACCGATACCCTCATCTACAGATAACATCTCCCAGTTCATCCGCGAGTGCCACAGCCGCTCTTCATTGTTGATTTTGGACAGTCTCAACCTTGCCCTTTCAGACTTCTGAGATTCCCGCTTCCGTGTAGGAGCCTTTAACGACGACCAGCAAATAGAATTCTACAAATTCATTGACTGCCTGATCAACCATGTCCCAGAAAAGGGCCAGACAATGTCAATGCTCGTTTTTTCCGGGAGAGACGAGGAGCAGTGGTGGAATAGCCGTTTGAAAAACGTCGCCGGCCGGTTCTACAGGCTCGATCCCTTGGATGTCCCCTCGGCCCTGTCACTGGGCACCCACATTCTTCAAAAAACCGGCGTGAATACGTTGAACCCGAAAGACAGAAGGTCAGAAGCATTGTATCGCCTTGTGACTCTCCTCGCCCGCAACCCACTCACTCTTGAGTTGGTGTTGCCCCATGCGCACAATAGAAAGAAACTGTCCGAATTCTACAGAGAGATTCATTCCGGGTCTCTTAGCTACAGGGACGTCTGGAAATACAAACCATTGACCCCTGGAGCCGATCGTTTTCTAGTTGATATTGACAAGTTCTTCATGAAGGCTTCGAACGGGATATGTCCTTCGCTCTCTGGGCCTCTTCTGGTTAGAAGGTTCCAATATAGTCTTCTGCATGGAGGTCCTGTCTAAAGTGTTCGCCGCCGTCGATAATGAAGCTATATTCTTCGATGTTCATTGTTTTTGCCTGAAACTTTTCACCTATCTTGGAGCGTTGATCCTCGATTTGACCACACAAAATATCACCCAGATCCATCCCCTGTTGTCCATTTATCTGCGCGCCCAGACGGAAGACTTCGTTCTTTTCGAAAAGCAAATATCATATCCAACTCTCCTTTCGAATTGCAGGCGAATGTTGGATAGAAGCCACCAGATGTTGTGACCGTTATCGGAACGGCAAGCTGGACTTTGCACTGCTGAGAAAAGCCTACAAGCGGTCTCTAGCCAACATCGTCACCTGTCTAGATCAATGTTGTTCAGATCTCGAGTCATCTCCTGAGTGGCCAAATGCTCCCGTCTTGAATTGCATTCTCTTCAGCCAACACGCTTTCAGTGACTCCGTGCCCGATCATGTCTACTTTCTGGAGCATCTTCATCCTGCTTTGATGAATTTCGTTTATGACTATGGCGGTGATGACAGTTGTCTCAATCCCATGGACTTGACAACGGCGCTTTACATGTATAACCATATCTGTTCCCGGTATATGTTCTCGACCAACTTTACTTTAGAAAGAGCTGGAAACCAAGCCCAGCTTTCACTGGAGCTAGTTGCCTCGTCTGAGATGACTCATCCACCACTCTCTGCTCCGCAATCTGTGTTCGCAAAGCAAATGGTTTTCCGTCTCTACGCAGTGATTTCCTTGTTCCAGAGAAAGTTTATCAAAGCGGAAAGGTACTGGAGAGAACAGACAATCCTGGAGCAGGCAACTTTAGGACCACAGGGCCTTGGTACTGCAGATGTCCCCACTTTCTTGCTGCCATTAGCAAAATTCTGTCAAGCATCTTAGGAAGAGCTTTTGAAATGCACAAAACATCAGGACGACGCCACCTATCTCCAGACCCTCCGACCACATGCCAGCCAATTTGTATCTGAGACAGCTGGTAACTTGACGCCCCAAATGAATCGGATAGAAGACGGAGCAAGGAAGTCAGGTTGGACGTTGGCTCTCCCCGGGCAGACCCCGATCTTCGTTCCTGGAATCCTTGGAATCCTGGGCAGAGGAGTTGGAAACGCAACTTGGTCGGGGGGCTGCTTCCCAGGTGATGAGAATGCAGCGCGAGGTTCTGATCCCGCGTCTGCAAGCGTTGAATCTGACCCCTGCAAACGCCCTTGCTCACATTGACTTTATGTCGAAGCATGCTTTGGACGTCCCTGATGCCTCTTCTCGCGATGCTGCGTCCTATTCACTTGCAAAGGCTGGTCTGGAGCACCTCAGGAATGAAGAGAGTCAGGTGCTTAACGCTACCCTCGACCCTTTAGTTCAGAATCTCCGGGTGGAGAGAACATGCCAGTCGTTGGCGATGTCTATTGAAAGGGTGAGCATCGTGATAGAATTGAGAAGATATTGGGAGGACAGCCATGATTGTCCTTGTGGCTCGATGTTTTCGCGCGATGAGTTAGTGTGTTTCTGGAACAGAACACTCTTGTATTTTTATTGTTTCATCAACTCAAATGAAAGGCTTACGGAGAGTCATCCGTAATATCCCTTCTAGATAACCTCGCGTATACGTACGGCCCAATTATCAACCCACTCGTAGAACTGATTGGTCTGCTCCAGGATAACGCGGGCCGTTACTTTTGTCCACGGAGGTTCCTGACGTGAGTATGGTGGGGGTGACAGATATTTGTTGCTTAGCTTCTGCCTCGCTGAATAAAATGGGGGCAGCACTGGACCTCACACTTCCCCCTTGTGGTAGTAAATAGCGATGGTGGCTGCCCTCGATGAGACTGGTGTGAAATGGCCAGGAATGATCCAAGAGAAGGACATCATAGTTACTGAATCCGATACAGTAAATCTTCGCCCTCGGACGAGTAAGGTCTGCAATGTAGAACTAATGTTGTAAGTAAGTAGAACATGACCGGCAGGGGTCGTAACACATACCTCTCGTTCCTCAAATGTATTCCATCTTGAAAGGAGATAAGGGTGAGCCAGTGTTTCCAGCACAGTCTGGGCGAGCTGGTGTGCTAGCAATTACATCCGAGTCGACACTGCTGCTTAAGCTTGAAGCTTGGTAGTGAGGAGCCTGGACATGTGCGCCTTAGTACTTATTCAATGTGATCATCGACATGTAAATATTGATCAAGGTCGGCATTCGGAATTGGCTTTACTTGGATCACAGCCTCATGTCTGCTCCACCTCCAGATGTGATGGCATCGCATCCCCTCGCGCTTGTCTTCCACCTACAGCGATAAACCGCATGCCCTTCTTCGCCCATGCGTCAGGTTGTACCATCAAAGGCGGTCATATGTATGATGTCGCTGGGGACTATGTCAACATCAACCTCGCAATGCCTGCAGAATCTACAGGTTGGTTCGGAATTTCAATGTTTCAATGATCTTATTGAACGAAGTGTCCAGAGCGCATTGCTTCGGACGGCCTGAAGGTTCGCTTCTTGTCATGAATCATTCCCCTTGACGAATTTCTTTTCTGTTTCATAGATTGTACATCGAGAGGACATAGACTTCCGTAGACAACTAGCAAGTGGTTCCAATTATCGCACACACTTGGCGTTCTACGGAGGGCGCGTTGTGGCGGTCAAAGTTTTCCATGGTTCTCGCGCCAAGCAGGTAAAAAAATTCTCATTCTACTCCGGGGATTTATTAATCATAACTCTTACAGAGTTATAAGCTCAATCTTACAGTGGCTAAAAACTTTCTGTGAATATCATCGACGATCTTTCGTATCTTTTAATGACTCGCTCAAAACCTAGCCATTCCAACGTTCCAAAATTGGTTGGGGTTTCTGGCGAAAAGAGATCAGAAAGTCCATTTATCATTTTCCATGGAAGTGAGTTTCTAGCATTCTCTTCAACACATTATACTCATGGGGATATCAGTATCTGGCAGAAAAATGAATTCGTTGTTAGCTAAAGCATTGCGTACTGATCTGAATAAGAGTGTTCAGCTATCGATGAAGACGGTCAGTTACATTGTCGGCGATGGTGATGTGGCTTAACCACGCAAATGACACCAGGTCAAAGGGCTCGCGGTATGGATGGCTCTGTTTCAGCCATGACCTTTCTGAAATATGTTTTCCTGTATACCAGGCAGGACTGAGTTACATGGAATCTCAAAACCTTCTATCGAAGGGCATAATTAGCAATCTGAAATGGGAGGTGAGTTCATAAGGTTAACCTTTTGCACTAAGAGTCTTACTTTCGAGGTTCAGAACTTCGACATATTTGCTGGTGGCAGCGATGAGCCAGTTCTTTCAATTCACTTACCGGATACCACTGCTCATGGACCCCATACGGCTCCATCTTTTTACCATCTAGAAGACCACCGCGGTGGGATCGAAATATTGAACGGGCTCTGTCAGAAAGTTTGTACTCCCTCTTAAGGTAGACACACCTATCCATCGCTGAGACAAAGCATCTTCTCCCACTCCAGCTGTTCTCGGAGGTCAACTCCATCCTCTATGGTACCACATTTATTTCCAAGTTTTTGACAACCGCTGAAATTCAATGACAGACGATTCTCCAGAGAGGGAACTTGACACCGACCACTCAGTTGAAAATTACTCAAGGGTCGTTCAAACCAATCGGGAAGGTCACTCAAACGTCGCCGGGGACGTTTCGAGCTCGACGGAAGTGCAAACATCCTGTAAAACTCCTCGGCGTGAGGTGCGGTGGAAACTTGACAAGAGTGCAAACAATCGAAGCCTGGAGTCTATAGTGCGCCACTTCGAGGACTATCTGGACTACGTTTGGGCATCCTCAGCAGACTCTCCCCTACGTCGTATTACAGCATTGCCTCATACATTGGTTTACCATCATTGTCCTGGGTATCTTCGTGAAGAGATAACCCTCACAGCAGATGTGTCAAGAAGTGTTGTTGTTGCTCACCAATACCCCAGTCAAAGCGAGATTTGCACAATATGTGGCCAGCTTGTTCGATATCCTAGCAATCCACTGCCTCATCATGCTACTAAGCGACGGCGACAGCCCCCGCCAAAAATAAATATCCCGACACCTTCCATCAGGAGTTATGTGCCCCATCCGTTTTCTGCACAGAGTGGAGCTACTTGAAAACGTGAGTTTGATTATTTGCAAGCTAGCATTTGTATGACCTAATCATTTCCGTCTCTTTCTTGTTGAAGCTGATCCTGCCTCAGTGTAAGGAGTCAACATACAAAGGTCTTACTTTTCTACGTCTTCCACCTACGACGTTTCACGATTGCTTGCACAACACCAACTATTCACGTTCGCGGAGTCCTCGATAGTGTAGATAGCGTCACGCCAATGAATCCATTTTTTCCCTGTTCCCCCTTGACCTGCTCTCGTGCTCGGGCATCCCTGATCTCCTGACTAACGTGTTTGCAGCTTGACCAGGCGCTCCGTGCATGCCGGTGATGACCCTCCATCTGTTAAAGTGAGGCGACCCCAATCGAGGATTCCACACACTCCGAACATGGAAACACTGAGAACTTCCAGTCAGACCTGATTAAAATTATCTGGCAGATACCTGGGAAAGGGGGTTACAATAATTTGTTAGCCTGATGTGGATTACCTGGCTATCGGAAACATCCTTCGGTCCCCTGGTATACCATACCGAGTTATTAACTAGTTAAATTAATCTGCTTTATGACCGAATAATCTGGTATTGGAGCGAGATTCCTGTGTTGAATCAACATGTTTCATGGGTAATACTGTAGCATTTCGTTCAATTCGACAGGCCCCGTGACGCGTGACAGGGTTGTCGAAATTTTGATTTCGGCAACCTTCGGAATCCATCGTGACATCAGCTTTTTTTTCGACCAGAAGCCTGAGAGGAATTTCTTTGGTGAGCAGTGTTACTGCGGCTACACCAGCCCTGTCAACAAGGATATAGAACAGATAAATGTGCCACAATGCATAGCATTGGAAACAGTAAAGTACATATTTGCTGGTTGTAATCGATGTGAATGTAGACAGGCATTTGGCATCATGGGGGTGCACCTCCAGTGTGGATGTCTCACAGAATGGTGATAACAATAGATTGGATTCAAAATTTAACTAGATAAATGTAGGCAGAGCGAAAAAGGCTGTGTACGATTTTTTTCGGGATTTTTAGGCCTTTTTGAGGTTTTTTTCGACTTCCTAAATGATTTCGACACTTGCCCAAAATCTCCGTGACATCCGTTACATTTCGGCGTTTGGGAGGGCCGCGTGATGCGTGACCGTCGAATTGAATGAAATGCTACAGTACAGGCTAGGTTGAATAACCTGAGAAACTGATTATTTTACTCAAGGAGAGACTATGGATTTGGGCCCATTCGGCTTTGCATTAATACTTGTTGACCATGTAAACTCAACTCGGAAATTAATTTGGTAAGCAAATACATATTGTAAGTATTTTGCTTGACAGCCCAAAACTAAGCCTACTCTTCTTCTGCTTCTGCCACAATACAATGATGTTTTCTTGTGCTCTCTTCACCACTCTCATCCTCATTGTTGGCATAAAACCACGTGACCACATGCGTCACAATTATGACACACGCTGTGTTTGATACACAGCCCTTTACACCATATGCTGTGTTTACACCCTGCAGCATTCTTATGTAAATATGTGTACATAGTAGCATGGACCATGCCTGTAGGTATATAAGGGCCAGCACTATGCCCCTCTAATCCTAAGTCTCATACTTCTAGCTAGTCAGTTGCTTAGCATGCCTCTCACAACACAACACCCAAGGTAAGGGCTAGATAGCTTGTCAGCTACCCCTGCGCTATGCATTGCCTATATGCGATACATGCCTTGCGACAGGTTATGGGCCCCGATGTCGAACGACATGTGCTATGACTGCACGAGTTCTGACAAACGTCCTAGCCTTGTCCAACCTTGGGCTGAATGTGCGCCCTCTGGGCTGCACGTCGCCAACAGCAGTTCGCTTCAGTGCTGAACACTGTCAAGGTTGTTCGCCTTCGGGCTGAACGCCAACGCTGTTGTCTGGACATTGACTCTAACGGAGTCAGGGTTCATGTCAAGCACAGTATGCGCTGTGCGCCACTATGGTTGCATGCTATATCATACCTGTTCGCTGACACACCCAAGTTCTTTTCTTTTCAGAAATCAACCAACCCTATCAACAATGTCTTCAACCAAGTCTTCTTCCACCACTCTCTCTGTCTCTGACATCCCTCACTTCAATGGGCGAAACTTCCAGGGCTGGTCTGAGAAAATGATGGGCATCTTCATGATGACCAAAGTTTATGGTGTCATTACTGGCGACACCTCTAAACCTAATGAAGATACACGCCCCTCTCCTCCAGCCAAACCCATTGTTATCAACAATCAAACCCCGGCAGTCGATATCCCCAAACTACAAGCCATGTGGATGCAGTACCAAGTAGAGATGATGGGTTATTCCCATCTTGTCGGTGAGTATAATTGCAAACTCTCAAGCTGGACAGATGCTAATTCCCAAGCCATGGGAATTCTCAACTGAGCTCTCGATATTGGGATCTGGGATCAGATCAAGGAAAAAACTGCCAAGGAATCATGGGAATGGCTCAAAACCAAATACACCAAACAATCCCATCTCGAAGTCTTGGAGCATTTCCACTTCATGAAAGATCAGAAGTTTGATCTTTCTGATCCTAACCCACAGCTCGCCACCTTTATGCATCACTTCCAGGCACTACCTGACAAATTCGTCAGCCCTGCCATGGCCTGCCTCATTCTCCTCTCCAACCTCCCACTGACCACTAACCCTGGTCAAGAATCTGTTTACCAGCGCATGCTGGAAACCATCTTCGCTGGTTGGACTCCTGAAAGTCTGACCCCTGACGAAGTCTGCACACAGATTCGTGACGTCTGGGGAGCCTGTTTTGGTGGCTTCCACCCTTCACAACAGCCCTGCAGAGGGGCTACGTATGATAAGGGAAAGGCTCCGGCTAACAAGCTGCAGCAAAAACAGCAGACGCAGGTACAGCAGAACACCGCTATCAAGGGCAAAGGCCCAAATCCTCAATACTCTGAGCAGCAGAGCACCGATTCCGGCAGCTCGCAGCAGAAGAAGAAATGGCCCTTCCGACGTGGAGGTAAGGGTAAGGATGCACACAGCCATGTGGCTGGAGCCCCTGATACCTATAACTCCAACTTCGTCTTAGCATCAGCAGTGATGCATATCACCGACACACCAGTGCTACCAGCACCCACAGCACATTCTGTAACATCGCTCTCAAGTGCTGGGCCCTCTACACGACGAGAGAAGGCCACGGGCCCTTGGAAAAACCCTGGCAGGACAACTCCTCCATACCCCCACGTCCAGCAATCCCGCGACCTGATGAGTCGCCTTGGGGTAACACCCACTATCCAAACCTTGAAAGAGTTTGAGGGGATTGCTTCCCTGGAGGAAGTAACCGATGGAACGTTTGGAGCCCCAACTGTAAAGTTGGGAGCATACATGCTCCAGGAACCTGAGCCTGAGACCCCCGCCTTTCAGTGGGGAGCATACTCGCTCACAAATCCCGTCCACGAGCCACCCAGGGCTCCAACGCCAGAAATGGCACCCATGCTGGATGCAATGGTGATCGATATGCCGTCAGAGGAAGAAGATACAGTGTCCCTCAGAGAAGAGGACCCGATCCCAGAAGGATCGGGATTATTCGGGGATGATGAGGATGATGCTCCCCTTCCACAAGGGTTGAAGCTCAACCTGGATGATGACACGTCTGACTACGGAGACAACCCAGAGACGCTCTGCAGTCCTATAATTGAACTGGCACCTGCCCCAGTGGCTGGGCCCAGTAGGACCACAAGACGCACCTGGGGTACAAGGGGTCCCCAGCCCTATAAGCGCTGGTCAGATGACCATGATGCCTATGAAGGTCCGATGGACAATGAGTTAGTCCTTTTTTGCTCACATAAAGGCACATCACTAACTGATCCCTCTACAGCTTCTATTAGCGTAGACATAGGTAGATCATTAGATAAGTATCTAGCCTATGCAAAAATAAATTGTGGTTACGCCTCGCTTTGTGCGGACTGCAAGGACAATTCTAAGTCGAACTTCATAGAGTGGATAGTTGACTCAGGAGCATCAGTCCATTTCACAGACAATAAGGCGGACTTTTCCGACCTTAGGTTCTTTGATGAAAAAGACCGTCCAAAGGCACAAACTGCCAATGGTGCTGCAGCCATACATGGCCACAGCACTGTCTTTGTGAAAACATGGGTAGATAGTACAAACCCTCAGACGGTTACAATCTCATGCCTATCACCAGTATTCTATATGCCAGGCATAGGGATCCGTCTCTTATCCATGGGACTACTCCTCAAAGGCAACATGCAAATCAAGGGAGATGAGCGCACCCTTGAGTTTATTCAAGCTCAAACTGGCAAAGTGAAAATAGTAGCTTTGACCAGACTGTTTACTGATATGATCTATTGGGTCAATTCGGAGGTCCTCACTGGAAGTGAGTTGACCGCACACAAGTCCATGCACAGGGACAATTACAATCTCTGGCATCGATGACTTGGACATCCTGGAAAACAGGTGTTTGAGAAATTCAAATCGAGTACATGGAATTTTCCAAGATCGATCAAAGTCCCTAAAAATCTGCCGGTGTGTGAAGGCTGTGCGAAAGGAAAGATGCACTCTCGCTCTTTCCCTGAGAATTCTGCATGTGCCACACGTCCATTTCAACAGATTCATTCTGATCTCAAGGAGTTTGCAGTACAGTCATACCACAAACACAAATATTACATATCATTCCTTGATGACAACTCCTCCCACTCCTGGATATCCCTTCTGAAAAAGAAGAGTGATTCCAAAGCGGCATCCAAGCAGTTTATCACCATGGTCAAAACGCAATACAACGCGACCATTGGTGAATGGATGACTGATAATGGAGGAGAGTACATCGATAAGGATTATGTCAAACTCCTTAAGGATGAAGGGATTGAGATCCAGCAAAGCGTTCCTTCTCAGCCGCAAATGAATGGCAGAGCAGAGCACTTCAATTGTACTATCAATGAGAAAGCGGAGTCAATGTGCCATCAGGCCTGTCTACCTAACAGTTGGTGGGAATTCAGTGTTCTACATGCAAATTACCTATACAACCGCACCCCTGTGCAGCACCTTGATTGGCAAACTCCGAAAGGGTATCTTGATGAATTCAAACCCGATCTCCCTCACCTATGCATCCTTGGATGTGGAGCTTACGTCTTTATTCACAAAGACCTCTGAGCCAACAAGTTAAGTCCCAAGTCGGAGTTGATGACTTTTCTTGGCTATTGTGATGGTCATGAATCGAACATGATGTTCATGTGTGCTCCCAACAATGTCATCTTTACTGCTGCCATGGCACTGTTTGATGAACATTTGTTCCCAAAGTGTGCCAAACACAAAGTGCCACCTGTCACACAAATTCAGGAACCCAAGGAACCCGAGATCTCAATTGAGACAGAAAGTGTGCCTGATGAGGATGCACCTTTCACTCCACCCCATGATTCAATCATTCCGCAAGGAGATGAAGAGAGATTGCATGATGATGCTGAGCCTCGACGTCTGCCTCAATCACTGCCACAGCAACCCCGACATGCTCCAGGGGGAGCAGAACGTGGTAATGAGCCACCTAGATGCTCTGAGTGAGAGAGGAAAGGTACCAGAAAAGACAGGAACGTATACCCACCCGGCACCTCTACAGACACTGACAGACGTCGAAAATTGCCTGATGCAACTAGCGCAACATCTGTTCCTAATTCAGGACAGTTGAGCAACACTGTTGAGGGTGACCCTGGTCATGCTAAATCAGCAACAGAAGGGGGAGCATTGTGGGAATATTTGCTTTCAAAGGCAATATCTCACCACGATGAATTACCAGATCCAATGAATGTCTGAGATTGGACGACCAAGGATATCGGCAAACTATCAGCTGAAGATCAATGGGCATGGCGCAAAGCTCAGTTTGAGGAATTAGAGGCCCTCAAGAAATGCAACATTTACGAGCTTGCTGACCTACCTCCTGGCTGTAAGGCTATCAAAAATCGCTGGGTATTCAATTTAAAGTCCAATGGACGTAAAAAGGCCCACTTAGTTGCTAAAGGCTTCTCACAAATTGAGGGTCTAGACTTCGATGAGATCTTCTCACCGGTTGTCCGGTTTGAGTCGGTCCACACCATTCTCATGTTAGCAGTGCTCGAGAAATGGAAAATTGAAGGCCTTGATGTGAAATCTGCCTTCCTATATGGAACATTAGACGAGGAACTTTACATGGAGCAACCTCAGGGGTTCAAAGTTCCGGGCAACAAACACAAGGTTCTTCGCTTGAAAAAGGCCATCTATGGTCTCAAGCAAGCTGCTCGCACTTGGTGGCATGAGCTCGATAGAAGCCTAAAGGCTCTCAGCTTCTCCCGCCTTTATGCTGATGCTGGCAGTTTCGTCGCTAAACATGCTGACGGAACAATGGTCATCATACTTGTGTATGTGGATGATATCATCCTAACTGGACCAAACACTACCCTAGTCACGTCCAAGAAGAAACTCTTTATGGACAAATGGGAATGTCGCGACTTAGGAGAATGCAGGGAGTTTCTCCATATGAGGATAGAGTATCGAGGAGGGAAGACCTATCTAGATCAGGTTCCCTACCTTGAGAAAATTCTCAAGTGCTTTGGTATGGCCAATGCCAAGGCAGCACAGACTCCTCTTCCCACTAGCTATAAACCTGAACTGTTTGATGGAACTGCTACGGCGGCTCTCCGGTCTCAGTACCAATCAGTGATAGGGTCCTTGCTATATTTAATGCTCAGAACTTGTCCTGATCTTGCCTTCGCTGTTACTCAGATGGCGAAATTCGCCCACAATCCATCAGAGGAACACCTCCTAAAGTCTAAGCATATACTGCGGTACCTAGCTGGTACATGCAAATATGCCTTGGTCTATGATGGAAGAAGTGACACAGGGCTTTACACCTATTGTGACTCCAGCTATGGAGATGACAGATCAGATGCAGATCGCAGACGTTGATCTATGCAGGGATACTACTTCTCCCTTGCGAACACCAGTGTCAAATGGCACTCTAAAACACAGACTCTGATCTCTACGTCCTCCACTATGGCAGAGTACATAGCGCTCTCTGACTGTGCATGGTACAAGATCTTATTCGGCGAACTTGGAAAACCCATGCCGTATGTCCCTATCTATGGTGACAGCCATGGAGCGATCTTCAATGCTCAAAATCCTGTAACTCAAAAAGGGATTAAGCATATTGAAATCTGCTATCATTACATCCGAGAGCAGATCGAAAAAGGTGAAGTTAAAGTATTCGCCGTTCCCACAACAGAGAACATTGCCGATATGTTCACCAAGAATCTGGGCCTGACGCTTTTCTTGAAACACAGAAAGCAGCTCGGAATAGAGTTCTACCCTCTATAACCCATTCGCCTCTTGTACCCACAGAACAAGTATGTGCACTAACACTGCACTACTTGAGGGGGAGTGTTGGCATAAAACCACGTGATGACATGCATCACAATTATGACACACACTGTGTTTGATGCACAGCCCTTTACACCATATGCTGTGTTTACACCCTGCAGCATTCTTATGTAAATATGCGTACATAGTAGCACGGACCATGCCTGTAGGTATATAAGGGCCAGCACTATGCCCCTCTAATCCTAAGTCTCATACTTCTAGCTTGTCAGTTGCTTAGCATGCCTCTCACAACACAACACCCAAGGTAAGGGCTAGATAGCTTGTCAGCTACCCCTGCGCTACACGTTGCCTATATGCGATACATGCCTTGCAACACTCATCCTCATCCTCATCCTCATCATCCAGGCTGCTCTCCGAATCACTATCTTTGTCAGCCTTGCACTTCTTGTTCATGGTGCAACATTCATCAGGAAACCTACAAGGTCCTGGGTGCCTGGAAATGTACTTAATTGCCTGAAAGTGCCTGATCGTCTGGTGGCTTTTGATTCCCAGACATTTTCCAGGCAACCCAGATCAGCAATGACAGGCAACAACTTGGCAACCATGCCAACCAAAATTTTGACCAGTCAATTCAAACCCTGCTCCCATAAAAGGCAATGGCCTCATCAATCTCAACATTGGCCAAACATCTCTCAACAACTCTTCCAACTTCCCAACCAATGGGGAGGGGCACTGTCCGCAAATGGATATGGCTGCTTAGTCATTGCACAGTCATCTCAAAACTGCCAAATCATATTCTCGTTGACTTTGAACCAACTTTGAACAACAATTAGTTTCTTGTATTCTTAGCTCATTATAGCTATTAGGATAGGCTGATAAGTTGTTTGGGCAGTTTGCAATGCATTTTTCTGACTCCTGAACAAACTTGCAACACATCCAAGACATGTATTACATAATCACTTCATTGAGTTTTGGTGTAGCATGATCTAAAACAATTTTTGTCTTTCCTCACAGCCATTCCTGGCCTGCTGAACATTTTAATACATTCTTTTGGCCTTGCTCCTGGGGGTCCTTGCTTTGATTTTTTATATTTCTTTTTTAAAACCTTTTTTTCCTGTTAGATACAAGGTTACATATGCAAAAATAAAAAAATCAAAGCAAGGACCCCCAGCGGAATAACTTTTTAACTTCATCTAGACATAAAACTTAGGTAAGGAGGGCATATTTGCCTCAAAATATTGATTTTCCATGAATGTTAAGACATTGACAGAAAAACAACATGTACAAACAAACTGGCACCTCAACAGGTGGTGTGCCTCCCCACAACCAACACCTCTCAGCCCCCTCACTTAGTGCTGATGTTCAGTATTCAACATTCAACATCCAACTTGGTTGCCATCTACCCCTGTAGAACCAGTGCATCCACATATGTGTGCTTTTTATCTATTCAATAGCCTCAATACATCTAACCCTGCAGCTGTTTGGAAAGCCATCACCACTATTGTCAACAAACTTTATGGGGGCAGGGGGTCATTGTCATTCTCTGCACACTGGCACACAGGAAGCTCAGCATGCAGGAAAGGGAGGAATCCATACTATGCAGAACTTCTCAACTTCCTGCCCCACTTCATAGTGACATCTAGTATACATTGTTGGACACTTGTACAAGTTGTAGCATTGAATAACAATGTATGAATTTTTGATGTGATTGCAACTGTACTACAATGCCTGGAAAGCAATCTGAAAGTGCTGGCATGCCACTGGAACCTACCTGGGTTCACCTGGGAAGGTGACTGGCTGTCCTGATCCAGAAACAATACTGCATGTTTCCAGGCACTGTTTCTGGCTCCCTTATTGATCTGAATCACCTGATTTGGTCTGTTTCCAGGTAACCCAGAGACATGTACATTTCCTGATGAACTTGGCCACAAAGATACAATTTGACCATTTCGGTGATTGCCCAGTCAGCAGGGAAATGCTCACATGTGAGGTAGGGGAAATCCTTACACACCTGGAATCCAAAGTACATTAGTCAAGAATGAGTCAATAAAAACACAACTGCCCATACCCAGCAAAATACTTTGCCAAGGCTCTCTGTGTCTTGTTGGCAATAAGTAAGTTGGAAGTTGAGGTTGGCACAAATGACACTTCGTTGTGTGAGACTCTGTGATGGCAAGTTGGTGGTGAGTCACACATTGACAAGTAACACAATCCAAACACCCACCAAGATGACATTGTACATCTTCCTGTTCTCCTTCCCCTTGTTCAGCTGCATCACCTATATCAAGATGAAGCCATTCTTGCAGTCACCGGCCTCTCCCTTGGGGCGTTGAATCACCTGGATCTTGTCCTTGACTTTGTTGTTGTCAACATTGATCTGAGCTGTGAGTCATTGATCAGCTTCAACATTACTGACTGTTCTTGTCATCCTAGAACTTACCCTGCATCAGAGCGATCATCTTCCTCAGCCTCACATTTTCCTCCAACACATCAGCATCATCTCCAGCAGCAGGAGTTGAAGGGACTCTGGTCTCCATGGTGTGTTGGCCTGCTGCCATGACTTCATCAGTGCTTGCACTCGCAGTTGCCACATTCTCTTTATCCTTGTGTGGGTGGCCTCGCTTGGCAACCAGGTTAGCTGAAGGTGCTGACTTTGGGGTGCTAGGAGTGGCTGCATTTGCAGCACTCTTCTTTGTTTTGCCCATGATTGTTGAGGGAAGCGGCAAGGTGATGGAAGGAGAGCTCGTTGGTGTGGTGTCAGGAAGAAAGAGGGCAGGGAAGAATGGTATGTTTTTCATTGTTGCCAAGTGATGTTTCCATTGCTCAGTGGAGTCATCAGGTGATACAATGCTGAACTCCTATGTAGTTGTCTGTGTTTGTACTTTTAATTCAATTGTACAGCTTTTTTTGTGAACCTATTTTCTTGCCTGAGGCCCTCAGCAAACACAAATGATGGCAGGGGATTCTCAACTCAAATGGTGCTGCTCATGTGGTTGTGATACTATGGTAACTTGTTGCACAGAGCTTCATCATCACCAAGGCATAGCACCAATGCATGTTTGGGCTTCAGCAGCTTTGGTAGCTTGCAAGTTGGAGCACATAGCACAAAAGGCATTAGGCAAGGCAAAGAAGTCCACAGCATGCAAAGCTGCAAGAGTTGTCAACAAGGTTGTTTCTCTGGCAAAAGTCATTTCCTGCTCTCTATCCCCAAATCTACAACAGCTGGAAAATGCAACTGATTTTGACATGCTTGATAACTCTGGGCCAACCATTGTGGATCACACAGCCCAAATGGATGTTGATGAGCCAGAGCCAGACATTGGAATGGACATAATCGATGATATCTGCAATGGTGTTTGGTCAGACCATCATCATTGTGTAATGGTAGAGGAGGTGCTGGATGAAGATGCTTATGGTTTTGACCATCACGACACTGATTCGGATAGTGAAGATGGAGATGAGAGAGTATTTGTTCTATGTGGGATGATGATGAATATGGGCCAAATCTTGAAGATGAGGTGAATGAGGAGTGGGAGCAGCAGCTTGCAGAATTTGGTGTGCTTGTATGGCTTTTTCTATTCACAAAAGGTCTTAATGATTTCATTTTGTAGTGGAGGTGTTTACTGATGAAGAAATTGAGATGCTGTGCAGCTTCATGTTGAAAGTCGAAGACCATCTGTCAAACCGTACATACGAACATATTCGGTGCACTTTCCCCAATTCCAATATTGGTTCTTTCAAATCAATTAAATCACAAGTTGAATTCTTGGCTGCTTTCAAGCCTGTCTCCTATCACTGCTGCATCAACTCATGTTGCTGCTTTGTTGGACCTCACAAAAAAGCCAATACTTGCCCATTTTGTGATGAACCTCATCTCAAGGATTGCTGCCCTTGCAAATGATTTACCTACATCCCCATCATACCATGGCTAGTTGTGTACTACAAAAATGCTGACATGATTGAAGCTATGCCATATCATGGAACCTACACACCTAATCCAAATGTAATGTCAGACATCTTTGATAGTGACAACTATGCCAAGCTTAAGGACTCTCATGTCACAATTGGTGGCAAAAAACTCCTCCACAAGTTCTTTTCTGGATTACAAGATATTGCACTTGGGCTTTCCACAGATGGCTTTGCACCATTCAAAAGGCAAAAACAGACCTGCTGGCCACCTATCCTTTTCAACTACAACCTCCCACCAGAAGTCTGCTTTCATCTTCAGAACATTCTCTGTGTTGGCATAATCCCAGGTCCCAACAAACCAAAGGATTTTGACTCATTTCAATGGCCACTTGTGGAGGAGCTTCTCAAGCTTAAAATTGGTGTCCCTGCTTTTGATGTCAGAGCTTCTGAGGTTTTTTCTCTGTGTGCATACCTTATTCTCAATTTTGGAGATATGCTGGCAATAGTGATGGTAATGCAGATGAAAGGCCACAATGCCCTCTTCCCTTGTCGCTTTTGTCACATTAAGGGCATTTGAATTCCTGGTATGACAGGACCTACCATGTATGTTCCTCTCAATAGTTCCCAACATCCAGCTTGTCAAGGTGACGATGAGCTCAAGAAGTATGATGCCACAAACCTTCCTCTCTGAATGCATGAAGAATTTCTTGAGCAAGCACATGAAGTACAATTTGCCACCAACACAGCTGACTCTGAGTGCCATGCAAAGGAGTGCAGGATCAAAGGCATTCCCCTTCTTTCCCATCTTTCATCCCTCTTCTTTCCAACCTCTTTTCCACTTGATTTCATACATCTGATGATTGAGAATGTTATCAAGAACCTTGTTCTTCTTTGGACTGGGAAATTCAAGGATCTCGATGAAGGCTTGGGAGCATACAAGCTTGCACCTGAGGTGTGAAGCAATTGGCAAGGCTACTGCAGCATCCAGAGGGACCTTTCCATCAGCATATGGTGCTCAGCCTCAAAATATTGCCCAAGACAAATTGGTGTGTACTGTGGACTCATGGTCATTTTGGGCCCTCTACTTGGGACCTGTCCTTTTACACAATCTATTGAGGTCTTTATTGTCCCCCACAGATTCCTGCAGGATTCCTGAGGATTCCTGAGGATTCTTGCACAATCCCAGGACTGAGTATTGGCTGATGTGCCAGCCAATTTTTTCAGTCCTGTGGGGGTAT
>Ga0307507_10006161_pt1 | contig 18739 bp, 13 predicted proteins | sample 7_EM_MG_FD_207223 | JGI IMG/M metagenome (GOLD analysis project Ga0307507, IMG submission 207223) | Populus trichocarpa ectomycorrhiza microbial communities from riparian zone in the Pacific Northwest, United States - 7_EM | ecosystem: Host-associated > Plants > Roots > Unclassified | place... | reverse complement strand
TAGTATGATATCTTTCCTTCGGCTCACTAAAATAACCTTCTCAAACCACCATACCCACGAGTGATCAAAACTCCCCTTCCCCTCCAAAAACCAATTAAGGTATCGTATCGTAAACCATCGCTCACTCGTCCACATGTCCGTCCCGAACTCCCTAGCGCTGCTGTGATATGATAGACAAAACCCAATCCAACTTAGCTTAACCTTAACACAAAAAAAAATTAAAAATTTAATATCAAATCCCACAGCCACGGCGGGTATGATACGACATGATACACAAAAACATCAAACGAGACTAACCCTAAACCCCTCCCCCTTCAGCAATAAATAACAAGCAAGCGGTACAAGTACGGTATCACAGTATTATTATGATATTACCACCATTCCACAAAAATCTCCCCAAGCGCAAATTAAACATTTTAAATTTCAGAAAACAAAGAAAAAGTTGGCATTAATCATTTACCAGTATCTAATCTATCATATCATATCATACGAGTACGTTGCAGCTAGCGACCCACCCCAACTTGCCACTTCCCCAAATATTTATCGTACTTTAATTCGCGCCCTGGGTTAATAATGTTTAGTTGAGGTTAGTCGTCAGCCAATCAGAATACAGTTCTAGAGATGTGCGGTGCGGTGTAATAATAATAATGTTATTATTATTATTATTATTATGAAAAGTGTGGGGAGGTAGGGAGGTAGGGAGGGGAGGAGAGTGGCACGGACGGACGAACAAGAAACATACAACAGCCGCACACGCACGCACGGCTAACTTCTCTTCTCTCCCTCTCCCCATCTGTTCCTCCCGGCCGAGTTTTTTATTTTATTTTAATCTCTGTAGAAAAAAAAAACATGTCATGATAGATGTATACAAGTAGATGCTGATAACGATGAGTGAGTGAGTGAGTGAACGAGACCAGGGAACCGCAATTCTTCAAAAGAATAGCTCTATAGCTCAAGCGGTCTTCCTTTAGATATCATAGACAGACAGGCCTTTGTCGGCCATTTGGAGCTATGTATTATATCTGTCTTGCCAAGGGCATTATTTTCCCACCCTACTGCAGTACGGTATACCAGGCCAAAAAGCCCCCTTCTCCCGCGAGGAAAAGCCCAATTTGGGACCTTGAATCAAGGTTATTATATCCACGTACCAATTTTGGTCACGACTGAATTGTTTTGATGTTTTTGATGTTTATTTGTTTCTTCTATATATCTTGCATTTTCTATACAGGCCTCCCATATACTTTGGGGTGCTCGCCATGGACTTTCCTGTACTCTATAGATAGATAGATCCGCAGATCCGAAAAGAATAAAGGGAAAATAAACGAAAAAGAAACAAAGATCTTCTAAGAATATATACGTGTAATTAAACTAAAACTTTGGTAGTGTGTACGCGGAGTAATTACCACTTTCTCAACTGCTATTGAAAAAAAGAAAGAATTCCGTGCAAGACGCGAGGCAAGGACAAATTAAGCTTGTATGAATACAAGAGGGGTTAAGAAATGGAGATGAAGTTTGGCCCGGGTTGCGTAGGGTTATTCACAATATTTGCATAAAAGGGAAAAAGGAGAGTTGATCTTCAGATTTCGTAATATCATGAGTAGTCGTGGCAATCCATCAATGCAGGAATGCAATCAAAGTGAGATACCGAATGAGGAATAAGTGAGGGAAGCTAAAGAGATATCTGCAAAGAACTCGAGACACACAACACAGCACCGAGCCCATCAGATCCAACCATCCCCCTCCTCCTTCCTCCGCTGTCGACAATGCCTCTTGGCATTCGTCATATTAGAGGCCCCAAAGCATAGGTTTAGCAATAAAACAATGGTTGGTATTGAGATCAAATAACAAAAACACTAATTTATGTGCGAGGAAACACCGCTGTTCCGGAATGCACACAACGCTCAAACAAAGGGGAATTGGGGTAAAATGAAACAGCAAGGTATCAACTAAAAGAATAGTGAAAGCAAACTCCAGAATGCCCGTTTTGTTTATGTCAGACTAAGTGCCCGCCATCCACATGAAATGCAATCATAACTGCTCGTCGTGAACCTCTTATGAGAAAACTTGACAGGATAGTGTAAGATATCGACACGTTGAGGACCTCACTCGCCCGTACCGAGCGAACCCACAAGTATACACCAAGTACGCGACCGGCAACAGGCGATTGGCCCAAGAAGAAGAATGTTGAAAAGGGGAGAAAGCGAGAGAAAAAGAAAGTCGTGATAAGGTTGTAAACTCCCTAGGAGAAGCCATCATGAAGGAACATAAGGGATAATTAAGCGGCCGAAAGAGACGTCTGCTTAAGACGCTCATCCAGCCTCTGGATATCTTCCTCTGTTGGTTTGTAAGGCTGCTTTTTGGGACTATTTGCAAAAACAGTTAGCAATTACCACGGTATCTGCGATGGACGTAAAACTCACGGATCCCTCAAGCCCGTGTCATCTCTATTGCTGCCACATCCTTCACATATCTTTGACTTCTCCACAAAGGTCGTAGAACACTTCGTACAAATCCAGTGAACTCTACGGCGGGGCTTCTTGTAAGTACGACGGGGGCGGGTAGGAAGTCGCTTGTCCTCCTCACTGTCGTCGGGATCCAGCCCATCATAGTATCCGGGCGGCTTGTTCTTCTTGAATCTGCCATTTCGAAAAATTATTTAGTCCAAACACTCACTAGATATCCAAGATTACTTAGGGTCACTAACGGTTCGCGTGGACAATTCTTGCATCTTGTGTGACTGCACTTCTTGCATATCTTCTCCCCAGCAAAGTCGGTCTGACAGCGATGGCATGTGCGGTGAACCCTCTGGCGTGGAGATTTACGAACGAGATCCTGTCCACCGGTACGGCTAGGGATTGTGAGAGTGACATCGTAGGTCGGCTTCTTCTTCTTCCGTCCAACCTTCTGACCAGACTTCTCACCAGGCCTCTCACCAACTCTCTCCTTGCCCTTGCCCTTATCCTTAGACTTCTTGACACTATTTTCCCAGTCGAGTCAGTAGCCGTCCTCACCAATATCGTTCCAAACAACGGCAAAAGTGCAAACTTACGGGTGCCTCGGGCACTTCTTGCATCTCTTGTGATTGCACGAATTGCAGACCTTGTCGGGCCCGAAAGAAGCCGAGCACTTATGGCAAGTGCGATGAACCCTCATGCGAATATCCTTTTGAACACGATCACCAGGAGGAGCAGTTGACAAGGGCCAATCAGATGTAGAAATCTCCAAACCGTGCTTCTTGAAAAGGGCATGAGCACGCTCGGCAGCAGTCATGGCAGGCGGTGGGATGGTCGTGGTCCTAGGTTGACGAGGAGAGGGCTTAGTCCGAGTCCTAACCATTTCCTGCTCCTCCTTCTCTCTAGCCTTTGGCTCGGGTTTCGGTTGGGCGACAGAGCTCGACGCGGGCCTGCTTTTTGTGACGTTAATTGTGAACACAAAAAAAATTCGGCCTTGAAGACCTTGAAGCCAAATAGCAAGGCGTGAACTCACTCAATTGGGGGAACAGTAGCGGTCGGTGACAAAGGTGTAGTCGGGACACTAGGTTCACCAGCAGTATCCGAAATGATTGAATGCCTTGACCTGCCCGACCTAATACTCAGAACCCTCTTGAACTGAGATGTGAAACGCCTGCGTATGGACCTCTCTCCTCCTCCCGAACCGCCCGAGCCATCAGGGGGAGTTCCACTGGACATTGTTGCGAAAATCCGTAGTACCGATTACCGAGTTATTGTGTTGGAGTTCGAACTTTGAAGCGAAGGACCGTGGGGGGGAGGTTGTGTTGAAAGAGAAGGAAGACCAGGTCGTCGAAGTGGTGGTTGGTCCTGAAGTCGGAGACCGTGTGAGACGAACTGGGAAAACGAACTCGGCTGGCGGGTTGGCAGAGGGGGGTGAGAGGGTAGAAGAAGGGGGGGAGGAAGAAGTTAAGACCAGGTGCAACACAAATTGACGGGTGAAGTAAGACGAGACACAACGTGGTAAGGTGTGCGGTTGTTGGGCCCAATAACTGCTGAGTGGGTGACGAGGTGTAAGAGAGACCAAGCAAGTCCAACGACCAGCAGGCAGGATATCAAGTGGTAAAAAGGATGGCCTGCTGGGTACTTTTTTCCTTTTTTCTTTTTTTCTTTCCTTTTTTCCTTTTTTCCCTTTTTCCCTTTTTTTTTTTTTCCTCCCTCTCTCTTTCTTCCTCTTTCTCAGTTTTCTGGTCTCCCTATCCTTCCCGATGGGAACTGGAACCGCCCAAGGTTGTTTTATGGGGCAGCCTTGGGCAAGTGTCGCTTAGCGACTGCAATCTCTCTCCCAGAAACCAGAAACGAGTTCACAGCGGCGAGGTATCGTGCAACCAGGGCTGGGACCGAAGAGGAATTTAAAAGAAAAATAGTAAAAAGTCTTGATAAACGTATCCAATTCTCGCCTCAGTCAATCGACAACGCAGAAGCGTCTGTTGGTTTTTAGAGGCGAGAATAGACTAACTTACGCTCAGCGAGAACGGGAGGATATGGGAGAAGTAAGGGTGGACGGATGGGGGAGGGAGGGATAGGGTACGGTAGATATGAGGTGTAATGCGCCTTCAGCAGACGCGATGCTGGTAGGGACAAGAGGGGGAAGGCGGGAAGGTTAACTTAGGGAGAAGGGGGAGTACCGTAGCGGGTGGCTCTTAGACCAGCTACCCAGAAAAATACAGACACACACACAAACCTAGAGATTGCTGCGAGAAGGGTACCGGTACTCGATTGCAATGGGAAGTTGGGTGGGGAGATGCAGCAATTTTTATGCTCCAAGCTCCGAGAGAAAGGAAGGCCAAACCCCAGCAGCGCAATCCTTTTTTTTTTCCTCTTCACCGTAGCACCGCACTTTTGCCATACATACACATCATACATGAAACGGACACGCAAAAGATAGAAAAGAGAGCGAACAGCATGAAGGCAAGGGAAGACAGACAGCTAGCGGGCAGCCGGGGCAGCCATGTAGAGAAAATAAGGCTAGTCCGACAACCGCAAAAATATACTCGGCTGTTTGTCAAGGATGCAAACTAGTGGGGTGCCTTCTAATTGGACAGAGGAGCGAGGAAGAAAGAGAGTAGGAAGAAAAGGGCAATCCACAGCACTAGCAGAGTTTCTCTGGACTCCCAATTCCCAATTTGGTTGATAAAAGAAAAATTAAAAGTTGGCCAAGATAGAAACACCATTCCTTTAGGGAATAGCAAGGAGAGTTGGACTGGATGGATATCATTCTTTTCTTCCATTGGGACCAGAGTTCCTGAGATCCCCATGAACACAGACCCATTTTTGCCCAGATCTCGCTGGAAATGGGGATGCCCCTGGGCCGTGCTAAGCTCAAAGAGTTCTTTTAAACAAGCCGAATAGGGCTCCAGGAAAGCTCTATTTTGGTACGGGTTACGGTGTGCGAGTACGGTAGCCGGGCGAAAGAGGGCGGATCACTATAGCCAACACAAAGGAAGGGTGCGCTTACACAGTTGCAGAAAAAAAAAACGAGGCCCGAATCATGTGCTAAGCCAGCTCTTCTGTGGGCAACAGCAGATTAATGAAAGCCCCAAAGTTGTGGTTGCCATTTCCCACTCTCTGTTTTCCTTTTTCAAGCGAATGCTTTCAACTTCACACATACGGTACGCTTGCTGTATGTGGAACATTTATCACAGCACCGACGCCGCACTCTTCCTGTCATATTGACGCCGTGGGAGTATCCGGCTTCCCCACGCCGCTCATCAGCAGTGAAAGGGATGAGCCTTTGGGACAATTTTACAGATTTCAAGCACCGCAGAGCTGTGCTGGGCGTTTGAGGTACAGTACCAGCCATGGAAAGGAGGGGGTGCCGCGGTTAAAAGAGGCGCGCGCGCGTGAGCTTTCATCAGCGGTTCGCTCCTTTTACTCGTACAGAGAAGGAAAGAAAAGAACAATAGGTCCTTAAATGAGCACAGGCGCCACTACATCTCCTATAATTCTAAACTCTTATGAACATAATTTGCACTCCATAGCCACCACAGTACGATAGCACCGATTTTCACCCTTTATGCTATTTCTCGATGAACCCCCAGTCTCGGAAGTGTTCTTGCATGGTGCCGAGATGTTGTTGCTTGCCCACTGGGCAGCAGCAGCAGAGACCCTCGAAGAGTCGCCCGCAACCTACCGTACCGTAAATGACTGTGGACTGTGCCCCGTGTGCAAAGAGAGAAAAAACCGGGAGCAAGAAAGATCGCCGTGTGGAACTTCAACCCAGGTCAGCGAGTCGATCGCTCGGCTCAGTCTTGCAATTAATGTTCCAGTACGAGACCTGGCTGAGTTTCGTATGAACTGTGGCTCTTCTCACATGCTTGTCTCGGCCTCGTGGCTAGAGATTCCTAGAATAATAGCGATAGGCTCTTCACTATTGAAAGTAAAATCTCGACGCAAGTGTCCAAAGGCGCCATATATATCCATACAAGTAAAAAAGGAATGGAATAGGATGGGCAGGGGATCCCTCGCTTAACATCCACCAGATCTTGGTAATGACTGGGCATACCAATGTTCGTCCACGAAAACCAGCGCTCCGCCCTCAAGCTTTTTTGTGGGGGAAAGTGTGAAGAAGGTTTCAGTGAGGCGGGGGGCAAAGAAAAAGGGAGAACCTATCCAATTACCAGCGTGGCTCAGAATATCGGTAAGTCACAACAGAGAGTAATCTGTTGCTTCAAAGAGTGCCGAATGCTTTGACCATTTTGTGTGTTGAGGCCCTGCTGGGGTATGAACTTGGGTGATCCGACATCCAGGGATTCAGGAGGTATCAAAGCTTCTTGCTTGTTTGAGCAATTTTCATACCAAATTCATGTTTTATTTAATATGAGGGTCGCACCAAGTGCCAGGGGTGAATGTTTTCGCACAGGACGGGGATTGCCTCGCGGGTTAACCTAGATTAACTAACTGTTCACAAACATCACCCCTAACACTTGTACCCGAGTAACGGTCAGGCCTCGAGAATCCCCGGATGTGCTGGTACAAGTACAGTAACTTAGAACGCGAACAAGGGTTGGCTTTCCATTGGAAAAAGTGCCTCGGTAATGCGCACCGCCCGATCGGATAAATGATGCAGCGGCCGAAAACGACACATCACCACACCCACACACATGTCAACCCGTTCCTCCGGGATAAACCACCATTTTTGTTTGGAGGGATAAAACGGCTGCCTCCCGAATGGAGGAGCGTTTCCATGATAGTAATCTTTAACATGCTTTTGAAATGCCAGAATCTCGACCCCTTGATAAAATCCACTAGAGATCTGGGTAAATTCTGCCCGTTGAACCCGCATAAAGGAGGAGGAGCCGGAGGAGAAAACCGTTTACGATATATACCATGTCTATATATAGATATGTATAATATTATAGATATATATATGGGAGGATCAAAGTATGATGCCATCAACTCAAGAGGAGGAGGAAGGATCTCGGAGGTTGAATTGTGTGGGTCTATTGCCTTCTCACAGCAGTATCTTGCGTCGGGTTTAACTAGACTGTCTGTACCGTTATGTCATCTAGCATTGGTCTATTAGTAGTAGTAGCAGGACGGAGATAACAGAGCGGCATTGTGCAGAGAAATGACTCCGGAGTTCAGGAGTTCTATCTTTCTCTCTATGTAGGCATCCGGACAACTCAGAGCAGCCACGGAAGAATGTAGAATGTATATAGATAATAGCATCACAGGCGGCTACCCATCCGCAATCTATCCCAAGAACCGAGAAGCGCCGATGCGCATTCCCCCCCTCTCTACTAATAAAACCATCACACTTTCCGTTCTTCTCTATTTAAGCTCAGTATCCGGTAATTTGGATTTGTATTTCTTCCACCTCACACTATCGATGTCTTCTCCAAGCCTCTGGATGTGCTTTTGAATCACTCCCAACAAGGTTTCTACTGGGATGTTGATTTATTGTCTCCGAGAACCAATATCGAGCCTTAAACTTTGATATGGTGACAACCCCTTATACATGCAGTGATATGAAGGGATGGTTCGATCATTTGAACTAGCATTCCAGTAGGTGGGGTTTGGCATATGCATCTATCCACCGCATGTCTTAGATATCACTTCTTTTATTAACTTACCGAAATACAGTGAGCGAGGAATTGGCGCCTTCAAGAAAAAAATGAGTATTGCAGTACCGGTACTTAAGTTTCAAGAAACCATGAGTCCGGCCATAGGCTAGCGGAATATCAAAGGTCTCGGGTTGGGGGTTTTTTATTTTTACTTTTACTTTTTCTTTTGATGCACAGGTACGGGTGCTCGAGTAGGACTAGGCTCCAGATTTTGGGACGCCCCAGTTGTCGTCGAACAGTTCAAGACCTTTTTTTCAGTCATCTGCCGCATGCGGAAGAAGAAACAATCCTAGCAGTTTCCTCGGGGGATTAATGGCATACAGGGAAGTCTTGCACTTTGATGTTTTTTTGTTTTTGTTTTTGTTTTTCGCCAGAGGCCAAAGCGGACAAAGCTTGAATTCAAATGATGGGGGCGGAATGAGGTGACGATGTCTGGGCATACAGTAACCACCTTACTTACTCGGGTGAGGGGGAAAATATTGGGACATGCAGGGAGGTAGTGGAGTTACTCTAATTAGTAGTTATCTTACTTTTTTGATCCTTTGATACTCCTGTTAAGGTGATATGCACAGGCCCCTGCCACTCCTGCTTGTCCCAATACTTCCCCCCTACCCCTAGTACTCCTTGCGGTACGAATACCGTAAGAAGGGGGAGTTATTTTGGCCCCGGGTAGCTGTATCTTTGCTTGGCTTGGGCTCCGTTTACGCGCTAACAGGCTTCGGACAGTGATACATACTATATGCGGTGAGTGTTGATATACGGTACGATGGATGATACTCCCTCCATGTCGTATATGCGAAGTAGTGTCATTGCATATATTATTATATAATATCATGTAGGATGATTTGGAGCATGACATCTGGCACTAGCATTTCTACGGTACTGGTAGCAAAATGCGGTGGCCTGGGGGGCGTTTCGAGCAAGGTACCGGTGCTGGTTATCGTCGCTAGTCCGAGCTTTATGTCTGCTCTTAGCGCACAGATGCAGGGAGATCCATTCCCCTCCTCGAGCACAGTGCGGTAGAATTTCTATCTCTTGAAATCCACCATCTCCGTAAACTCAGGATAGACTTAGTTTGACAAGTTAACGGAATTGCGAACGCCAGTTAATCATAAGCACTGATCTTCTACTGTATCTTTCTCTCCCGGAATCCGGAGATTACAGGGCTGACAGAGATAACAGTAGTAGATTTCAAGAGATTCTAAGGCGCTTCTCGGGGGTTTGAAACATTAGATATCTCCTATTGTGACGAGACTTCGTACGATAGACCCTTTTCCTCAAGCAGTCATAGCAAAGGCTGTGCGAATGGCCCTAAAAAACGATGGCTGAGGTTCTCCGCATTCTCCCTCTTCTGTAATTTTTTGTTTTCCGCATTTACCGATCTCAAAGGCGAATACAGTATTTGGTTAGACTCTGCGGAAAAGTCTCACCATTTCTTATGGGAATAAATCTTGAGAAGCTAGGACGACGACATCCGGTATTTTCATCAATACCCGACGATACCTTGTTCTTACTGTAGTACGAGTACCAGTATCAACGAGAAATCTAGGGAAAGAGCTGATTGGGTTAACCTGCAAAATAACCCCTGTTTCGTGCGAAAACATCTTCACGATAGCCCTTCAAGTTGGCAGGTGGCTCGAGTTATGGCCCCACCAAGCTTTTAAAAATTTAAAGCTTGCCTTGATTGCCATTGCGGCTTTAAAACTCCGTTGGCAACGCTTTTTACTTGCATGTAACCGCTTCCATGGATCAAGTTCGGCAGGCGAGGACCCCGTCCTCATCACCAATCATCACCCTCCCCCAAAACGGTGGTTAAAAATCCTCAGGCTGATACTGGTAGACTCGAGTGGTACTATAGGAGGGGGAGAGCCTCGGCTGGTCTTCCATTTTCACATGCACAAATACCTGGCAGACCCTGTCAGGACTCTCCTCCCCTCACTCAATTCCCGAAAATGCACAAATTTCTGCTGAAGGGAGGATCCTGGCTGGGGTTATGACAACGCATCGCCCAGCCAACGGCATCCCCATCGAGCATTAGGTTCCCGGAGCGGTGGGATTGTCTGATTTACCCGATTATTTCGCTGGACTCAATAAATTCCAAAAATTCGAGCTCGATTTGGAATACAGCATCCATTGGCCACGCGTGAATACGGTACCATTCAAGCTTTTAACGGGGCCGGGTTGCTGACTGTGCTTGCGCTTTTTGGGTGTGGATTTACCGTATCGCTCGGTCCCAGAACCCGCACGGCCTGATGCTTGGGGACTGGATCTTGGTACGGTACTCGGAAGGCACCAAAAAGCCCTAATTCGTCCACGCAGCGAGGTCCTTCCCCCCAAACCCGCCTTCCAATTATTTCCCTCTGCGATTTGCTCGTGCTTGTATGATACGAGTACTAGTACTCGTACAAGTCGTACCCGCCAACAGGGATTCGCGAAATATATGACACAAAATCTGTGCATATCTGAGCGCCTGTACGAACTCACGACTCTCGTTTTCGGGTGCTTCTTGCTGCTGCTCCGAGTCCGAACTTCCGGAGTCTAATTTTCGAATCTGGATTAGTGTTTTCGCAGCGACCGATCGGTTGCAAGTCAAATACCGTCAAAACTGTTGCGATTCGCGAGTGGGCTATCAGTGGAAATGGCCGCATTAGCCAATGATAGTCTTGGTTTGGCAAGTTAACGGAATTGCAAAAACAAGTTAATAAGATCCAACTCATCTAAGGGGCTCAGGCTATACCGTGTCAGGAAAGTACTAACCCTTCTCAATAACTTTGTCTCTGAATACCGGTATGGAGATTAGGCCTGCCCTCAGCAGCGAATCGAAAGGGTTTTTTTTTACTAGTGCCGGTACATGGAAAGTGCTGGGTGGGGTGTTGATATTTCTTCCTTTTCTGTGTGGGGGTCCACAATTGCCAGAGACCGGCGGGCCGTTGAGATATGATTGCTGGGCATTCGGCGTAAATGAGCAAGAACGGGAAGTGGGCTATTGTCTTTCGGCTCCCCTCCTTCCTCGATCCGGGAGTAGCTTTCAAAAAGTGGGCCCTTCCTCCCTGCTGCAGACCCACTATTCCATCATCTAGACGGGTCGAACGACACAGTCGGTACAAGTACAAGGAACAGCGCTAACCCGCGGCCACCGAAAACAGGCTGGGAGAAAGAAGATAGAGAAGCAGAAGAACAAAAAAGGCGACACAATGTCGCTACAGCATCGGGCCAGCGTCCGACCTCGATTCTGGCGCGGTGGTCTGGGCTGATTTTCGTTTATTTCCCCCCTCAATACCGTACTGTACGGTACGGTAGATTTCCTGAAGGTTGCGAGCTCCGAAAGGGAAAAAAGCGTTCGCGACCTCTAGGAAATCTGCAACAACACATTAAGTTCCCTATTCCTTGAAGCGATCTTTTCAACTAACATTATAAAAAAATCTGACTCGGTCAACCTTGACCGCTCTCCCGCACCAGTGTTTTCCTGCATACGAATTCCTACGTGTGCTGTCTCGGTCACTTATGCCCCATACAAAGTGCAGAGATTGAACAGTGAAACCCGATACTGTCTCTGAATGTAATTGGCCAACAACCTACCTGGTATGCCCACAATTTGATTGGTCAAGCCACAACAAAACGGCGACCGAGAAAGCAACAGTCTTGTATCGTATCGTACAGCACGGTACTCACCCGGCAAACCTGGTGCCAAAAGAAATGCAGGCGTGTACGAGTACTGTACCGCATGGTACAATACTCGTCACATCCGAGTTGCCGTTCGCTAATGGGAAGTGCCGTGTGCGGTCAAATTTGTGAGCGCCTACCTGTGCTGTATGATGTTGCTCCACATTGTCCACAAGGGGCTGTGGGAAAGATACGAGTGCATACATAAGTAAAGTAACTGTTCCCAAAGTGCGAATCACATTAAGCATAATGTAGGCAACGAGTGCGGTGTGAGTACCGTATGGTACGGTATTCATTCAAGCATGATACCGGTATCAAATATCCCTCCACGAGCAGTTACCGGATTCCTGCTCGTACATATATGCCGACTGGCCCACCGACCAACTAACCCTCTGAGTTGGTTTTTCGGGAACTTTCCTTAAGGCGGAGCAATTGGGGAGTGGGGGGGGGGGGGGAATCTCCACGAGGGATGCCTCCAAGTTCCGACACGGTAGATTATCATACCGGCAGCCTCCCAGGAGCTATGACAGCCTGTCGACGGCTTAGGCATATTGAGTTTTAGATTTTAGGTTTTTTTTTTGGGGGAGAGGAGGGGTGGGGTGGGAGCTCTCTCATCGATACCTGTCAACAGCTTACGGGTCGGGATCCTATGAGAGCATCATTAGCTTAGCTTTCAGTGCATCGAACTACTGTATGAGCAGTGGTAGGTAACCATTCAAAAGGCACTCTCGAGTCTCGAATCCGGAGAGGCAGGCGTTTTTGCTATTTGGTGGGCCCTCCTCCCACGCAATGTCTGGTGCCGCTGTGTCCAGCATTAGGTTCTGTGATGATAGCCATTGTCGGTATCGCAACTAGTCAAATACCAAGGCTTAAAGTGTCCTGTTTCCAAACCAACAGATCCCTCATTGCCTATGGACAGAGGTGCTAGTGCTGTGCTTAGCCGTTTTTGAAGCAATCGGATCATGAATTATCTGACTGTAGGCGTGGGTTACGGCTATTTCCACATAATCAGGTGCTTTCCGAGGCGTGGGTTGTGCAATCTGGCCCACTTGCTTTTTCCCTGCTTTCGATACCCAAGAAATCGCCCAGTACCCAGTGCTGCTGGTATGAAGTTGTAGCTTTCGCTCTATCCTGCGACCACGCTGCTGGTATAAGTATTTTTCAATATTTAAATTCATTTTGGGTAAATGCGAACACCTTTTAACTGGGTTACTGTGCTTTGATGATGGGATGTCGCGGTTTATACGCTTGTGCCGGTACCACATTCTTCCATTGGATCAGACCTTCCACCCCCTTCCTTCTTTGGGTGCAACGCCTATCACAGGAACCTGGATCTGCATTCACAGTGTCAAGGTAACCACACCCCCACGTTTTCAGCACAGCTCAAGAAAAACGTTTACCCCAGATACAAGCACTGTTTCGGTACATATCATGCTTTACCGCACACAACAACATTCATTGCCTTTGTTACCTTCCTTTCCTTTCCCTAATCTCCATACCGATGCGGATCGGGAAAGCTTACATGTGATGTTCAATTTCCTTTCGCACAATCTACTTATGATACAAGGGAAAGAAAATAATCATACGGCACAAAGCTCAACCACATGGGGGTGCAAAGCAAAAGCAAAAAAAAAAGAACCAGAACAGAACAGAACAGCAGGCGACTGTGCGGTCTGGTGCTGTGTCATAATATTGCTTGCTCCGTATCATCCATGTACCGTAGCGAGAACAAGAACAACAAGAAAGAAGAGGGAAAAAACTAACCAAGTCAAAGTCAAGCCCCCTACAAAAAAAAAGGAAAAAGATAGGAGAAAGATGTGACTGAATCGATAGGGTGACTGGCTCAGCTGTTCCTTCTTTTTTTCTTTTAGTCCTTTCTTCTGATGTACTCGGGGTAGGGGTGAAGTATTGGGACAAGCAGGGGGGCATGATGTCTGTGCAAATTACTTGAAGTGGGATTGAAGACACCAATTTGAGTAATTTTCACAGACATCATGCCCCCCTGCTTGTCCCAATACTTCACCCCCACCCCGAGTACCGGTAACTTATTCGCAACCAAGATCGCTTTTCCTTTCATCCCCTCGAAAGGGGAAATGCCGCTTCTCCAGCTTGGCGAACCATCATCCGTGACTTGACGGAAAAGAAAAAGAGGCTTTGAAAGGGCTGACTGGCTGGCTGGCTGAGCGTGAAATGGTTTGGCGCTGTGATGGTATTTATTTTTGTTGGTATTTTTGTGCGCTGTATATATGTATCACACAGGTTCCCTCTCTTCCCATCTCGTCTCTCCTTCTCTCCTCTTCAAGCTGGTGGGCGGCAGCAAAGATTCAACACCCCGCTTTGCTTTCCTTCGAGTGATTCGCTGTGGTGAGTCCATGTTAGCTGAATTCAGTATTATCTGGTCGGCAACTTTACTAGCTTGCCGGTTTGCATCCTGACTGGCATTCACCCCCTTCTCTATCCTTTTTTTTGCATGCATTTGCATTTAGCATTTTTTCGGTGGTAATTTGTTTGATATTGGTGGTATGATACCGGTGTTGTACCGTTGTTGCTTGGGGTGGTGCTTTCCACCCTTTTACCACACACCACACCGGTCAAGTACCGTATGATGAGTACTTATTTTTTCAAACCGTGGCTCGTTTCGAAGTGTTTTTCATTTTCATTTTGATTTAACTTTATGTGAGAGCGTGTATTGATTGATTGATTTATTGATTGTTTCGAGTTGGGATGCCGGAGGTTCTTACGATGCGGTACATATGATGCAGTGCCCTGCTTTCCCTCCTTCTGCCTTTCGCTTTACCTCACGTACCGGTACAGCACGAGTACTTACGAGGCGACCTCCGCTTTGTACTAGTACTCGCCTCTAGCGAAGAAGCACCCGAGAGGGGGGGGACATCGTTTGTCTGGGCGCTCAGACAGCACAGATATTTTACCATATTTTTTTGACCCCTGTTTTCGGCCTGGGACGAGTAATACAGGCATTCTTTTAAGCTTCAATTGATCCAATCAACCAGATTAGAGACCGTGATTCCTGTGTTTTTGCTTTTTCCTTTTTTATTTCACCTTCTCTGTCTTGCCGTTCCTACTTGCTCTATTCTCACCTTCTGCATTCTACTGGTACCCGAAGGCAGTGGGGAGGAAGGAAAGAAAGTATTAGGATGGATAAGCCTGTTACCCTAAGATTAAGTACGGTAGGATACTCCTACCATAGATGCCTTGTTTTTTTTTTCTTCCAAAAAGAACCTTGTATACAGCACCGGATTTGCCCACCTGCCTACCGTACTAACCCACTCCTCTGCCCGTCGTCTCCCAAACCCGCATAACATAAGCATGCACATGGCGATATTGGGGATTTCTTGGAAGGGGGGGGATTTATGCAGCGATCAGTTGTCATCTGGGTACGGTAACTGCTGTCGAGGGTTGCAGTAGCTAGCGGCAGTGCAGTGCGACGGGTGGGCAAGGCGTGATAAGTCCAAAACCTGTGGCACTCTGCGTATCGCGGGATATCCCGTGGTTGTACTCGTACGGTACTAGCAATGTAAATTCCCAGAGACCAGGGTCCTACATGTGAAGTGAAAATCTTTTTCATCCACCCCCTCCAAAAAGCCTTGAGCCGCTTCGCACTGGTTTTGATATTCTAGTTCCCGCTTCTGCTTACAAGCTGGGCCTTTTTTTGTACGCTATAATACCGGTACTATGGTGGTTATAGGGTTGCGCTTGCGCACGGCGCTGAGAGAGTACGATATTGACGGTGTAAGGTATAGTTGAAGGGCACAAATTTATTAATTCTACTGGTTTCACGAGGTAAACCCCGTATTCGGGAGAGATGGAGTGTTTTAGCTTGGGCTGGTACGTGGTATTATGGAAGAGGACACACACGATAATGGTCTGGAGGAGGTGTTTGGGGGGGAAACGGATGGAGAATGGGAAGGAGGGGAGAAAAAACTAACGCGGGGGAGGGTGTTCAATCTTTAATTCGTATAAATACAGGACATCACCTATCCAGGTATCATGCCCCAAATATCCAAAAAATAAAACAAACAAAACAAAAACAAAAACAAAAACAAAAAATCATAAAAAAAGCAAAAAAAGCAAATCAATCAATGAGAGGCCCGCCATCATCGTCATCACCCAAATTATCCATCCAAATCTCAAAATTAGCCATAATCCTCGCCAAACAATTTGAACCTAATCTCTGTTGTAGATGCTTACACCTCTCTCATAGGGGCTCTTAAACACCCAACCACAAATACAAGACCCATCAGGCCTATCACACCAAACAAACCCAATTGCAAGGGCATTCTTCATCCCCACGTCAGTATGTTCCCAGTTGTTGCAAATCTGTCTGTGGAACGAATGTCACCATTTCTCGATGCATTCTATACATTTCAGAAAGTGTAATCGGGGGGGGGCTGTTAATAGGGTGCCCGCACCCGCTGCATTCCCGCATACTAGAGTCGCAAAACTCAAATTTCGAGTCATCAATTGATATAGGGGCCATGCATTCGGTAGTACCAGAGTGGCTCCTAGCACAAAAGGAGCATTCCCGAGGTAACACTTGTGTGACTTCCCTGCCATTTTCAAGGATAGTGACTTCATGTGTAAAAAGAATTCCCAGCCACAACTTGAACATCTCTGAGTGAAGAGTGTTGTGTAGGTATGCCCATCCCAAGGAATTTATGTTGTATCCAACACTTTAGAAAATTGGGAATCAATTTGTCAGCAAACAATTTGTCAGGAGCTGGTCCCATAGCTCTAAAATACGGGCATTCAGTGAGGTGAGTCCTGGGCAGAGTGTCGATGCATTTGTCGTGTCCAGATACACCAGTGCCCAAGCGAATACCAAGCAGAACATAGAAGTCCAGCCTGGTAAAACCGTTCAAATGAACAGGTGACCGGGGCGAACATTTAAAGTATGCATGTCCTTCAGTAATATGCCAGGACAACTATTGGTTCTTCCGATGTTTCTGGGCAGCCATGAGATCTTCAATGCCGAAGCATAATCCATTATATCTGACCATATTGACAGGTTTGCCAACAGTGCCTTTGGCTCTAACGTGGGCGACCTCGTTCCTGTGGATATTCATGTGACCAGGAATCCAGCTGATAGTTATAGTCGAGTATGAGTTGAGAACAGGTGTAAAAACATCCCATATCTCGGCTAGATCACCGTCGTACAACATCTTATCCAATAGCATCACCCCTGGTCAACAGTCTAGCAAAACCCTGAGGCGGGGGTATCGCCCAGCCCACATTCTCAGGGCCCTCAACACTGCAGCCAACTCGCGCTCCACAAGGCTCCAAGGAGGGGGAGCCGACATCCCACACCTGTCCAGCTCAACTCCTCTCTCAAAACTGATCCAAGAGATACCGCAACCACCACTCATCCTAGAACCGTAAGAGTAAACCAAGAGTTTGTCAGTCTATACCCAGTCTTCAAAGCACTTCATGTGCCAGGCCAATAAGCAGGCCTGATAAGGACAACTATTAAATCGGGGAAACACAGACAACACAGCCTCTGAATACATTCGGTATAGCAATTTCCCAATATGGCACCAATCCGAATGTATGGCCCCAAACCAAGGGTCATAGTCACTGTATCAGTAATTGATCATCCTAGAATTACACCTTCACTGTAGGTATCTCCCTGTAACACAAACAAGGGGAATACCACATTCAGCTAAGAGTATGTTGTTGGCCAAACAGATCACTGCACGAAAAGGCTCTGAAGTGTATCACTAACGTGAACCTAAATTCTCTTCACATACTACCACTAGTGGTTGATTAAGAATTTAAGCTCGAAGTAGACTGTATACAAATAAGCGGCCTATATAAGATGGTAAGTCTTCCATGCACCCAACACACCTTCTCCAAACAGCCTCCCTAAGGCAGAAATCCTCACCTGCACCTGCAACCTACAATTCAACCAATAAAATACATGAGCAGAAAAATTATTAAATATATTAAAATGAAAGCCCAACACCCTGAGGTCAGCAACTGGTTCCAACATGTTACCCATAATTTCCACCCCATCCCATGCATTTTCACCAAACCTGATCCAGTTAGTCTTCAGGACACTGAAGCCGATCCCTTGTCCCTGGGCAATGATATCACAATCCAAAAACATGTCCTTCATAGCTGAGCAGGGAGGGCTCCTCGAATCTGAAGTCATAGCAATCACAGCGGCATCCATATAGGACATCAGCATAGACCGAATAGAAGGCCGGTATGTGACTCATGGTCGAAAATTATCAGCCACATCGTCCCTGAATAAAAGCGGGAAAGCAGGGATCCTTGTGAACTGCCTTTATTGACGAAGTATTGCCTGCTAATATGTTCATTGAATCTAAACGAGTTCTGGACCTACATTAGCAAAATGTGAAAACCACTTCTGGTCCACCAAGGGGGGTTATGGTCCCCCTGGTCCTCCTGGTCCACCCTGATCCATCCTGATTGTCACAAACGGTGACTAAGCAGGACAGACTCTCACATGACTAATAGTTATTAGTCATTGGTTTGTTATCTTTCACGCTATGAGATCAGTTGACTCATAGGATTTTACATGACGACGCATTAGCGTGTCATTGGGTTATTATTATTGGTTGATATTTGACATGACACACAATTGTGGTCATATGGTTTATGTATTTCGCACATGGCTCATGGTTATGAGTCATGGGTTTCACGCATGTAACCTCGTTAGGGCACATGACTGGTTGTATGGGTTTTGATTGATTGCGAGATATTGCGCAGCTGACTTGGACGAGTCAGCTGATGGATTTCACACTATGACTCACTACGAGTCATGAGTCGCGTGACGCGAGGGTATGAGCCACGCAGGGGTAGGGTTGAGGGAAGAACCCCTATATAAGGACACCCTCGGGGCATGGGATTTGGGTTCTTCACGCAACCATCTAAGTTCTTTCATACACTATACTTTCAATACAAAGATCTTTATCTATCACGCTTTCGGGAATCAAGACCAGACGGTCTTATATGAGCCTA
>Ga0307507_10006160_pt1 | contig 18742 bp, 15 predicted proteins | sample 7_EM_MG_FD_207223 | JGI IMG/M metagenome (GOLD analysis project Ga0307507, IMG submission 207223) | Populus trichocarpa ectomycorrhiza microbial communities from riparian zone in the Pacific Northwest, United States - 7_EM | ecosystem: Host-associated > Plants > Roots > Unclassified | place... | reverse complement strand
TGGGGAATGGCGAACGGGCTGGAATGTGGAACTGGTATGTGTGCAAGTTTGGAATGTTGGAATGTTGGAATTCTGGGGGCTGCGGTCAACTTGGAAACTTGTATATATTGACCATTGTTGTTGTTGTGATGGATGATAGTAATTTGAGATGTTATAAGGGTCTATTTCGGATTTCAGTATTAGCAGAGAACTCGTCGAGTGATGCGCTGTGATAATGCGATAGACTCCCCAGTAAATATTGCAGATAAAAACCTTACCGGTTCTGCATCTCTCGGCATCTAGACACTTTCGTGGAACGTCGCTGCAGGGTGTATTTCCGCCACGCAATATGTCGGGGGAAAAAAGATGGACACAGCAATCTTCCCCATCACGAGCCACCTAAATTTTCCCAAAGTTGTGATACCAACGTGATTAATCAACTTATCCGTCACAAACTTTATCACAAGCCATAACGTTATCGTACAATATTCGATGTCCATCCGGTAGATTAACAGACCGCCAGCCGCCCTCAGCGGGTGAGATCCCATGACCACAGCGACAAGTGCAACTGAGCGAAATAAGCTTTTTTGAAAAAGAAAAAAAAAAGCTTGGGTGATCTACAGTACACCCGTGTAACAAAAGTCCTGGCACCCTGGCTAAATTTTACCGTGCAACTTGCTTCATCTCAACCACCAATGATGGTGCTCAAAGCAGAAATGCGATCGCAAGAAACAAAACCTTGTAGTCTCTATTCTTCATCATTAATTCAGGCTGAGGAGGACATACAAAGTGGTAAACTTGAGGCATTCTTGACTCGTCAGGCACTCTGAGGGTGCCAAGGCTTTTGTGACAGTACGCGTAGGGTGTTGAGTTAAGGTTTTCCTTTTTTTTTCTCCAAATACCGTGCGCGCGACTTTAGGAACTCTCGAAGAACGAAGGGAAAAAAGCCGAATCTTGTTTTTTTTTGTCGCTGCCGGTACGGTATGTCTCAGATAAGTGCAGCCTGAGGGATTGGTCCGAGTATAAGTGGAAGGGGAAAATGTCAGCCACTTGAGATAGGGCTTTGTCACTAGAGGGCTGTTCTAGCCTTTGGAACGGCAGATGGTTCTGGGAACTAACTGTACTTCCAGTGATCACTGCTTAATCTAGATTCACGGAGGGGTTTTTTTCTTTTTTTTCCTGTTCCTCAAGGGTTTCTGAAGCCGCTGTTGGGGGGACTGAGCCCACCCTACGGTACTTGGCACGGTACTTGCTCGGGCTTGGTAATTGAATTTAGACCTGAGTAAGGAGGATGTGGGCAAGGCGCATGCTCATAGCATTGGTTCGTATCATACGCGTGCCCATAGTATCAGACTTGAGATTAGTTGATGCCGGTAGGGGAGGATATGAATCGATTGGGAAGCCACTGGCATGACCGCTTTTCTCGAGAAATTTCTCTATATTCTCCTCCTTGTTACACACTCTATCTACACCTCCCCGATAATTATAAGGGGCCCGGAAGTGGAACGAAATAGGACAAAATGTCCCTACTGTCACTCCCGAACGAACTTCTTTTAGAAATATGCTCGTATCAATCCCTCCAGGACACTTACTCCTTCCTCCGCACGAACCGCCGCTTAGCAAGGGTTTTCCGGTACGTCCTGGCCGAAATCGCCCTCCGCACCGGCTACCTCCCCTCCGCCCGCCAGGCGCTTTACTCCGCCGCTGCACGCAAGGACACACCTATGATTGAGTACCTGGTCAGGAACGGGATATTCACGATCGTGGACAAAAATACCCTCCTCCACCATGCCGCGGGGACCCATTCCCCTGATGTCATAGAGACACTACTGGACACCTGCGACCTAGACGTCGAGAGCAAGAACTACAAAGGAAGAAGCGTACTCTCCGTCGCAGCATCTATCGGCGCGACAGACATCGTCAAGCTGCTACTCCACCGCTGCAAAAACATAAACCTCAATTCTCAAGACCTGGTACAATCCACACCACTCCATCTAGCGTCCTCCACCAACAATCCCTCCGCCCCCGCACCCCTGCTCCTCCTCCTGCACGACCCCCGGACGGATCCCACACTAACAAACGAATTCGGACAAACACCCCTGCACATTGCAATCTCCCGTGGTTGCGAAGCCCTCATTCCGATACTCCTGCAGCGCCCGGGTGTGAACCCGAACCAGCCCGACGGTAACGGCTACACTCCGCTGCTGATTGCATGCGAGAAGGGCTATGACGAGATCGTCAAAGTACTCCTCGGGCATCCCCGCATCGAGGTTAATGCTACGAACGAGCAGGGGTGGACACCGCTAAATGTGGCCATTATGCGGGGGAAGGTGGAGGTAGTGAGGCGGTTGTTGGCAGATGAGAGAGTGGATTGTCGTGCGAGGGCGCCGAGGTTTTGCTGGACGGGTTTGCACATGGCTGTTGCGGGGGGTAGACGGGAAGTTCTTGAGACTTTGTTGGCGGACTGTAGGGTTAGGAAGGATTTAACGGCTGTCGATGAGGATATGGATACCCCGTTGCAGTTGGCGGTCAAGTGGGGGATAGAGGATGCCGTGGAGGTTTTAAGGGGGTTGTGAGGGAGATATGCAGGAGAGGCAGTGAGAGTGGGGTTTGGTAGCTGATGAAGGGGTGGGAGTTGTGTGTATATCTGTTCTAGTACTTGTATATCAGTAGACATGAGATAATATCTCAGTGGCTAATATATGACTTGGTTAGACTTCAAGTCAATTCCCCCATGATATAGATAGCAATCACTGTCTTCAACTTATACAGCCAAACCAGAACTTCTAACCCAAGCAACAAGCAACGAGCAAACACTGGACAAGGCCCTACTCGTATGATCCTGTAGTAGCTAACTCCCAACCCCTACAAGATGTCTTGCAAATAAGGCAGAGAGCTACCGCACCCAACCCACAGTATCTTAATTGCGATCACACCGCCAACACCCCCAGAATCTGCGATACACCGGTACTCAACTAACCCCACTTAAGCAATCCCCTCATCTCCCCATACCCAAAACCATCACCAAACCACGCCACAACAAACCCCCCAAAAGGGAAAACAATCGAGCACCCATGTCTTGTCCGTGTGCATAGCTACATACCCCTCCCCCTTCATATTATTCAAGTTTAAAACGCTCTGGGTATGCCTCGGGGAAGATTATCATAATATTATATGCTCTGGTAGCAGGCTTTTAAGGAGGAAGAGGTATTGCTCATCCCCCTCCCTGCTGACTGGCTAGGCCACATTTTGGATTAAATGGGTTATTTTTTTAGTTAAGGGGTCATAGGTTGCCCTGAAATGAGGAGTTGTGTATCTCCACAGGTGTAAAAAGGATAGTAGAGGTAGGAAAGAAAGAAAGGAAGAGATAAAGAAAGAGTGAAGGAGAGAAGCTGGATTCAGGCAAAGAAGTGTCGGAGTGTCGGGAAAGGTGTAGGTGACTGGAACCACCCTCTTATCTCAATAGTATCGTACTCCTGGTAGATATACGAAGTCCCTAGAAATACATATGTTCCGTCTCAGCGGCCAAGGTGATTACTTGGCGAAGAGCATATGCTCTTCACAAAAGAGGTCACTTTGCAAGAGGGATATGCTACCCGGAAGTGCTCGGGTGGGCCATCTCCCTCACAAAGTATTGAAGGGAAGAAAAACCCCTTTTTCTACAGCCCTATTGAAACACATAGTAGGATAGCTGGTTAACTCGTATGTATATATCAATGTGAAATAATTTCCTTAGTGCGGAGCGTGCGTTCTTCCACTCCGATAGTGAGCGGAACTCCTCTCCTCTCACATATCTACCCATCCACAACCAGGCTTCTACACATCCTAGAGGCCTGATACGCTCTTTGCGTAAGGATCGAGTAGAACCAAACAATAATTCCTATGCTCCCTTTACGGAGAAAACTTTCCGGCGATTTATAATACCCAATGGTTGAATTCGCTTGAGTTAGACGACAAAAACCGGGTATGTGAAGCTCTTAATGACGGGGCTGGGTTTACTTGGTTGGTAGGATTGCACAAATCTTTCATTGCCAGGAGCATATCCCGCCCACAAAATGGCCTATTGATGAACATATCTCCTTGATTAAAAGCACATGCTCTTCGCCAAGCAATCTTGGCCAGTGAGATGGAACACATACAATCCATCATAGAGTTTCTCCCAAATATGAGCCCCTTCCCCCATCATCAGAGGGGGGGAAAAAAGGAGGGAGGAAAAACTGCCAAGTCAAGCTTTCCAGCAGAATTGGCATATAATTTTGGCAGTAGTCATAGAAGATCACTCGTACTGGGATTTCAGATTTCTGTTGTAAGGAATGGCTGGTATGCTTCCAGATAACCTTGGGAATGGTATGTAGGGATTCGAGGTTGGGCAGACTGACTGGAATGAAGCAGGAGGAATGGAATGTATCTGATGAAATGGAGTCGACTGGATGGAATGTTGTGGGATACCTGGAATGGGTAGATTGAGCGGTTGGAATTGAAATCCAGGAGGCAGGAAATACTTAGAATAAAGGATGGTAGTCTACCTGTGGTGAGGAAGATGAAGATAACAGCGAATAATTAAGTAACGTTCTATCGCACAAAAAGACTTACGACTCACACTCTTCTCTTCTCGAATACTACTACTTTATTTACATTTTACTATAATTTCAATCTTGGGATATAAAGTATGGGTGCAAAAATACTCGTCCGATACCCGTTTTACACCAAAAATGGACATCTTTAAACAAACAATTCTCAACACTGCTTGTATAAAAACACTTGAAATATTTCCATCAGGTAGGGAATCACTATCTGTTCAAACCTCTGCAAGTAGAAGTGTAAAGAATCAATGATGTCTTCAGTGTTCATGATTGTGTCAGCTAGTGTAAAAGTGACTTAAGTTTTTGTATGGGGCTCTATACAAAAAAGTACATGGCAACCACTGCCAAATACTTAAACCAACCTTTTCTCCACTACTTGGTAATATTTAAGGATTTAGTAACTTTCTTCATGTTATCTACGGGTTTGCTAATGCAAGGATAAATTTTCGCTGATTCTCATAGACATTGCGCAATGAGAGAGGGTGGTGAAGATGGGCACTTTTGGTGTAAAAAGGGCATCGAACGAATCTTTTTGCCCTAGTACTGTAGCTAAGGTGTTTGCTGTATGATATCGTACTTTCCCTTCCGGCGCCTGGCTGTGCGGTTTGAACAGGTTTGAGGATTTGGTTACCGGCGGGGTTCTCAACGTAAGTGAGGGGCACTCACCACCACCGGTATTACTTTCCGGGGGAGGGAAACCACCAAGAATACTCCCGGTGCCGGTGCCTCAAGGAAAGACGCGACGGACTATCGAGCACGGTTTATGTCACGCCGAGAGCTAGGTACATAGATAAAGGGATAAAAGGCAACCGTGTCTAGGATGGGCATAGAAGGTTTTGTGCCCAACGGGTTCTTAATTAGCTCGAGCACTTAGGGGAGCTTGTGTCCACTAGATCATATATGCTACCTTCTAAAGGGGAGGGTGAGATGCACCAATATAGAATCTTGTGTCGTTTGAGAAGTGAGATCTATTTGTCCGATAATCCAATCAGATGCTGAGGTGACAAGTCAGTACAGAACCCAGCAGATCTTGTTTCAACCCCGTGTGCCCATCCAGCTGTACCTGCCCAGGGCTCGCCAATCTTATGCCTTTCGCTAGGCACTTTTTATACCCTGGATTGTATACCCTGCTTTGCTGAAAAGAAAAAAAAAGACATATCATATTTGCAAGGCAATATAGAGAGAGTGTAGTACCAGAGTGAAAACGGGAAGAATGTTTATAGCTTTCAGAACTCACAGCTGCTTTCCCAAAGCAAAGGAAGCAAAAGAAATTCTCCCCTCCTTTGTTTTTCTGCTACCCCCAATGGGCCCAATCGCTAACCTTAAGGTTTGGAGTCGGATTCTTCCACATCGTAGTAGGATTGATAAGCCTTATAGCCCTATTGATGAAGGCTAGATTCTCCAATCTCCAAGTCTCCATGGGCCAGGGTTTTTTTAATTCTCCTGCTCTACAAGTATATGACCGGTCGTTTAATAATAACTGGTTGTCAGCGCGAATTGAACTCCTGGGCTCCTGCTAATTGCGACAGGAGTTAATTGGTTCTTGACATGTCAACCACCGCACCAGCTAGGTATTTCATAAAATATCAACCGGGGAATAAATACTTATCCCACTGAAAGCGGGACCTCGGGTTTTCAATGGGAAGGGTGGTGTATCTTTTCCTAAGTTGTTAGGAGATATTAATAGAGGTATTTTTTGTTCCTTGGATGTCTTTAGTGAGAGATATTCTGTAATTTTAGACAGAAGTGGTGCTTTGCGCGCTCATTATTCCCATACATTAGGATAATAAACCATACAACCCGAGCGATATTGGTCTATTATGTACTTTGCAACTTATCAGAAAAGCACAATCGAATTATCCCATAGACCATCTAGCTCAATCTTTCTCTCCTTCTGTTCTGAGCCCTTCTATATCAAGAATGAGAACTCCTTAGTAGGCCCGGCTCAAGGCCACAGACCAGCCAGAATGGCAAACCGTTCCGAATCCTCGACATTGTGGGTGGCCGGCCCGGTCCATCCCATTATTGTCCTAGCACAATGAAATGCCAAGTTTGGGTATCTAAGGGATCTAATCTGGCCAGGAGAAAAACTGAGCTGAGCTGGGCCTGTTATATATCATACTTTGGCCTAAATTCCTAACTTTGCTTGACAGAGCATGATATTCCCTTTTGCGAGTACTAACGCGGCCGGTTCTTGCTAGTTTATGCGGTATTTGATATTTCCCATGCTTGGCGATATCTTGGCAGTTTGAGATAAGATAAGGGCTAATTAGTAAACGGCAAACAAAAAGAGTGGGAGGAATCCAAACAAGGCGTGGCCGCTATCGTGTGAACGATAGGATCGCTAAATATCAATACCCGTTACTAAGGACTTGTTATCAGGAGCAACGAGGCTACCCGAGCCCAGTCAATCCACTTTACCCCGCAAGGGCACGGAGGTACAGTACCTCCTAACTCACCCAAAGCCTTTTAATACAACTCACCCCACAATCACAGAAACCGGTTAAGTTATCTGAATTCCCAGCAGGTCAAGGCCCTTTCGACCAGTTCCTCTCCCGATCTCCAAAGCACACCCTTTCTCCAATATTCCTCATATTCGGGGGTCCACGCGAAACGGGACCTTTCAGATTGGGCTAAATTACCGTAAGGGCTCGAATAAACGGTCCTTGTGCTAGGACATTAGAGTTGCCTCTCTTAGTAAGGTCTGATGCTTTTTTTTACTCTTTTTTAGTCTCGGGGGGGCAGATTTCCGGTGTGCTTTTTCTAGAGGAGGAAATTTCGGACTACATAGCACAAGGGCCGTTTATTCGAGTTCTTAAGGTACTTGCGCTAAGGCTCTTTGACGACTAGGGTAACCACGTACCCGCTGAAATTCTCTTGGAGGCGCAGGAGAACTACTCGTGCACTCTTGATCCCGACAAAATTTGCCCGTTCGGTGGTCTACGCTCTGCGTCCATTTTCGGGATCATTGAGATTGTAGTTGATTGGTGGAGGTGGAAGGCTGTGGTATCAACCGACAAGACTGCATGGATAATACATCTCTCGGGTGGGCTGTTTGCAATGGGCACGAGGAGGTGGTGGAAATACTACTTGGACGGAACGACATCGACCCGAACAAACCGGACCGGTTCGCTGAAACACCACTCTGTCATGCTGCCCGGAATGGGAATGAGGGAGTTGTGAAAATACTACTTAGACGGGGCGACATCAACCCTAACAAGCCAAATAACGACGGCCAAACACCACTCTGGTGTGCTGTAGAGAGTGGGCACTCAGGGGTGGTGAAAATACTACTTGGACGAGGCGACCTTGATCCTAACAAACCTAATAACGGCGGCCGAACACCACTCTGGTGTGCTGCAGAGAGTGGGCACTCAGGAGTGGTGAAAATACTACTCGGACGGGGCGACGTTGATCCTAACAAACCAGATAGCGGCGGCCAAACGCCACTCTGGTGTGCTGCTTCGAATGGGCACGAGGGAGTGGTGGGGGTACTACTCACACGGGGCGACGTCGACCCCAACGAACCGGGTTGGTCGGGTCTAACACCACTTTGTTGTGCTGCTCTGAATGGGCATGAGGGGGTGGTGGAAACGCTGCTTGGACGGGCCGACGTCGACCCCGATAAACCAGATGACACTGGCCGATCACCAGTCTGGTGGGCTGTTAAGTGTGGCCATGCGGGAGTAGTAGTGTTACTACAGCCCTTCAGGATTTGCCACCCCTAGAACCCCTAAAGTTGAGGAGGCATCACCCTCCTTGCCATCTTCACCTATGCGCTATTTCGGCAAAGACTACGAGTACAGAAATTCTGTAAATATGTCCTTTGCCGCCATCTCCTCTCTCCCCTCATTCCTGCACAGCCTCAACCTACAGTGCGTAATGCTGCTTTGGGGTAATTGCTATGTTTCTTTTTCCCCGCCGCGGGAGTGCTATAGTGGCTTAGCTTAAATATCCTTTCTCAGTCGAAGGAAATCACATGTGATGGGAATGCTTATATCTGCTACATGCACGTCTAAACTTCTATATCGATTTCCTCCTGTAGGCGAGCTAAGATCTTAGTTTCTGTCTATAATTTAGAGTTTGGTATCGGTGGGGGGGCTGTTTCTCTTGAGCTGAGATAAGCTAGAGTGGCTCGGGGTTTCCATCGTGTTTACATTTTTGTTTTGTTTTCCAGTTGTAAATCCTCTTTGCACGGCCGATGTTCACTTGTTTGATTCTACAGTTCTATTATTTCCTTTCCTCTCTCTCCTTTCCAGCATAGACCTGAGAGGCGTCTAGATATTGGGAAATAATATAAAGTGCAAGTATTTCTGGTATCCATGAAATGCAACATAAGAGCTAGTTATAACGTACTCAATTGCTGTCTACCCATAAACTACGTACTGCCTAGATTGCTCGACCAGGATGCTCCCCTATGCCTACAACCTGACATTGCTCATTCATTCATTCATTCATCCTTGCTAGAGCCAGACCCCACTACTACAAGCGTACAGCCTTGGAAAGGCGGGTGGAATGCAAGTGAGGAATAAAAGGAAATTCTATAATATGTGCAAAACACCACAACGAGCCAAACTACTATAGTAGGCTAATGCCTAGGGGGGCAAATTCCAACACTCGAGGTCTCGAGGGGGGCCTTGCTAGTAGCCAACCGCACTATCAAGAGGAACATTGACATCATCTCAATGAAGACTATTCCCCTCGCGAATGAGGGGTCGAAGCCGGCTTTGTGGGTTTAGGGGCTGACGCCAGCGGGAGGAAGAAACATGACTTAAAGAAAGGAGAAGAAGAAAAACTCTAAGTCAAGTCTTCTGGGAGAATTGGCATATACTTTTGGCCATAGTTATAGGAGATCACTCGTACTATGATTTGGATCTTGAGGTCCGTTTGCTGCATCATATCGTATGATACTTTCCCTTCCGGTGCTTGGCGGTGGGTTTTGGTTGGGCAGGTTTGAGGGTTTGGTTGTCAGCGGGGCCCTCAACGTAAGTGAGGGGAACTCCCCACCATCTGTATTACTTTCTGGGGGTGGGGTTGGGGATCAGTTACAAGCAGCGGAGTAGGGATTACCGAAATTATCTCATTTTTTATCTCCTCGGTGCCACAGCGTGCTACTAATGCCACAAGAATCTTATAAGATTGAACGATAATCTGATAAATAAAGTTTTTTCCTTTCTGTCTCTAAGTTATAGTGCTATATCCAAGATACAGGAAAGCAAGCATGGAAGAAAGAAAAATTGGTGTTAGGAGTAAGGTTGAGGATAGGTAGCTGAGTTGTGGCTAATTCCCTCGTAGAATAGCGATGCTGGGAGCGAGCTGGATAATCAGGAAGGGTTCCAACTCGGTTTGCCAAAAGTTGCCGTTGCCTTACTTCACCAACCCGGATTCTTTCTTTGCGTGGGCGTCCCCTGGGTAGACGAGTAGGTGGAGGTTCCACATAATTTGCAATCGGAATATTCTCATAATTGTGGAGAGGAGGGGTACCTGATATCAACCTCACTCCTAGCAGCAAGGTTTCTTTCCCCGTGCTTACTTTCCTGTATCATAGATCTAGCACTATAGAAAGGAAAAAAAGGGTTATTTAGTTATCAGATCATCGTTCAATCTTATTTCATGTTGTGGCGTTGGAGAGACGCTGTGGCATTGGAGGGATAAAACATAGCAGTAGCATTGGAGACCTTAACACTAGTATTATTATAGAAAAAAAAATGTGGAAAGAGGAATGAAACCTTAATTTTATATCTTTATTTTGCTTTAATACCTGTAGGATAGCATGGCGGAAGATCTCTCATAGATGGTGACCAATGGGCCTGGGACTAATTTTGTATAATATATGAATGGTGTGGGGTGGGAGGCTGGGGGTGGGCGGTGAAGATAAGGGGGAGATGTGTCGAGACCTGGTTGTGAGGTCTTGCATAAGAATCCGGCCCATACAGAGAATTTCGGGAGAGGGATAGGAAGAAGAGGTGCTGATAGGACCTTATAGAGCGGGAAGTGCCTGGAACCGGCGACTAACGGCGGGGCTGGCTGGCAACAGCAGATTAAACACTGGAATAAAAACTGTAAAAAATCTTTCTACTGAGGGCATTTAGACCCCTCTGCTACCAGGAACTGCTTTGTCATTGTTTGGATATCTTCAGAGTCTTATTTTGTGCTGTTGAGTTATCGTAGTAGCTAGTGGTTGCAGCTGCAGGACATTTAATCTCGCCGCAAGCACTGGTACTTGTGCCCCAAGTATGATAAGTTACCGGTAAGTCATGGTGCACCGGGTCTCAGATTTTGGTGCATTTTTTCGTTGATCAGGACGTGACTTAATTTGGACGCAAGTAGGGAGATAATAATCTACTAGAGCTCTTCTGGATGTTGCGAGTGCTTGGAACCTCCTTCGAAGACCTACTCCATTAGCGGAACGCCTTATTTTGTTATAAATGTCGGCCACTTTGTATGCCCTCCTTCAACCAAGCCGATAATATCCTCTTTACCTAAGCTCAGCTTATAATTGGATCCTAGAGAAATATTCAGAAAGTTAGGGTCGGATGAATATACTTGCGAGTGATCTTATGTATCCTGCCTTCGGCCATAATGGATGACTTGAAGCTCGTATGAATGTGGGGACAAGGGGTAATAAATAAAGTCTCTCATTGAACATGCTGAGGCCGGTCTATGAGGGAATTCTTGTGATACAAATATGGCATGTGGTGAAGCTTCTGTAAGCAAGTGATAACCTACAAAAACATATTCCATCAGAGAGAGCCTACCTGCAGAGATCAGGTAATAGGGTAATTTATTGTCTTGGCATGGAACTGATTGGCTGGCGCTACCATCTGAAACAATCAGGCTCTAAAAATACAAAAGAGGGTTCCCCGCTTTTCTTGGTTTTAGGGGGAGGGGAGAAGCCCATTAACCTCCGCGATACGCTCTCATACCAGTGTCCTCTTCTATCATCTCACTTATCACCGAACCTTATCCAATATGAACACCTTACCTAGCGGGAACCTCGGGCCAAGTCTCACTCGTGATCCCTGCCAGTATGGCATATCCAATACCCGAACCGACAATAACACAAGCAATAGTATTCACGGTAACTCGAATCAAAACATTGGAAATGTGTTAAACAGCTATAATCACACCATCAACGTAGGAGTAAGTGAAGAGTCTTTGAGGATCCAAGCATGGTTGTCGCCGCTCGAGCCACATGCAAGGCATCAAGATGTGGGGAATCGTCGACTGGATGGTGTTGGGGACTGGGTTCTACGGAGGGATGAGTTCGAGTCATGGTCCAAGAGTCAGGATAGCTCAGTAAATTCTACTCTTCTATGTTGTGGGGGTCAGGGCACTGGAAAGACATATATAAGGTAGAAGAGTATTTCCCAGAGACTACCGGCATAGACGATGCTAACAGGGAACTAAATCAGTTCATTGGTGATAGACACCTTATGCGAGCAAGCTTATGGCCAGAATATCGCTGTTCTGTTCCTCTATTGCGATTACCAGGCGCAGAGAGACCAATCGGCGGTGAATATGATAGGGAGTCTACTCAGGCAGATTGCCCTGGGAGCAGTGGGAATTGTAGGTGAAATTCAGAATGCTTTTGACAAGTCAAGGCAGGGAGGTGGAAAAGGTCTCCGGTTGGTGGAGATGCGAGAACTATTTGTCAAAACAATCGGCTCCTACGAGCGAGTATATATCTGTGTGGATGCAATGGACGAGTTACTGCCCCAGCATCGGTCAGAATTCCTCCGTGCGCTACAACAGATTATTCAAGAAGCACCAAATACGCGGTTACTCCTGACAGGGAGGCCGCACATTCGTGGCGAACTTGACAAGCATCTTGCGAGAGGAGCCCATACAATAGAGATTGTGCCAGACCAAGGAGATATCGCTCGATACTTAAGCCAGAAGATGGACGACGATGATAACCGAAATCCGGACTTGATGACAGAAAATCTGAAAGGGGATATTATAAACAATGCTGGAAAAGGCTTCGGAGATGTAAGAAGTAACCTTATTATAATTTTGGGTCACAGGTTGACATTCTGCTCAGGTTTCTGCTTGTTGCATTAAATATCGATGCAATCTTGGGCGAGACCTCAATAGCGAAGAGAAAGAAAATGTTGCGAAAGGTGGCTACGACTGGTGTAGATATGAACAGTGTGTATGACCAAACGCTCGAGCGAATTAAGGACCAGAAGGGGGGCCGATCAAAACTTGGGATGGAGGTCCTAATGTGGGTATCCCATGCGGAACGGCCATTGCAGATTGACGAACTCTGTCATGCTCTGGCCGTAGAAATGAAGGCGACAGACCTTGACCTTGAGAATGTCCCTCCGCAAGATGCAGTGTTAGGGTCATGCTTGGGACTTGTGGTGGTTGACAAGGAGACGTCAAAGGTCCGACTAATCCACTACACGGTTCAAGAATACCTTTCCCAGCCTGGTGTATTTCCCGGTGCCCACAGAGTACTTGGACAAACATGTTTGACTTATCTGAATTATGACCGGGTCAAGTGGCTTCCGGCCAATAACGTTTTGGAACTCGGAGATATGTCATTAAATTTTCTCGAATATTCATCTTTGCATTGGGGGGGGCACGCAAAAATCGAACTCTCTGACCACGCGAAATCACTTGCGCTTCAGCTATTAAACCGGCACGGTGACCACATATCTGCTACCTTACTTCTCAACGAAATCCGGGGTTACCAATTTCACCCATCTACCCATCACCTATTTCCCGGTTTGCACTGTGCATCCTACTTCGGAGTTGATGAGGTCGTAGCTTTCCTGATAGAGATGCAAGGCTGTGATATCAATCAGCAAGACTATTTGAGGTTTACACCGCTCATATGGGCTGCTCGACAGGGAAATCAAGGGGCCACGGTGCTACTACTCACACGGGACGATATCAATCCTGACATGTCAGACAACGATAGTAGAACACCACTCCAGTGGGCTTCTCTCAATGGGCACGAGGGGATGGTGAGACTACTACTTGCAAGGGACGATATCAATCCCGACAAGCCAGACAACGATGGTCGAACACCACTCCAGTGCGCTTCTAGAGATGGGCATGAGGGGGTAGCGAGACTACTACTCGCACGGGAGGATGTCAATCCAAACAAGCCAGACAACGATGGTCGAACACCACTCTGTTGGGCTTCTTTTTCTGGGAATGAAGAGGTGATGAAACTGCTACTCGCACGGGATGATGTCAATCCCGACAAGCCAGACAACGATGGTCAGACACCACTCTGGTGGGCTTCTTTTTCTGGGCATGAGGAGGTGATGAGACTACTACTCGCACGGGATGATGTCAATCCCGACAAGTCAGACAATGATGGTCAAACACCACTCTGGTGGGCTTCTAGAAATGGACATGAGGGGGTGGTCAGACTACTACTTGTATGGGGTGATGACAATCCCGACAAGCCAGACAACGATGGTATAACATCCTGAGGGTCGCTTCTGTATTCAGGCATAGGAAGATTGTAGCACTCCTCCAGCCTTAGACAACTCCACCGTCTACCATTGATTAAGCTCCGAGCGCCAGACAGAGATTAGCGTCCATTCTCTCTCTACCCACACTTGCATATATCCTTTCCACTCCAGTTTCACTCTACATACCCGTTATCAGCCCAGGTCCTACCCTCTCCCGTCACCCCTTGCTGTCACCTGATGTCTTCCTACAATCCCCCCCACTCTCCCCCTCCGGTTCTCTCTTTCTTTTCTATTTTTCCTACACTCCAATCTTCTATTTCATTTCATTTTAGCCATGGGCTTGGTGCATGAAACCATTATGTTTCGTATCATACGGACGTTTACACCCCCAGCTCCTTTCTTCTCATGGTTTGGTAGAAGGTGACGTATTGCATCTGGATGCTCAGAATTGTGGCTTGATACGTCATAGCTTTCAAAGTGTCCTCTTTTTCTATACATATAGATCCGCCCCCCGTATAATGTTATACCTTATTTTCTTTCACCTTTGCATTAGGATCCTAATCTTCCATACCCACCAGCAACTGCTGAGCCCTTGCGCCTATTATGGAAGAGGTAGGAATGGGAGGAACATGCTGGTATCGAGGGTTTCCAGCGAAACTTGCTTCCAGTACGGGGTCAACCCCTGTCAAGGTCTACCACGCTTGCATAGAGGTCTTCCAGACTGAGTTTAGGATTTTAAGTCCTAGCCTTTGTCTGGCACATATAAGACCAATGCAAATATATTGCAATAACAGTTGAAAATGGCATACATACCAATCAAAAGATTTAATTGTGGTGTGGAATATCTATCGGTTAAGGTCTCCAACGCCACGACTTTTCATATTTTATCCCCCCAACACCACGCATCCCACTAATCGGAATAATCTCCAAATCGGGGGGAGGAGGGGGTACCTACTCTCAACCTCACTCTTAGCAGCAAAGTTTCTTTCCTCCATGCTTACTTTCCTACATCATAGATCTAGCACTATAGAAAGGAAAAAAAGGTTTATTTAGTTATCAGATCATCATTCAATCCTATAAGATGCTGTGGCATTGGAGTGATAAAATATGAATAGCCGTGGCATTAGAGACCTTAACCGTATTATAAAAGACTCCAATGGGATGTTTTCTCTCTAGACTCTAGAGTGAAGTTTTCCGTTTTTTTACGACTCCTTTATCTAGTATCATACTGGGCGATAGCTTGGAGTAACACGCTTACTATTACTCGGCACAAGACCACCACTGCAGAAGCGCTGTATATACTGAACAGTACGTTTAACACTATTGTAGCGGTATTGGAGCTTACGTGTTTTCTTATTCTGGATGGAGAGATAGCTGGCTCGAGGGGCACCACCAGGAACATATACTGGCACAGGCGCCCCAAGGAAAGATACGACGGACCGTCGAGCACGGTGTGTGTCACTCCGGGAGCTGCATAATTAAAGGAATAAAAGGAAGCTGTATCCAGGATAGGCGTAGAAGGTTTTGTGCCTAACGGGTTCTTAATTCAGCTCGAGGGTTCACGGGGAGCTTGTGTCAGCTAGATTTCACATGCTCCCTTCTGAAGGGAAGGATGAGATATACTAATATAGATCTTGGTTTGTTCCCCATTTACGTACCGTGTTAGGAGCTTGAGAAGTGCGATTTGTTCGTCTAATAACTCAATCAGATCTGGGGTGCCAAGTTAGAACAGTACTCAGCGGATCTTATTTCAACCCCAGTGCTCACTCTAGCCGTACTTAAATAGCATCGGCTAATCTTATGTCTTTTACTAGGCACTATCTAACTTACACCCTGCTTTGCAGAAAGTTTTTTTTTTTCCAAAGCAATATAGAGAGAGTAGCTTGCCAGAGTGAAAACGGCAAAAATGTCTATAGTTTTCAGGACTCATAGCTGCTTTCCCAAAGCAAAGAAAGCAAAAGAAAAATTTTCCTTCCTTTTTTTCTTTTTTCTGCTACCTCGCCAATCGCCAACCTTAAGGTGTAGAGTCGAGTTCTGCCACCTCGTAGCAAGATTGATAAGCCCTACAACCCTATTTATGAAGGCTAGGTTCTCCAACTTCCCAGTCTCCATAGGCCAGGATTTTTTTAATTCTCCTACCCTACATGCGGGTCTTTCAATAACAACTGATTGTCAGCACGAATTGAACTCCTGGGCTCCTGGGCTCCTGCTAATTGCGCCAGGAGTTAATTGGTTCTTGATATGTTAACCACCGCGCCAACTAGGTATTTCATAAAAATTGATATCAACCGGGGAACAAATCCTTATCCCACTGAAAGCTGGATTTCGGGTTGTCAATGAGAAGAGTAGTTTATCTCTTTGTAAGTTGTTGGTAGATTTTAAGAGAAGTATTTTTTTGTTCCTTGGATGTCTTTAGTGAGAGATTTTCTGTAATTTTAAACAGAAGTAGTGCTTTGCACGCTCATTATTCCCATAAATTAGGTAATAAACCACACAACCCGAGCGATATTGGTCTATTATGTACCCCCCAACTTATCAGAAAGCACGATCGAATTATCCGATAGACCATCTATCATAACCCGATATTTCTCTCCTTCTGTGCCTGTCCTGAGCCCTTCTCTACTCAAGTCGCCGGATTGCTCTGTCACTTCCTATTATGGAATCGCTCATCCTCGGATACTTTAGCCAATTAAATCAATCAAATGATCACTGTTGCGTCAATAGGGAAATGGGAAAGGACACCTTAAAACAAGACCATGACTCTAGTTACATATATTATATGTGTTCGAGGATCTGGGTAAGCTCACAAGGTAAATTTCAGATAAATTAACAATTCACCTTGTTGTCCGAGCATCAACGTGAACCTTAACGGCTATTGCATCAAAACTAAGTCCCGCATGCCAATTTAATGCTAAAACCACAGCTCTCTTTAGGAGTGGAATACGAGTGGCAGACCCAGGACCCTGTGGCATCGCGAACTCTCTTGCAAGGATCGCTGCTCGTTGTCTTGCCTGAGTCTGAAGCCAATGTAGTCTTGGTCTTGGTTCTTGAGGTAGTGAGCTTTCTGAACTAAGACGCAACTATTGCTGAGCGATTCCATAATAGGAAGTCACAGAGCAATCCGACAACTTGAGTAGCAAGAATGAGAACTCCCTAGCAGGCCTAGCTCAAGGCCAGACTAACCACAAATGGAGCAAATCATTTCAAACCCCCCTCGGCATTGTGAGTGGTGGCCCGGTCCATCTTACCTTGGCCTAAATTCTTAACTTTGCTTGACAGAGTATAATATTCTCTCTTATGCCTTTCCTCAACTCCATAATTTTCAAAAAAAAAAAAAAGATTCCCTTTTTCCCTGATTTGCGTGTATAGTACTCTACCAGCGCCGGCCGGTTCTTGCCAGTCTATGCAGTATCTGATCACTCCCGCTTGGCAATTTTTTGGCAGTCTAAGATAAGAGAAGGGCTGATTGGTAAATTACTTGTACTCGGGGGAGAGTACACGGCTAAGTTAACAAAAAGGGGAGGCAGGCCCCTAGGCGGACAGATGGGGAGGAACCCAAGCTTGGCACGCCCGCTTTCGTGTAGACGATAGGATCGCTGAATGTCAATGCTAGCTCGTTGCTAAGGACCTGTTGTACGATAAGGGACAATGAGACTACGGTATTATACCCTCCCCCAGTCCACTTTACCCGGCAAGAGCACGAGGTACTAGACAATGCCTTCTGATTCATCCAAAACCTTTTGATACAACTCATTCCACAACCACTGGAATCGGCTTAAGTTATCTGAATTCCCAGCAGGTCAAGGCCCTTTCGACCAGTTCCTCTCCCGATCTCCAAAACACACCCTTTCTCTAATATTCCTCCTTATTCGGAGGTCCACACAAAACGGAGCCTTTCGGATTTCGCTAAACTACTTGCGGTAAAGCTCTTTGACGACGACTAGGGTAACCACGCACCCACTGAAATCCTCTTGGAGGGACAGGAGAACTGCTCGTACACTCTTGATTCCGATAAAATTTGCCCGTTCGGTGGTCTACACTGTGCGTCTATTTTGGGATTGTTGAGATTGTAGTTGATTTGGTGGAAGTGGAAGGCTGCGATATCAACCAGCGAGACTGCATGGGTAATACACCGCTCGGGTGGGCTGCTTGCAATGGGCACGAGGAAGTGGTGGAAATATTACTTGGACGGAACGACATTAACCCGAACAAAATAGACCAGCACGGCCAGACCCCAACAAACCGGGTTGTTTTGGTCTAACACCACTCTGTTGCGCTGCTCTGAATGGGCATGAGGGAGTGGTGGAAACACCAGTGTTCGCAACGGTCTGGGGGCCCGGGCGGCCCCACGGGGAAACTGCCAAGAAGACTGGACCGGACCGGACGACAATTTTTACTCCGTCCCGTCCTGGGACATTTTAGGACTGCAGGGTTGAGCAAGGACCATAGGCCCCACAAGGTGAGACACTATTATGCTGTCCCAATAAAAGGACCACAGGGGACGGTAGTGGACTGCAGATCCCCTGATAAGGGCGGTGGGGATCTGTAAGTCTTGAATATGAGGGGTCTATCCTTCAAGAGCTGTAATAATTTATAACAAATATCTGCCCAACCAGGCTGATTCCACTCCTGTGATGTAAAACGATAGCTGTTGGACAGGGCTATGGAGACAGACATTTAAAAAATTGGGCATCGTGAGCAATAGAATTCCTGTCTTCACTGTACTCATCGACCATCATTCCTCAA
>Ga0307507_10006159_pt1 | contig 18746 bp, 7 predicted proteins | sample 7_EM_MG_FD_207223 | JGI IMG/M metagenome (GOLD analysis project Ga0307507, IMG submission 207223) | Populus trichocarpa ectomycorrhiza microbial communities from riparian zone in the Pacific Northwest, United States - 7_EM | ecosystem: Host-associated > Plants > Roots > Unclassified | place... | reverse complement strand
AGCCACGTCTGCACGGCCTTACTTTCCTTTAAACAGCAAAAATACCAAAACTTCCCCTACAAAAAGGCCGTGCAGACGTGGCTGCGCTAACCACCGGAGTTGACAGGAGGGTGTACATAATTACACGGCGAATTCGCCGACGCCGCCAACCTATGGCCTGAGCGCCGAACTTTCCTCCCAGAGCGCCGAATGTTCCTCGCAAAACCGCTTCATCATGTCGACTGAAAGGTAATCTCACTAGAGTTATCCCTTAGGACGGTGAAATTCGTCCACACGTTATCGATAAGGATTAGCTAATAGAATCAATAGGATCAAAGGTGCGTGCTCAGAAATATGGGGTCGGTGATATCCTCAATTTGCAGAGGCTCGAAAGCGGGCAGCGGCCAGGGCTCCGGGAGACGTCCTTTGGCCTTCAGTCGGTGGAACAGGATATTGAGTCAGTGGAACAAAGCCTATATCATTAGAAGTACGATTGATAGGCATGGGATGATTGAATCTATATAAGTGATGCGCGTACTTTTAATTCTGGTGTGCCGCATGGACCACCTACCTTGTAGACGCCACCGTGCTAAGGGATAATAGCGTAAGCTTAAATAAGATGAATAACAAATGCAGGCTGCGTATTAGGAACGCTGTGCAAGGAGGCCTACAAATATTTCTATGATGACTGCCCGTGTAGCCTTGATATTCTGTTAAGGGAGGTCTTTCCTTCCAGACAGTTTAGATGGTGGGGGCTGAAGTAAGACCGGGAAAGCTCTGGCGGGGAGAAGATCACTTTGACAACCTATATATCACAGGAATGAAAAACACATGAAGATTTTGAAGTCAGTAATTCTGAGCTAAAGCTATACACAACGCAAGCCGAACAACCACATCATTCCTTGGATTTCTCAAACCGCAGACAAGAGTGACGACCTGCACTTCGTCTCCCCCACCACGGATTGAAAACTCCAACGAACTTTAAGCCCCCGGTGATTAATCTCCTGCGCCTCAATTTTTTAAGCCTTAGGAACTAAAACCTTTCCACAACTACGGCGCTGAGTTGTAGTAGTACAACGAATGAAGAACGCTAGTGGACGTCAGAGTGCAAAGCTAGAGACAGCAACAGCATCCGCCCAATGCAAAGAAGCCCGGCCCATCCTAACAAAGGGCTTTGTTATGGTGCAACCTCGGCGCCAGTAAATGCAAAGAAAACACTCTCGTCAATTTCGTAGGGATGGAAAAGGGAGCTTAGGCAAAGCCAAAATACTCGCTTCCGGCTGTCATGGCCGTATAGAGCTGTTGCCTGAGAGTCTCGTAGGTATCATACTCCGGGAGGTCGAGTTCTGTGCATATTAGATTAGTGTCAGGTCTCTACAGGTCTCCATAGGAATTACTTACGATTGAAGCAGGTGTGCGAGCTAGGTAGTCTGTCCTTGCTGCCATAATCTCTATGGATGTTGAATCGACTGAAGCCGTTCATGCCCTCAAGCTCCTTGAATCCGTTAAGAGGAACCTTACTGGTACCCGTGACGAATTGCAGAAGCTTAGCCCGTTCTTCTTTGTCGAACGATCGGACCGCTCGCCAGAACCACTGGATCTGCGGGGATCCAGCCGTGTAGTTGTGGTATTCAGTGTTGTTCTTCCAGTCTTCAACATCGATATCGGGCAGACCAGAAATGAGCAGTTCGAGCTCTTGTTCGCTGAATATGGAGATGAGTTCGGCAGGGACAATGTCATGGAAGCCTATTCATTAAAATGTTAGAGGAGTCACAAAACGCGTGCGGGGATAATTACCTTTCAAGAAGTGTTCGAGCTGTTCTTGAACGGCTCCAGTGAGGCGATGCTCAGTGACTAGGCGAACATATTCGTGCTTGTTTTCTTCCGTAACTGGGATGTTGCGACCATTCTCAATCAGATCAACGGTCTGTGTTTCTCCGAAAGCTTCGACGTCAGTTGAGAAAGTCTCCGTGATGATGTCCGTAATATCGTTTTCCAGCATCCACAATAGTGATTTGTAGTATTCAAGGTCAAGGGTCTCCATGTCCTTGAGACTAACCGGCTTGCCTAGAATGCGCTTGTAGACGGCCCTGCTGAAGTGGCAATCGAGCACACGACCTTCATATAGCGCCTTGCCAATGATACGTCCAATGAATTTGAAGAACATGAGATGCTCTTGGTTGATTGCGCTGAGGCGATTTGGGTGGAATGTTGTGCGATCGGAAGCGACTGGAACAAACAAGGCGTAGTCAGGGTTGAACATCTGTCTAGAGAGTACTTGGAACCATTCGCGAGTGACGCCGCCTGCATCTACGCCTTCTTCACCATGGAATCGTATGCTGAGTTTGCCGTACTTCATCTCGTCGGCTGTCTTGAAGTATAGAGACTTGAATGAATCAAGGAAGACCTGGTCGCGGCGAACGGCAAGTTGAAGTGGTGGATGCGGATGCCTCATTTCAGTCCCACGAGCATGAAGTCTACGGTTGAAGTAGTTGCGCTTGTTGTCAAATTCGAGGACTTTAGAGTTTTTGACTAAGAGCGAAAAGGATCCGCTCATGAGTTTCGGATTCTGGCGAACAAGGTCGTTCAAAATCTTTCGATGGTCCTCCGTAAATGTAAAAAACAATGTCTCCATTTTCGATTCGGGCGGCGGGCTGGAAAGGGCAAAGTCCTTCGCAAATGTTTTGCCAAGTGGTGCATCTTTGAGGGTGGTGTTTTTGCATACAACCATCAAGACCTCGATCAACGGGAGTAGAATCGTAGCAACATTAAGCATATTCCCTCTCTGCCGAATCGCAGCCAAGCAGTCGCTGAGTTTTGTCCAGAGGGGACCGAAAGTGGAGTTCTCGTACAGTGTAGTGAGTATATCATCCTTCTGCGTGCTTGCCAAAGCTTCAGCGTTGCCGGAAGAGGGTTTGTCTTGGATATCAGCGCGCTTTGGATCGAAGAGATAATCTAGCGCAGTAAGGACGCGGAGAAGTTTGGCTTGATCAGAACTAGCTGGAGAGAATTTCGAGAGGGCCATTCCTTGAACGTCGGTTGGGGACTCGGCTTTGGATATCTGAATTGTTAAGTCTTGGAGGTCTCTCAGAATAGATTGACCTAGAGCTTGTGCGATCCCAATTAACTCTTTACCAAATACTTCTTTAGCTCCAGGAATGGGAGACAAGTTGTTAATGACTGACAAGGTGTCCTTGAATGTCTTACTGCTGCACTCACGAGCGGCTAAAATATTAGCAACAAGCCGTAAGTTATAGTCCGGAACTTCCGGTGGTACGAGAGTTCGCGGTTTCTTGGCCTTATCTTCAGTTTCTTCCTTCTCGGCTTCCTTGGAAGTAACCTCAGAGGTGGCAGGGACTTCGCTACCTTCACCTAAAGGTTGAGGAGTTTCTTGTGCAGTGACCTCTGGTGCTGAAGTCATCTCGGTGTCTACAGTGTTCCCTGATTGATTCTGTGCCTCAGCCTGCGCAGAAGATGTGTTTTCTTCCTGACTCGTGGCTGGTCCCGTTTCATCCTTCTTGTCCCCCTCAGCTGGCTTTTCTTTGTCCTTCTTCACAAGCGCATTCAGGGGTTGAGTGATAGTACACAGGAGTGTGGCTAACTGTTCCATAATGGAAGAGCTCTCAACGATCAACTTCCGATCAAGCAGGCTGAGGAGTGCGTTTAAAGGATATCTTGTGGCTTTAGTTTCTTTAGCCTTGCCTTTCCGATTTGTGCGGCTCTTGAACCCGACTGCAGTCTCGTGCTCCGATAAGAAGAATGAAGAAACGTGAAGGTTGGTTCCGGTTAGAAATACCAAGGTGCTAAGACATTGCTGAACCACCATAAGGGGGGACATCTCAGAATTGGTTGCGATTGGTCCAGTTGCGGTTCGCTTGAGTGGCTGTGGGGTCTTCTGCGCTGGTGGTTGTTTCGCGCGGAGAGAAAGCTGAGTAAAGCTACGTTCGACTGCATTGATATCCGCGCTGCCATCCTGTAAAATAGACAAGAGGATGCTGATTACTTCCGCACGATTTTGACGGTTTTCACAGACGTTCTTTAGTACCGTATTCAGACTCTGTTTAGAGCTTCCGGTTTGAGGAATAAACATTAGCCGTAAAAGAGTAGCGACTCCAGCCTTATCTAGCATCTGAACACATGGTCGAGCCTTCCTCTTCTGGTTTTGATCGTCAAGTTGATTGCCTCGATCCAAGCCACGAGCCCGATTCATACGAGGGATGTAATCGTGGAATTGGCTAAGACGACGATCGCCCCCTAGAGCTCTAGCTTCAACTGCAATCTCTGGTGGTAGTTGTGCTAGCATATCTTCGTCTTGATCCATGAGGACAGCCTGTCGCAAACCAGGCTCCAAGGAAGCTAGGAAGCTAGCCGTATCCATTTCTTCAGCACGAGGAGGGGGACCACCGTTAGCTTGATTCCGGCGACGCTGCTCGTCTCGTTCTCTACGACGTCGCTCTTGAGCTTCTTGTTGAAGCAGTTCCTCTCGAATGTCTGCTGGCAATGCCTCCAAGAACTCTCGGCTGATATCTGTGGGTTCCTCTCCGGCAGCAGCAGCCTGAGATCGCTGTTCTGCAAGTTGTTGCATCAGGACCTCTTCTCGAAGATCCTCGGGCAACGCCTCCAAATACTCTAAGTCAATACCCATGCCAGTTATATCAATTCTCCGACCGCGAATCGTGGTTGTTATGCGAGAGGCAGATTCTGATGGTTCTGCCTCAGTGCTTTCTCCTGTAGTTGCTGGCTGTGAAGCTTCCACGCCTTCCATTTCCTGTCCGGCGAGCACATTCTCTGGTAGTTCTTCAATATGCTGGCTTTCAGGGTGAGGTTCCGTACTAGCTTGAGCTGCAGCAGCAGCTTGAGCTTCAGCCTCCGCAGCCTCCGCAGCCTCCCGTTCCTCACGTTCTTTCTTCTCTTTTGCTTCACGCTCCTCACGCTCCTTCTTTTCTTTCTCCTTTTGCTCGGCCTCTTCTTTGGCCTTGCGAGCCGCCTTCTCTCGCTGCTCAGCGGCTCGTTGTTCAGCGGCTTCAATTGCAGGAGGGACCATGAGCTTTAGGATAGCGTTAATCACTCGCTGGCTCTTTTCGATCGCATTGTTGCCAAAAAGAATCCTCGCTTCGTCTTGCCATCGCAAGGTGGTGACGGTTGGAAGGAAAGCGACGGCTTGTGCCGGATCTTCGCGCGATCCACGCGACTGCTGCTCTTGTGGCCGACGAATATCGCGGCGGAAGCCAGGGTCGAATGGAGGCGGTACACCAAGAGGGAAATTTCCAAAAGAGAGGTGAAGAGCCCCATTGTGTTGATGGATTGTGGGGCCGCCGTGGCTCATTGCGTTAAGAAGATTGCTGATAAACGAGACCGGACCACCCTCTTGGAAAATTCGGCCAGGGCGCATTGGATCGATGGCGTGTACCCAATCGCTCATGGCCTCAGGACGGGGTCCTCCGAGAGGAGCGCCAGAGGGTCGACCAGATCGCTGAAGGAGGGGGTTTGTGCCATCGTCTGCTCCACGCTGTGCACCACCGGGTCTGTGAGAGCGATATGCAGGTACTTTGTTCCATTAGAAGCGCACATCCACTAATTTGATGATCACGTACCTAGAATACGATCGTTTGGACTACCAGGGAACATCCATGGATTTATTCGGTGGGGATGATTGCGCACAAGAGCGTGCGGTTGTGGCTCGTTTTCCCAACCCCAACCTATGTTGGGGATTCCGGTATCGTCGTCATCTATATTGGTTACTTGTTGTTCAAGAAGCGTTAGGCTGCGGGCGAGTCGAGTGAGCAAACCTTCAAGTCCTGGGTTGTAGACGATGTCCTCATCCTCATAGTCATCCTCATCATCCTCTTCATCTAGAATATGTCAGGGAAAGGATCGTAAAGGATGTTAATGGGTGTTGCTTACCTTCTTCGTCCTGCATTTCATCTTCCATGTAGTCCTCATGTTCGACGTCCATTTCAATATCTTCGCCTATTTGGTCAAGTACATCGCCATGATTCTCAAGAACTTGCATGATTTGATTGAGCGTAGCAGGGTGGTTGTGGCCGGCATCTTCGATCTCGTCTTGACCAGGATAGTCCTCCTGATCCTCATCCTCGCTCGCCCAATCTTCGTCGTCCGCTCCATCAAGACTTCCATTTTCGTCATCTCCGTTCACTTCGTCCATGTCCTCTATATCGTCATCATTTTCATCGTCTTCGTCTGTTTCGTCAGAATCATCCTCATCTTCCGAAAGATCATCCTCTCCATCCCCATCTATAACAACTTCTACATCCATACCAACATCACCGGGAAGTCCTTCCATAGGGCCCATGACCTCCATCTCTTCATCTTCTTCGCTAATAACGTCTTCGTCGTCTTGACCTATATCTTCATCATACTCCATATCGTCAGCATACTGCTCATCGTAGATTTCATCGTCATCGTCATCATCCGAGCTCTCTGAGTCAGACTCCATCCCCTGGCCAGGTTCGAACATCCCTAGAGTAGAATTTCTGAATAAATCAGGGGTTTCCTCGCGATCTGGATCTACGTCGTCAACAGACGAGGCAGTGGAGATTTCGTCATCGTCAATGGTCCCTGGTGTTGAGACCTCATACTTCGTGCTCAGTTCGTATGCGGTCTCAGTGAGATATCTCAGAGGACGCAAAATATATTTTACCGCTCGTTTAGCGTTAGGGAAGTTGAGGTCAATATCCGCTATTGAGGTTGTCAGAACTGAAATGAAGTTTTTCTCATACATAATCTTTGCAAGCTGCTTCTGAGAAGGTTGAAGGCTGTTCCCATTTCTGTTGCTGCTGCTAGAATTGCCGCTGCCTTGCAGCATTTTGTAGAAAATGTCTGCAAGATTCATCAATCGCGAATACCTCATGTCTAGGGGTTCATCCGACGAGCTAGCATCCTTGAAAGCCTTTAGAGCATGCTCGAGAACGAACTTGCGCACGAAAAGCAGCTCCGGCTCTTCTTCAGCATACGGCGATGGATCTGACTTGGGGTAACCGTTCTCTCCAGTTGTGGCGCAGAGCGACACGATAGCTTGGACAGCCCAGGATGAAGTCGTGTGCCGCTTTTTAAATGCTAGATCTTCTGCATGATTCAGGGTTCCAACAGGCACTAGAGCGTTCAGAAGATAGTTAAGTACACCGGAACGAGGCTTCGAGGGTGTCATCGCGTGAGGATCAGCCTTCCTGGAGAAGTTGATGAATTCGATTTTGGTACGATTGTAGGATGAAAGGAGCTCAGTCAAGCACTGAAGGATGAAGCAGCGATATATGTAGATCGGATGAGAATCGGCTTTGAACTCCACCTTGTCGTTCTTCTTTTGATCGGCGGCTCCGCTGATTGATGGCGTCTGAGAAAAGCTCTGATCGCCGTTGATCATTTCTACATCCGTAGGCACTGACTTCTTATTTTTTTCGCTTGATGTAGCTGGCTGCTCTTTATCATCAACATCTTTGTAGGCAAGGAGCTCGCACAGAAGATAATGTATCACGCCGTCAGGATTCTCCACAACGGGTGGCTTGAGATCTTGTGTCTTAGTTCTATCGAGGACCTCTCCCTCTTTGCTTTCTGTCGACGGCTTAGCTTTATCTGCGTCCATAGAATTCTCCGTTGTGGTGTTGCCTGAGCTGGAACCAACAGGAGCTAATTCGTCAGCTGCAGAATCTGTAGTTGTCTTATCTTCTTTCTTCAATGCTAGAGCCTGGGGACGTTGATTAGGGTCAAAGCGGGAAAGAGTAAGCCTCTCGTTGGTGACTTCAACGAAAATTTCGGGCGCGCGAAGTGCAAGATGATACATTTGCCTGGTGTAAGCCGTTGTATCGGTTTGCCGTCGATCTCGTCCCTCGAACATAGCTTGAATCTCACTCCGCATGACTTGTCTTATGATTGTGTCATCCTCGATTATATGTCGTAGGACAAGCATGAAGGCACTCTGGAGTCTCTCGTTCGTAATACCCGCAAGCTGCTTCACCATGAGGAAGAGCCGTTGAATATTGCGTTTCTCACCTAGACGGACTGCGATGCGCCGAGTCCGTGTAAGCATCACAAGGACGCGAACTATTGATAAGGCGAGAGACTCGTCCTTACCAATACGTGGTAAAACCTCCATTATGGCATCAAACATGTGATTCTTCTCATCAAGGGGAACGACGGGATCTGGAAGCTGTGCTATTGTGTTATCTTCTTTGGGGCTCTCGGTATTGGGAGGAGTCCATTGAATCTGATGTGGTTGGGAATCCTCGGCGAGGAGGCGTTCGATGATTAGGAGAACTTGGCCGATCCAAGGCGACTGTTCATCAGCTTGCTGGTTTGGGAAGATTTTAATAAATTCTAACAGGGTTGAAAAGTTCTCTTTCAGCTCATCAACAGTAGCATCGTAAAAATCTTTATCCTGAAGGACAAGAGCAAGGAGATGAGCGGACGCAGCTATCTTCTTGCCATTTGACCGGAAGTCATCACCCTGCAATGAAATGAGTGACTGAACAAGTGTCGAGCCGATTTCTCCACGCATAGCTGCTGGATCTGGAGCCTTGGAAACGGCTGCAGATATTAAATCGGAAAGCTCGAAAGTGACATCATCGTGAAGGTTTAGTACATCTAGGGAACGATCAATGAGGTTTTTTCTAAGATTTACCCGTTCCTCATCTAAGTCGTCGATAGTAACGACTCCGGCTGCCTTTCCAGCTTCGGTAGTGTTGGTAGTATTGAATAGAGAGGGCCCCTCGAAATTTGAAGCGCTATACGTTTCGAGACTCGTCGTGGCCTCAGGAATAAGTGCGGGAAGTGCTTCAGATCCCCCTACGTCCGCATCGTCAGCGATATCTTCCATGGTAACCGAACGAACTTCAGGTGCTTCAGAGTCTACGTGATCTCCCGTCGAACTAGTTGCGATGTCCGTAGCATCAGGAACAACGACATCAGCCCTGCTTGGTGAAGGTGAGGTTTGTGTTTTAGCTTCATAAGAGGGGATAGGGTTGCGTGTTACGCGTGTGTCTCGGACTTGAGCAAGACAATATTCGCGAGCCATGATATAATTGTCGCAGCAGCGATAAAGAGCCTCACGAGCAAGATCCTCATCAAAGTCTTGATCCTTTAGGCGTTGGATGTTTTCCGCACTCCGCACTTTCCAGGTCTTAATAGCCATTTTACCTCGAGGCAGGGGCTTATCTGAACGCTTGCAAGCCCCATGTTCCGTCTCTCCATCAAGCACAGTCTTGAGGATAGAAATCAAGGTTTTGACAATGGACGTAGTGGCCTTGTCCATGAGGTCAGAGTTCCAGATTTTCTGTACGGGTTTAATGACCGCCGTTCGTAGTTCAACCAGAAATTGGGCAGGTAGGAAAAAGTCAGGCTTATCGCGATCTCTATCGGGTCTGGATTGCATAGAAGTGGTCTGGCCAGCTTCATTAATTAATTTGGAGTTAATGATTTGAGCATAGAATGCCAAAATAATCTTGATTCCTCCAAGAGATAGATTAAGAACTCCTTGGACAGCATCCTTGAGCTTTTCATCACCTTGAGTAGCGATAATAGAAGTAGCTTCATCGTAAAAAGACTCAAGAATATCACTGAGGACGGTGAAGCCGCCTTGATTCTTGAAAGATTGCAGGACGAGCGTTAATGCTTGAGGATAACCACGGTCCATACCGTTGTCGATAATGAGCTGCGACACAGATGTGAGGATAACGATCCAATATGCATACCGATCTTTGGCTTGCATAGCAGCCTTCGGAACATCAAAAAGAAGTTGATCTAGTGCAGCCTTGGCAAGCTGATTTGCGACTACAACTGCACACTGCTTCTGGTATGAATCGAGGCTCCGCCGGAATAACAGAAGCTTCCCCAAAGACTGGAAGAATGGAGTAATTGCGGTAGGGACTTTGCTTAGAAGGTAACGCAGGGTCTGAGTATTCTTGAACTGTACACTGTCATGATCTTGGTGATGACTGGGTGCACTATTGGCTTCCGCGCTGGTTGATTCACCCAAAGCTTGATTAAGTGCATCAGAGCTACCATTAGACCCTTCTGGAGGTTCAGATGGTGTTCGGTCAAGATGATTGATTCGCAGAATGTCATCTGCCTCATCAGTACCAAAACCGGAACTCTTAATTCGAGTCGCCTTCTCCCATTCTGACGGCATATTCTTTTGGAGCAGTATCTCCTCCCATACACAGCTTCTGTGCAACCTCCCAAGACTATCGATGAGACGGGCATACATGTCAGCCAAGTTCACCTGACTAAAGATGTTATGTGTGGAGCGGTGATTGAACATTTGGGCCTGGAAGGTCAACGAGAGAGCATTGCATAGAGTATGGATCGTCACAAGCGACTTGGCGTATTTAGTCCCATTGCTCGAGATGTTTTGTCGTTCGTGCGAATCTTTAGATTTAGATGCGCCAGACGGACTGGTGAAAGGAGCAAAGAAAGCTTCCTCTCCTGTATGCCTCATCAAAGGCTCTAACAGATCGACAGCGTTTTGTGCCCGTTTGATGAGAGACGGGAGAGCTAGATGTGGTTTCTGTTCGACGAGAAGCTGGATAACTCGGCTGACTTCTTCACTTGGTGACATGGCCTCGTTGAACTTGTACGGCAGACACGGAAGTGTTGCAAAATCGAGGGCAAATTCAAGACCGCCAGATTCGATGAAAGAGGCACATAGCTGGTTATTGCTGAAGAAGCCTCCAAGGAATCTAGAAACAACACCAATGAACTGAGTAGTAGTGGGTCCGGTCTTGGCATCTTCCCACTCTACGACTTGCTGAATGGATACATCCTCATTTACGGCGCCCAAAGATTGGCCATGGTCTGGCTCATCCACATCCGGCATCTCAATGTCATGCTCTACTCCTATCGTATTTGCGTGTTGGTCTGCCAACGGGATTTGTTTGTGGATGGAACCTTCTTCGCCCATCAGGGCTTGACGTCCACCTGCAACTAGAATCCGGCCATCCTCACTTTCGACCCAGAGTTTAGCTCCCACGCCACCTTCGACGGCTTTTGTGAAACACAACTGACTGACGCGGGCAACCATATCAAGAACTGAGGCTAAGACCTGGTCTTTGAGGGGAGGATGATGGCGGACTAGCTCATCAAAGGAATTGCCAAGCATTGTCGGAATATCGGGATCCGAATCGAGCGCGTTTACATGTGCAGGGTTCTCGAATATTTCGAAAAAACTCGACAAGGCCTCGGATGATCTGAAAAGCTTCATACCCGCTTCAGTCAAACAAATAGCACCATAAGCCTGTGGAACAGTAGATATTGCTTCAGCAACTGGCAGAATCCCGGGAGCCAGTGGTCTGTTCCTTGGTGGAAATGATATTGGAGGATGGGGGAGAACGGGTGGAGCCGGGGTAGTTGTCGCGCTTGAATCGCTTGCAGCAGCGTTTTCGGAGGGCCCTTCTGGTGCTTGGCCGCTCTCATCCGTTGCTAGTGGTGGGGCTTCGATTTCCGGAATTGGTTTTTGAGTTACAGTCTCAAGGAAGGCTTTACTCAACCCGGCCTCAGCAATAACTTGGTAGCTCGTTGGTTCGTTGTGGATGAAGCTTGTCAGGATGTTGACGGCCATACTCCAGACAGTAGATCCAAATATGGAGGCATTAGCAATGACAGTTCTGAGACCACGCAGCAGCTGCGGGGAGTCTATGAGATTGCGCAGTAATCGGTCAAAGGTACCGCCGGTGTGTGACATCATATGATTCATAAACTTGAACAACCACCGGAGTGTTTGCTGCTGGTGAAACGGAATCTGGTAATCTGTGAGTTGAGTTTTAAATTCGCTCGGTATTCCCTCTCCCTTCTCAGCTTGCACTTGAGACGTTTCGACCTCAAAAGCCGTTAGGTCCGCAATAACATCTAGACCCTTCGCGTTAACCATTGCTTGAAACGCATCGCGAAGATTGTACACGAATGTGTCTAAGAAATTCAGAACCTTTGGGTGATTCCTCTCAGCTTTGGTTGTTCGAAGTGTAAGGACCTCCACCAAGATTTCGAGAAGGCCTGCAGATACCATGGCTTCGCCAGTTCGTGGTTGCGCGTTTGGGAGATTGTTTAGTAGAGAAAAGAGTGCTTCTCGCCACTCATCCTCCTCAGAAGTATCCCCATGACCCTCTTCAACTCCCAATTCTGCAACCGCTTTACGAACGACATAAAAGAGGACGCCGTGATTGACATTGACATTGAGTGCAGTGCAAACATCGGCCGATTTGCTCTTATGCTTCGTCAGAGCCTCCAAAGTGCTAAGGGCATATGTTTGAAGCTCCCTTGAGATCCCCGACTCGCCATTCCCAGGAGGGTGAACAAGCTCAGAAAGTTGGTATGCAAGTTGAAGACGACGCGGTTCGTCAGAGTCTTGTTGGCCTATCTTCTGCTGAAATGTGCTCTCTGGATGGACGTAAGCTAGATTCGCAATGGCAAGCAGGCGGATAGCAACAATGTCTTCCCGAGTAGATTTAGGAGAGCTGAGAGCCTTCGCAACACGAATTTTGTGTAATAGTTCGTAATGAGATGTCTCAGGAACCTCGGATAAACCTAGCTTCACTAGCTCATGTGCAGGTGTAGTTGAAAGCTTAGTAGAAGGAAATTCGAACACTTTCAAGCCAGAAGAACGAGCTGGGTCGGGGTCACGACCACTAGGCCCAGTAGGCGTAGTGGGGGAATCTTCAGCTGCCACCGTGCGGTTCTGCCGGGGTGTTTGATTGGGACCTAAATTGGACGCTCGGCGTACAGGCGTGGGTGTCTTCGGAGTAACAGGAGATGTGGGGATCTCCTGAGCCTTGCTAGCCCCTTCCCCAGAAGCAGGTGGTGTCTCGTAGTAAGACAGTAAAACACCACCCCACTCCTCACCAAGAATTGATGGTGAAACATCGTCCTTGACCATCGAAACCAGATCTGCAGCATTTATTTTGTCCATAGCGCTCCTGCCGTCGGAAATAAAAGGGGCTTTCTCTTTTCCCTTCGATGTGGGCGCACTAAGAATAGGGATCGATTGGGGCCCTTTCGTAAAAGGTGAGGCCAATTTGTGGACCTTTTCTAGGTTGATATTGTAGTGGCTTGCTAGGAGTGAGCTATGTAAGGAAGTCGGAGCCAAGCGCAATCGGGAAGCATGGAAGCGTTGAGCAAGACGAAGACTCAACCGGAGCGCAGATTTAAGGAGTGAGATTGATGTTGTGTTTAGCAAGTTGTTCAAGTGACCACTGCTAGCATACAAGCTCCTATTTCCGCAGTTCTCCAGGAGGAGTCTTGTGAACGAGAGAACCTGCTCAACCAACTCACGATCGCCATCTGGCGAGAAATGCAGCTCATCAAGAATGGCATCGCTCGGCGAAGGCTCCGAGGCTGGTTTTCTATCCTCTGCGTCGCCTTTTAACAGAAGCTGTCTCTCAAATGGTTGTGTCTGGGGTCCATTAGCCAAGCCATACTCCTGATTAAATTGTTCTAATATTCGGTCTAAGCGGTTCAGAACTGGTATCCAATGATATAAGTCACCTCTAGGGAAAGGCCATTGTCGAGGAAATGAAGCGAGATGAGCGGGGAGTTGAAAGAGAGGTATCGAAGCTGTCGCCTTGACGAAGTCCGATATCATAGGGGACTACAGAGCAGTTAGATTCTAGATTTTGTCAAGGCAAAAGTTTGGGAGGATATACTAAAGTTGCCTCATGTCTTGATGTGGCCGTCTTCTTGATCTTCACCATGACGACAACGGCCACTTGGAAGGCAAGCCTTCCTCAAGTTAATGTAAGTCTCTCTGTATTAACCCAGGCAATTCAAGTGAAAATGTGGCTTAGGGGAGGCTTGATATTTGCGCGTTGATGCAGCGAGCTGCCTGAAAGGCTTTGAGAAGCTGTGTTGAGGCTCTGCGGGTAATCGTGAAGTAAGGCAGCTAAGATCTTCTCCACTTGGTGGCCGTGGTCTAGAGTACAAAGCAGTATGTAGGGGCAACTGCTTAAAGAGCTAAACGAAAGGGCTGACCGAGCAGCGGAGTGTACTGGAAGGCGGTGCAAAATTAAGGTCGAAGGTGATTGAGGCGATGATGTATGTAGAGCCGAAGCCGCAAGAAACCACGGTGCAGGCGCGTTTCTTGATTCACAACGGCAGAGAGTAAAAGGAACAGCAGCAACGGGAAGCTACTATCAATGAACTCTTGTGGTGAATAAGCACAGAGAGAAGGATAGGTGGATGGTGTTGAGCGGGTTCATAAAGTTCGAGGTACATCTAAGGTTAGTCGCGCGAAGCCAAGGCAGTCTTGGCATTTATTTAGGGCAGCGTGAAATCATCGCTAGAAAAAATAGCGAAGCATTCAGGGCTTCACAGTTTCACGTCATCCAGGATTAGCAAAGCACCATCTATGCATTTACCTCTAGGCACTACATATAATAGATGTGTTCAAGCTATGTTTGGTGTCGGAAAATTAGAGCGAGCGCTCATGCCAGACAAATATCTCAAATCACTCATTGTCAGAAATCCCGATAAAGACCGGCAGCGCTCCGCAACGAGCTACTGTACGAAAGAGGGCATCTCGATCCAGAATCGAATCGACCCTAAAGGTAACATTAGGAACAGCACAACATAGGTACGAACGGAAATTAATCAATGGAGAGCAAGCGATCAATTCTTAGTTCACTTATCCAAATCTGGATAACACTTGATATACTGGTATGATTTCAGCGAGCCAGTCTAGTTGAGGTAAACTTCCATTTTGCTCCCTTAGCCTAGTATATCATGATGGTGGCCTGCTCATGACTACCGATGCCTAGTACCGGAAGTCACAGAACGTGATGAAACTGAGTGGTATCTTGTAAAGCTAAAAGGCTGCCGAAAACCACAATTTTGCTTCTCCGGGGGGAGGGTCAGGCATAGCGGGCCAAACAATGTTGGGATAAATCAGGTGAACAGTCATCCTCCCCGTGGTATAATGTGGGCTGTTGTTTTTGAAGAGGGATACTCCCTCAAGCCCACCCATTCGTCCCGGTTGCTGATTCTGGAGCCTTCTTGACATCCACCAGTTTCAATGTCTCCTCTAGTACCAGGAGATCCCGTTCAATCATCTCGGCCCAGTTCTGAATATCTCCAATCTCATTCAACTTCTTTGTACTTGTGTCTGCCAATTTCTGCCACTGTGCGCTTTGCTTGGCTAGTGCCGCAGCTTGTTTGGCCAGCTCGTTCTCTTGTTTCGTGATAGCAGCAGAATTCGCGTGAAGGTCTGCGGCTCGCGTCCGGAGTTCAGCGTCAACTGAACCTCCAACAGAGGTAAGCGAGGCAGCAACTGCAGCACGAGCTTCTGCAGTCCGCCGAGCTGATTCGGCGTCTGAAGGCATTTTGTGACGTGGTTTATGTGGTATGGTAATGAGGATTAGGCAAGTTCCTATCGCTTCCAAACTCGAATGTGAGCAACTTCGTTGAGTGGAGCTATCCGGACGCCCTGCTGAGAGCGCGACCACTTATAGATCCGTACCAATAGCAAGGATTCTAGAACGTCAGCCATACAAGCCTTTGGCGCCTTAAATTGTCAGTGCGAGAAGATGACCACTGGATAGCCTTAAGCCCGATTCGATCCATGAGGGTGTGTAGTATAAGGATTTGAATGGTCAACCTAACCACGTTGAAACCCAAAAGGCTCGGCTTGAGCTCTGTGAAGCTGGGAATGCTGCTCTTTTCCGCAGAGGCCAGGGATGCTCTCCGACACGTGTTCAAGGGAGGGTGGTTGCCCGTAGTAGTGTGATAGATGGGAACTGCGTCGTATTGAATTGACTGGGTCGACTTAGAGTTGATAGCAGAATGGTTGTGGGGTAGAAGCTGGACCTATAAGAAAGGGTCATTCTCGCAATCAGTAAACTCGCTGGGCGGATCATGGATATTTTGCCATACGTAATCAACGGTCGGTTGGCTAATCCCTTCGTCTGGCAAGTTTTTCATCCCTTCGTCTAGCAAAACGGACTTTTCGTATTGGGCGCTTTAGGCGCTCCTGCCTGGGTTAGCATGCTGCAGGCACCCTAGCTAGCGTGATTTTATTAGCAAGCCTCACCAAAGCGCGTCAATATTGCGATGCCGATGAATACTGCAGAAGGCCACCACCAAAAACATCTCTATATATATTTATTTAAGGAAGTTGGGCAAAAAGTCGCGATATATGACGTTATAACTGTAGGTTTCCGCCCTTCCTCCATTAACCAGCTGCTGACTATATAGGAAAAACCCCCACCAGAGTCCTCCCCTAAACCACCGCCACCTATCTACTTTATACGCGTTCTTAATATTAATAAGAATAAGCCAGTAAAGGACTAGCTTAAGGTTATAAGGGAGGACGTGCAGTATACGTTAAATAAGATGTATTAAGTGCTACAGGTTGTAACGAAGCCTTGTAGGAAATACTACGGTAGACTCACTAATGGGCCGTGTATGTAGGTAAACAAGAAGTCAACAATGTGATAACAACTGGTGGAGTGGTTGCCCAACAGATTAACTCCAATTGTATTCTGAGACTCACTACAAAGAGAAGAACTATCTAGGTAGGGACTGTAGTCCTTTAAATACATAACGTAACTCCTAAGAAAGTCGTTGCTCCGTCTGCTCTGTCTGCTCCGTCGCAGATCACACAGATCACACAGATCACACAGATCACACAGATCACCTCCCGTGACCTTTCACGTGACTCGGTTACCCCTCGTCCCATGGTTCGACTGGTTCCAGCGCCTCCCGCGCTTCCACCACTAGTCCGTTCATGTCCTCCCTTAGTAGCCGTACTACTGCTAATATAAGGTCCGTAACACAGGTCATTAAACGGTTTAGTTAGCGGTTATTTAGTATAGAGGATTAATTAAAGGTGGTAGAGAAGGACTTAAAGGAGGCTAAGTAGGACGCTGTACTAAAGGCTTAATTAGCTTTAGAGTTTCAATATTAGGGGTATAAAGAAGTAAAGGGCTTAAAATAGTTACTTAGTTATTGCTTACTAAATAGAAGTTATTAAAGTACTAAAGGTATAGAGGAAGCCTATAAGCCTTATACTTATATATTATTTGCCTAATCTTTACTATAAGCTTCTTTACCTCCTTCTATCTATATATTTAGTACTTTAATAGGCTCTTATAGCCTTACTTTCTTATAAAGCTTTTAATAAAATAATAAGTTCATGTCTTATACCGTTAAATTATAAATAGTAGGGTTTTAGCAGTAATATAGATGGTGTTACGGACGCTTTAAGTACGATGTTACAACTACTTAGGGAAGAGTTGGAAGAAGCTAGTTAGTTAATATAAGCACGGTCTAGGATAGAACCCGTGGAACCATGTAACAAGGAATAGTAAGTAAGTCATATAATATTATATATAGTGTACGCAGTGTACGCAGTGTATGTTATATATATTACGTATATTATGTACTTTATATATAAGGGAAGTTTCTTAGGAGTACGGATGTGTATTTAAAGAACCATAGTCCCTACCTAGATAGTTCCTTTCCTTATAGTAAATTTTAGAATATAATTAGAGTTAATCTATTAGGCAACCACTCTACCAGTTATTATTTGTACTTATTATATTGTTAACTTCCTGTTTACTTATATAACCTAGCCCAATAATAAATCCACCGTGGTATTTCCCATAAGGCTTTATTATACATTTACTACCTAGTTATAGTATTAATAAAGTTGAATAATATGCCACTAAAAGCACTAGTTACGACAATATTTATAGCAGCTATAACCTTAGGGTCTAGAGGAGATACCAGTATAAGGGATATAGATTTATAGCTAGTCACAGTAGGTTAGTTACAGGAAATAGTTAATTAATTATTATTATTCATTGCTTAACGTCCAATTTGGATCCCTGTTGGGCCCACGCGGACTACTCCTTATATACATATAGGGAGAAAACTCTATTTAAGAAAACCCTATAATCCGTCTCCCCGCCTTTTAGGGCTCGCTTACAAGTCGCCTATAAGTCACCAATGGTGCTCTACTACCTTACTTTTTAACCTTCTTAGGAACTACTACTGCCGTAATAAACCTACGGACGCGCTAGTATTACACACTGTACTCTACTCCTATAGAGTTATTAGGGGGCGCCTATTACTCGCCCCTTTACCTTCTATTGCTATTTCCTTTGCAACCTAGAACTGGTCTAGCATATTTTAGCCAATAAGCCACTAGGTAGCCGCCTTAAGGCCTTTCTATATTAAGAGCAGTGTATTATAGTTTTCTGTGCTAGCTGCTAAGAGCATTGCTTCTTGGCTAGTGCGTAATAGGCATAACAGTATTACGTGTTTTAGTGTCTGTCTTAGCCAGCCACATTCGCACCTTAGGCTACCCACTAGAACACCTACCCAGTAAAGCCAATCTTTTAGTCCTATTATTCCTATCCTTAAGAGTGTTGCTATTATATTTTCTGCCTTTATTAGGCCCTCTTGGAGCCCTTAAGTATTTACCCCCCATAGCATTATCTATGCTACGGCTTAGGTTCCTCTTGCCTAAGTCTATCTCTATACCTTTAACTCCCATTTATCTCTCCAGCGTCGGTCCAACCAGTATTATATTACGGTAGATGGTTTTCTAGTACTCTTTTATGCTCTACTTTAGCTCCTTTCTCTCCCTTACTATTGTCTTTACTAGCCTTTTACGCGTCTCCCTTTCTCCTCTATATAGGCCTAGGCCCTAGCGCCATACTATTCTTCTTCTACTTTCTCTATCTGTTTTCCTAATATATCTTCCCTACTTTAGGGTTGTTGGTTCCTTCTCCTATAGGGCACCCTAGGGTCCCTCTATAGTTTATTTA
>Ga0307507_10006158_pt1 | contig 18747 bp, 17 predicted proteins | sample 7_EM_MG_FD_207223 | JGI IMG/M metagenome (GOLD analysis project Ga0307507, IMG submission 207223) | Populus trichocarpa ectomycorrhiza microbial communities from riparian zone in the Pacific Northwest, United States - 7_EM | ecosystem: Host-associated > Plants > Roots > Unclassified | place... | reverse complement strand
CCGGCTCACCGACTCGATCAGCGGCGACCTTGGCATCGACCACGTCGCGGCGCTGCACGGCGGGACGACGACGTCGGTCCGCGGAGTGCTGCCGGAGCAGCCGTCCGGGCTGGTCACTCAGCAGCAGACGGTTTCGGCGGGGCTGCTGGACCAGGCCCCGACGACGACGTCATGGACAATCACCGCGCCCCCGCTCTCGATCAACCGCGACTGACCCAAGCGCCCCATTGTGGCCTTTGGGGCGCTTTAGGCCTCGGGCTGAGCGGGAGTGCCCAGGGGCGGAGTGGGCGGGTTGGACGGCGCCGGGGGAGTGTGGACGTCGGCGGGCTCGCCGGGCTGGTAGTGCTGGCCCGAGCCGGCGGTGTAGTCCTCGTCGAACGGGTCGACGATGTCCGCGATCTCGCCGAGGTCGCGCAGGAGCCGCTCCAGCCGCGACGGCCCGGCCGTCGGGACGACGCTGGCGAGCACCCACTCGGCTTCCAGCCAGGCCACGCCGACGTCGCCGCCGAGCTGGTCCGCCGCGTCGACGAGTTCCTGCGTGATCACCGAGCGGGCTCCGTCGGCGTCGTCCGCGAAGGCGTAGCGCGAACCGATCGGGCCGAGCATCTCGGGCATGTCGGCGCGCTGGAACGGCACGCTGGCCAGCCACATCTCGACCGGCACGCGGTGCTTCTTGTTGCAGCGCACGGCGACCACGACCGCCGGGATCTGACCCTCGGACTCGATGTCGAAGATGAACACCGGGCGGCGGCCGTCGGAGGTGAAGGTCGACCCGGCGACGACGTTGACCGCCGCGTCCGCGCCGAAGTAGCCGATCGCACCGCCGGACCACTGCTGCGGCAGCCGTTCGTCCTCTTCGACGAACTGCCAGCCGCGCAACTGGGCCCAGCGCTGTCGCTCGCGGTTGCGCGAGCCCTCCTTAGCCCGGTCGGCCGCGAGCAGCCCCAGCCCCGCCACCAGCGCGACGGCGGCGATGACGAACCAGATCCACGCCGGAATACCCACGACGGTCAGCGTATCGCCTGCTGCGCCATCGGGATGATCCGCAGGTACCCGTGTCGCCGCTCCCGTTCGGGGAAATCCCCGCCCTACCGGTCCTTTGTCGCTAAAGAGACTCGCGGCGCCCGGGTGTAATGAACGGTCCTTTCCTTACAAAATCTGTAAGGAAAGGACCGTTCATTACACTGCGGAGGCGGCTCAGCCGATCCGGGTGACCGTCAGCGAGTTGCCCGCCTCGATGTCCGGGATGTCCACGACGACCGTGTCGCCATCGTGCACCTCCCCGGACAGCAGCTCACGAGCCAGCTGGTCACCGATCGCCGACTGCACCAGCCGCCGCAGCGGCCGCGCGCCGTAGATCGGGTCGAAGCCGTTGAGCGCCAGCCACTCGCGGGCGCCGTCGGTGACCTCCAGGTGCAGCCGCCGCTGCGCGAGCCGCGCAGCCAGCTTGGCCACCTGAATGTCCACAATGGACGTCAGCTGCTCCATGCCAAGCGAGTGGAACACGACGATGTCGTCGAGCCGGTTGAGGAACTCCGGCTTGAACTGCCGCTGCACCACCGAGAGCACGGCGTCGCTGCGCTGCCGTTCGTCCAGCGACGGGTCGGCGATGGCCTGCGAACCGAGGTTCGAGGTCAGGATCAGGATTGTGTTGCGGAAGTCCACCGTCCGGCCCTGCCCGTCGGTCAGCCGCCCGTCGTCGAGCACCTGCAGCAGCACGTCGAACACGTCCGGGTGCGCCTTCTCGACCTCGTCGAGCAGCACCACCGAGTACGGACGCCGCCGCACGGACTCGGTCAGCTGGCCGCCCTGGTCGTACCCGACGTAGCCGGGCGGGGCACCGACCAGGCGCGCCACCGAATGCTTCTCGGCGTACTCGCTCATGTCGATGCGCTGCATCGCGCGCTCATCGTCGAACAGGAACTCCGCCAGCGCCTTGGCCAGCTCCGTCTTGCCGACGCCGGTCGGGCCGAGGAACAGGAACGAGCCGGTCGGCCGGTCCGGGTCGGACACCCCGGCCCGCGTGCGCCGCACGGCGTCCGCGACGACCTTGATCGCCTCGGGCTGCCCGACCACCCGCTGGGCCAGCTCGTCGTCCATCCGGAGCAGCTTGCCCGACTCGCCCTCCAGCATGCGGCCGGCGGGGATGCCGGTCCACGCGCTGACCACGTCGGCGACGTCGTCCGCGCCGACCTCCTCCTTCAGCATCACGTTCTGCTGACTGGCCTCGTTCGCCGCGGTGGCCGCCTCGAACTCCTTCTCCAGCGCCGGGATCCGGCCGTAGCGCAGCTCGGCCGCCTTGCCGAGGTCGCCGTCGCGCTCGGCGCGCTCCGACTCGCCGCGCAGCTGCTCCAGCTGTTCCTTCAGCTCGCGGACGCGCTCGATGGAGCCCTTCTCGTTCTGCCAACGCGCCGTGAGCGCCGTCAGCGTCTCGCGCTTCTCAGCCAGCTCCGCACGCAGCGCCGCCAACCGCTCACGAGAAGCGACATCGTCCTCCTTGGACAGTGCCATCTCCTCGATCTCCATCCGCCGCACGGCGCGCTCGACCTCGTCGATCTCCACCGGCCGCGAGTCGATCTCCATGCGCAGCTTGGACGCGGCCTCGTCGACCAGGTCGATCGCCTTGTCCGGCAGGAAGCGCGCGGTGATGTAGCGGTCGGACAGCGTCGCGGCGGCGACCAGCGCGGCGTCGGTGATCCGGACACCGTGGTGGACCTCGTAACGCTCCTTGAGCCCGCGCAGGATCGCGATCGTGTCCTCCGGCGATGGCTCGCCGACCAGCACCTGCTGGAAGCGGCGCTCCAGCGCGGCGTCCTTCTCGATGTGCTGCCGGTACTCGTCGAGCGTGGTCGCGCCGACCATGCGCAGCTCGCCGCGGGCCAGCATCGGCTTGATCATGTTGCCCGCGTCCATCGCGCCGCCCTCGCCGGTCGCGCCCGCGCCGACGATGGTGTGCAGCTCGTCGATGAAGGTGACGACCTCGCCCGCGGAGTCGGTGATCTCCTTGAGCACGGCCTTCAGCCGCTCCTCGAACTCTCCGCGGTACTTCGCGCCGGCGACCATCGACCCCAGGTCGAGCGCGACGACACGCTTGCCGCGCAGCGACTCCGGCACGTCACCCGCGACGATCCGCTGGGCGAGGCCCTCGACGATGGCCGTCTTGCCGACGCCCGGCTCGCCGATCAGGACCGGGTTGTTCTTCGTGCGCCGCGAAAGCACCTGGACGACGCGGCGGATCTCGGTGTCCCGGCCGATGACCGGGTCCAGCTCGCCGGCCCGCGCCCGCGCGGTGAGGTCGACGCCGTACTTCTCGAGCGCCTTGAAGGTGCTCTCCGGATCCGGGTTGGTGATCCGCGCCGAACCGCGGACCTTCGCGAACGCGTCGCGCAGCGCGTCGGGGGTCGCGCCGTGCCGCTTGAGCAGGTCGGCGACCGGGCCGCCCTCGGTGGCCAGCCCGACCAGCAGGTGCTCGGTCGAGACGTACTCGTCGCCCAGCTCGGTGGCCAGCTTCTGGGCGTGCGTCAGTGCCTTGACGGCGAACGCGTCGAACTGCGGGGTCGAGACGGTCGCGCCGGTCGCGGACGGCAGCGCGTTGATGATCGGGTCGAGCTCCTTGTGCACCTGCGCCGGGTCGGCCCCGACCGCAGTCAGCAGGGGCGCGGTGAGCCCTTCACCCTGCGCCAGCAGGGCGCCCAGCAGGTGGGCCGCCGAGACGTGCGGGTTCCCGGCCATCGTGGCCGCCTGCGCCGCCGACGAGATCGCCTGTTGGGTTTTCGTGGTCGGGTTGAAAGCGTCCATCCCTCACCTCATGCTCGGGTATTGCCTTGTCGAGAGGTACAACGTCGGAAAACTTGAGTCTGTTCCGCTCAACTCTGCTGGGGTGTCACGGCCTCCGCCGGCAGCCGCGGCCCCAGCCTGCCCAGCCCGGCCACGGCAAGGCACGCGCAGACCCCGACCAGCACCCAGGGTAACCAGTCGGCGACGGAAAACATGGCGACGATGGCCGGCGCCAGTACCTGCGCCACCGTGTACGCGTATTGGTAGGCGGCCAGATAACGTCCGCGGGCCTCCGGTGGTGCCGCGGCCTCGGCCAGCGCGCCCGACCGAGGGCCGAACAGAAGGTCTCCCGCGGCGAACACCAGCGTCGCGGCCAGCAGGTACGGCACCTGCCAGCGCGGTGGCACGAGCAGCACGCCGAGGCTGACCCCGCACCACGCGGCGAACAGCGCCGAGCCGGCCCGCATCGCGCCGATCCGGGTCAGCCTCGCCGTCAGCCGCAGTGCGAACGTGCCTCCGACGCTGGTCAGCACGGTCAGCAGAGCGAGGATCGCGCCGGGCAACCAGGCCGGGCCGTGCAGCTGGTGGAGGACGAACACCGGTGTGCCGATGAGGAAGAAGTCGAGGGAAAGCCCGAACAGGCCGGTGACCACGATCAACGCCACGTACGGCCGGTTCCGTAGCACCCGGGCGCGCTGCTCGCGGTCGGGCTGGTGCGGCCTGCTCGCCCGGACGAACGTCGTGAGGGCCAGCGCGGCGACCAGGAACGAGACGGCGTCCGCCGCGAGCGCGACGCGATAACCCGTGAGGCCGAGGCAGGTCAGCAACCCGGCCGCGACCAGCGCGCCGGCCCCGAAGCCGCCCGCGCGCACCATTCCGGTCTCGGCGAACGGGCGGTCCTTCGGCCCGTCGCCTGCGACGTCCGCGATGAGCGCGAACAGCGAGCTGTAGAACAGCTGCTGCCCGGCGGCCAGCAGCACCGCACCGGCGACCACGGTGCCGACGCCCTCGGCGATCAGGTAGACCCCGGTGCCCGCGGCCTGCATCAGCTGGGCGGCGACGACCACGGTCCGCGGTCCGACCCGGTCGACGAGCCGTCCGGCCAGCGGCGGAGCGGCGAGACCGGCGACGGTGCCGAGGGTGACCGCGCCGCCTGCCGTGGCGAGCGGGATGCCGACCACGTGGGTGACATAGACCAGCCCCAACGGGAGGAAGAGACCTGAGCCGAAGTTGTCGATCCCCAGCGCGCACAGCAGTGCGACCCGGCTATGCGTCACCCGCCGACGTTACCGCCGGAAAACAGTTGTGGTCAGGCCCGAACGGCCAGTTCTGCCCCTACCGCAAGGTGATGTGTCACTGGACCGCACCGGCCATCGGGACGCCCTCGGCACCGAGCGCGCGCCGCAGGTCGGTGTTCATCTCGGCGAGCCGTCCGGCCAGGTCCGCGACCCGCTCGTCGTCCCAGTCACCGAGTGCCTGCTCCATGAACTTCAGGTAGTTGATCCGCCAGCGGGCGAGCTCGGCCTGCCCCTTTTCGGAGACGCTGATCAGCGACGCGCGGCCGTCCTCCGGCGCGGGACGGCGGTCCACCAGCCCGGCCGCGGACAGCTGGGCGACCTGCCTGCTCACCACGGAGAGGTCGACGAGACGGCGTTTCGCCAGCTCGGAGAGCCGCGCCTCACCGTGCTTGTGCAGGTCCGACAGCAGCATGGCGGCCGCCGGGTGCAGCGCAGGCTCGTCCTGCCAGGACTGCATGATCCAAGCATGCTGGAGCTGGGCGGCGGCCTTCAGCTCGCGCATGAGCTCGACCCGGACGTCTTCGGTCGTTTCGGAGCTCATCGGAACCTCCAGGGGAACATCCAGATTAGTTGTGCAATACAAGTTTATGACGGAACGCTTGCTCTCGACAACTATCGGGTAGGTGAGGTGCCCCACCCGGGTAGCGGACGATTACACCCGGTCGGAGCAACAATGCGGGCAAAAGGCAGCCCGGCGGCTACTCTGCGGACGAACCGCCCGCCAGGCGTGCGCGCGGTGGATGTCGAGTGACGAGGTGGACGCAGTGGTGAACGACCCAGGAGGCGCCCGGCGTGTGCGGAAATGCCGCCACCGGGGCCCGGCCGGCGGTGAATAATCGGGTGTCCGCCCTGAACCGCCCCCGACCCGCCACCACCCGCCTATGACAGCCGACTCGGTCAGCCCGCTCCCCCGGTCCTCCGCCCCCCGGGAGGCCCCCGCGGCCGTCGCCGCGATGGTGCAGCTGATCCGGGACAGCTGGGCCAAGTCGGAGCCGTTCATCCCGGAGATCTCCCAGTTCTTCTACGGGATGCTGTTCACCCTCGCGCCGAGCACCCGCGACTTCTTCCCGATCAACATGGAGATCCAGCGCGGCCGCCTGGTGCGCGCGCTGGTGCACATCGTGCAGATGGTGGACCGGCCCGACGACCTGGCGCCGTTCCTGAAGCAGCTGGGCCGCGACCACCGCAAGTTCGGCGTGGTGCCGCGGCACTACGAAGCGGTCGGGACGGCGCTGCTGGCGGCGCTGAAGAACCACCTCGGCCCGGACTGGACGCCCCAGGTCGAGCGCGCGTGGGCGGAAGCTTTCACCATCGCCGCGCGCGCGATGCAGGACGCGGCCGCGTCCGACTCGAACCCGGCGTCGTGGCAGGCCACTGTGGTCGAGCACCGGCGGCTGACCTGGGATCTGGCGCTCGTGCGGGTGCAGCCCGCGCGGCGGGTGCCCTATGAGCCCGGGCAGTACATGAGCGTCGAAGTACCTCAGCGGCCGCGGCTCTGGCGCTATCTCTCCCCGGCCAACGCGCCTCGCGAGGACGGCGGCATCGAGTTCCACGTCCGCGCGGTCGACGGCGGCTGGGTGTCGCGCGCGATCGTGTCCCACACCCAGCCCGGCGACATCTGGCGGCTGGGGCCGCCGCTGGGCCGGCTGAGGATCGACCGCGAGGGCGGCCGCGGGGTGCTGATGGTGGCGGGCGGAACCGGTGTCGCGCCGCTGCGGTCGATCCTCGACCACCTGGCGATGTGGGGCGAGAACCCGAAGGTGCGCCTCTTCTACGGTGGGCCGGCGCGCGAAGATCTGTACGACCTTGAGGAACTTCGCAGCCTGGCCGCGGTGAACCCGTGGCTCACTGTGACGCCGGTCGTGGAGCGCGGGGGTGACACCCCCGGCTTCGAGGAGGGCACCCTCGCCGAGGCGGTGACGCGCTACGGCGCCTGGCCGGGCCACGACATCCTGGTCTCGGGCTCGCCGGCGATGATCCGGGCGACGGTGTCGCGGATGCTGGTGGCGGGCAGCGCGCTGGACCAGATCCAGTACGACCCCTTCACGATCGACTGACGGTCGCGCCGGCGCTGAGGGAAATCCTCGTAATAAAGCAATCCGCCCGTCCGGTGAAAACGGACGTCCCGGACTCGCGCGATTAATACTCATCCTCCGACAAAAGATCGTTTTTACACAGTGCATGGCCGGGTTTACTTGGCGTACCGAAATTGCTCCGTTCGAGCGTGAACATCAGGAATACCGCGCATCTGCACGGGAATGGGCATACAGTCGGGAACCCTCGGGGGCGGCACCGCGACTGCGATGCCGCGTGGGCGCCAAAATATGCCTGCACGACTGGAGATTACCGTTCCCGATGAGCGCTGAATCCGTGAAGATCGAACGACTTCCCAGCTCGGTTCCCGTTTCAGCTGGGGAAGGTCGCGAGATGGTGCGGCTGATCCGTGAAAGTTTTGCCGCGGTGGAGCCGAGAGCCGAAGAACTGGCACAGTACTTCTACGGCGCGTTGTTCGTGATTGCGCCGGATTGCCGTGACCTGTTCCCGATCAGCATGACGACCCAGCGAAGCAGGTTGTTGCGCGCGCTGGTGTACGTCGTACAGATGGTCGACCGGCCGGACGAACTGGTCACCTTCCTCGGCCAACTTGGCCGCGACCACCGCAAATTCGCGGTGGTGACCCGCCACTACGACGCCGTCGGCACCGCGCTGATCGCGTCGCTGAAACGATTTCTGAAGGAGAAATGGACCCCGGACGTGGCACTGGCGTGGACGTCGGCCTACGGCCTCATCGCCAAGACGATGCGCGAGGCCTCCGCGGCGGAGACCGGACCGGCATCGTGGACCGCACGGGTGATCGAGCACCGCAAGCTCACCCGCGACGTCGCGCTCGTCCGTGTGCAGACCGAAGGCCTGCTGCCCTACCGCGCCGGTGGGTACGTGAGCGTCGAAGTTCCCCAGCGGCCCCGGCTCTGGCGGTACTTCTCCCCGTCGAGCGCACCCCGCGGCGACGGCACGATGACGTTCCACGTCCGCGCCGTGCCGGGCGGCTGGGTGAGCGGCACCATCGTCAACCACACCAGGCCGGGCGACACCTGGCGGCTCGGGCCCGCGCTCGGCGCGCTCGCCGTGCGGCCGAGCACCAGCAGCAAGCGCCTGCTGATGATCGCAGGCGGCACCGGGATCACGCCGATGCTGGCGATCCTGGACGACCTCGCGCGCTGGAAGCGCAATCCGCCGGTGCACCTGTTCTTCGGGGGGCGAAGACCTGAAGACCTGTACGCGCTGGACGATCTCCGCCGACTGGCCGCGACGTCCAAGTGGCTCACGGTGACCCCGGTGACGGAGGAGGGCGCGGTGCTCGGCGGCGACCGGGGCACGCTGGCGCACGCGGTCACGCAGCGCGGCTCGTGGAAGAACCACGACGTGCTGATCTCCGGTTCGCCGGAGATGATCCAGGCGACGATCTCGAAGCTGCTCAGCACCGGGGTCGACCTCGAACGGATCTGCTACGACCCGTTCACCCAGGACTGAATCCACAGTGGACGGTACGCGCGAACCGCAATGCTGAGAGACCCTCAGCTCGACTGGCCGGAGCGGGGGATCCGGCGCTAGGGTCGCCGATATGGAGATGCGCATTCCGGTTACGGACGGCACGATCGACGGTTACCTGGCGGAACCGGCCGGGGACGGACCACATCCTGGGGTGGTCATCATTCACGACGCGTTCGGGCTGAGCCAGGACGCACGGAACATCACCGACCGCTTCGCGCGCGAAGGCTTCGTCGCGCTGAGCCCCAATCTGTATTCGCGCGGAGGGATGTTCCGCTGTGTCCGGCGTGTCTTCACGGACATGTTCAAGCGCCAGGGTCAGACGTTCGACGACATCGAGGCGTCACGCGCGCTCCTGGCGGGACGGACGGACTGCTCGGGCCGGGTCGGCATCGCCGGCTTCTGCCTCGGCGGCGGCTTCGCACTCGTCGCCGCTTCACGCGGGTTCGAGGCTTCGGCGCCTTACTACGGACAGTTGCCACGGGACATGTCCGTCCTCGACGAGGCCTGCCCGATCGTCGCCAGCTTCGGTGGCAAGGACTTCACGCTGCGGGGTGCCGCCGCGAAACTCGAGACGAAACTCGCCGAGCGTGGCATTCCGCATGACGTAAAGGAATATCCCGACGCGAACCACGGGTTCGCAAACAAGATCAACAGCGCCGGCCCGGTGAACGCGCTGGTCAAGGTGATCGGGTTTGGATATCACGAAGAGTCCAGTGAAGACGCGTGGCGCCGCGTCACGACTTTCTTCGGTGAGCACCTGAGGTGACGAACGCCCGTTCGTACTGGGCCGTCCGGGGTAGGTGAACCGCCGAACGGCGGTACTTCGTTGACCGTTGTGCCCTATTTGATTTATGGTCTAGACCACATCTTTCACGGATGTGTACGTTCGCCCTCCCCTCGGAACAACGATGTTCCCCCTCGAGGAGCCGACATGACCATGAGACGCAAGCTCTTCCTCGCCATCTCAAGCGCCGCCCTCGCCACGGCCGGCGTGATCGCACTGCCGGCCGCCACGGCCAGTGCGCACGGCTACATCATCACGCCACCCAGCCGCCAGGCCGCCTGCAAGGCCGGCACGGTCCCCAACTGCGGCCTCATCATCTACGAACCGCAGAGCGTCGAAGGCCCGAAAGGCCTGCACAGCTGCAGTGCCGGAATCACGCGCTTCGCGGAACTGGACGACGAATCCAAGCCATGGGTCGCCACCTCCGTGGGCAAGAGCGTGACGTTCACCTGGACCTTCACCGCCCGGCACGCCACGCTCAACTTCCAGTACTACATCGGCAGCACGCTGCTCGCGACCTTCGCCGGCAACAACCAGCAACCAGCGGAGGGCCTGCAGCACACGGTCGACCTGGGCAGCTTCAGCGGCCGCCAGAAGCTGCTGGCGGTCTGGAACATCGGCGACACGGCCAGCGCGTTCTACAGCTGCGTGGACCTGCAGATCGGCGGCGGCACAACGAACCCGCCGACGACGACCAACCCACCGACCACCACCCCGCCCACGACGAACCCACCGACCACCAGCCCGCCAGGATCGACGACCTGGGCGGCGGGGGTCCAGTACGCCGTCGGGGCCGTCGTGACCTACAACGGCCTGAGCTACCGGTGCCTCCAGGCACACAAGTCGCTGCCCGGCTGGGAGCCGCCGACGACGCCGGCCCTCTGGGCGCGCCAGTGAGGCGAGCGCTCTTTGCCTTTGCCGGGCTGCTGCTGGCCGTAGCCGGTTGCGGCGGCAGCCCGGCGAAGGCGGCCACACCGCCCAACGCCGAGGACGTGATGTTCCTGCAGATGATGATCCCGCATCACGAGCAGGGCATCGAGATCGCGGAGCTGGCGGCCAACCGTCCGCTCCGGCCGGAGCTGAAGGAACTCGCCAAGGCGATCGTCCTGACCCAGGGGACCGAGGTCGAGGACATGAAGCGCTGGCTCAAGGAATGGGGCCAGCCTGCCGGCGCCAACCCGGACCCGGGCGCGCACGCCGCGCACGGCGGGATGAAGATGACCGACCCGGCCAAGGTGAGCACGCTGCAGTCGGCGAGCGACGCCGAGTTCCAGCAGAAGTTCATCGCGGTGCTGATCGGGCACCAGCAAGGCGCGGTGGAACTGGCGCAGGCCGAGAACAGCAGCAACGGCGGGACCTACGCCGACGCGCGCGACCTGGCCCGCCGGATCATCGAATCCCGCAACGCCGAAGTCACGCAACTGCTGAACTACAACAAAACCTGACGCACTGAAGGGGACTTTCCTCCCACCAGACGTGAGGAAAGTCCCCTTCATCACACAGGAGGGACCTCGGCGACCACAAGGTCTCCGGAAGGCGCGCCAGCGCCGACGGAGACTTCAGCGCGCGCCAAAATTACCGCTTGGGTTTCCAGACCACGAGCGCGGTCTGCTGGGGTAGCGGGACCAGGTCCCTGCGGTAGGAGGCGTGGACCGCGGCGGCGGTCTGCTCCACCGCGGCGTACGCGGCGGCCAATTCCTCGGCGATCTCAGCCAGCCGGGAGCGCAGCGCGTCGACCTGGTTCTCCAGCTCGATGATGCGCTTGATCCCGGCCAGGTTCACACCGTCCTCTTGCGACAGCCGCTGCACCTCGCGCAGCAACGCGATGTCGCGCATCGAATAGCGACGGCCGCCGCCGGGCGTACGGCCCGGGGACACCAGGCCCTGCCGGTCGTAGGTCCGCAGTGTCTGCGCGTGCATGCCCGCCAGCTGTGCCGCCACCGAGATGACGAACACCGGGGCCTCGTCCTCACCCTCGGGGGGAAGTCCGCCGAACATCACACTCACCTGCCTTCGAGCAGCTCGGTGATCTCAGGCCGGGGATCGTGCCCGGCCATCGCCTCGGCGTACGCCTGCAGAGCTTCGCGCGCCTTGTCGTCCAGTTTGGCGGGAATCGACGCCTGGAGGGTGACGAGCAGATCACCTTGCGCGCCGTCGCGCTTGGTGATGCCCTTGCCGCGCACCCGCAGCACCCGTCCGCTCGCGGTGCCCGGCGGGACCTTGAGCGAGACCTTGCCCTCGAGTGTGGGCACGGTGATGGTGGTGCCGAGCGCGAGCTCGGTGAAGTCCACCGGCACGGTGATCGTCAGGTCCAGGTCCTTGCGCCCGAACACCGGGTGCGGCGCGACATGCACGCGGACGTACAGATCGCCCGCCTGCGCCCCGCCCCGGCCCGGCTCGCCCTGACTGGCCAGCCGGATGCGCTGGTCGTCGTTGACGCCCGGCGGGATCCGGACGGTCAGCGTCCTGGTCCGGGTGCTGATCCCTTCGCCACCGCACTCGGGGCAGGGGTCGTCGATGATCGTGCCGCGGCCGCGGCAGTCGCGGCACGGCTCGGAGAACGCGAACGCCCCCTGGCTGCGGCTGACCAGCCCCGACCCGCTGCAGGTCGGGCACGTCCGCGGGGACGTGCCCGGCTTCGCGCCGTTGCCGCCGCAGCTCGCACAGGTCGCCGGGCTCGACAGCCGCAGCGGCAGGGTCGCGCCCTTGACCGCCTCGACGAAGTCGATCCGGACGTCGGTCTCGACGTCCGCGCCGCGCTGCGGGCGGTTCGCGGTCGCGCCCGCGGTGGTGCGGCCGCGGCCGAACAGCCCGCCGAGGATGTCGCCGAGCCCGCCGAAACCGCCCTGCCCGCCCGCGTTCGCCTGGCCGAAGATGTCGCCCATGTCGAAGCCGCCCTGGCCACCGGTGGGGAAGTTGAACCCGCCCCCGCTGCCGAACAGGCGCCGCGCCTCGTCGTATTCCTTGCGCTTCGAAGCGTCGGAAAGGACCCCGTAGGCCTCGGAAACAGCTTTGAACTTCTGCTCCGCCTGAGCGTTGCCCTGGTTGGCGTCGGGGTGGTTTTCCTTGGCCAGCTTGCGATAGGCCTTCTTGATCTCGTCGGCCGTGGCGTCGGAGGAGACGCCCAGCTCACGGTAGAAGTCCTTACCGATCCATTCCCGCGCACTCACTGAACGTCTCCTCCTCTCGAACCTGACCGTTATTGGTGGCGCTGCTCATCGAAACCGTTGTCCGCCGGCAGCTCCCCGCCGACCGGCGGGTGCTCCGGCGCGGCGGCCGGCTCGTGGTCGGTGACCCCGACCAGGGCCGCCCGCAGCACACGCTCGCCGAAGCGGTAGCCCCGGCGCATCACCACGGTGACCGTCGGGCCCGGCACGTCCGGCGAAGTGTTGTGCTGCACGGCTTCGTGCACGCTCGGGTCGAAGGGCTCGCCCTCGACGCCGAACGATTCGAGCCCGGCTCGCAGGAGTCCGTTGACCAGCTTTTCGCCGACCGCCTTGAACGCCCCGGTGAGGTCACCGTGCTGCTCGGCCCGCTCGAGGTCGTCGAGCAGCGGCAGCAGGTCGTTGACCACCGTCGCCTTCGCGCCGATGACCACGGCCTCGCGGTCGCGCTCGACCCGCTTGCGGTAGTTGGCGTACTCGGCCTGCAGGCGCTGCAGGTCGGCGGTCCGCTCGGCGAGTTCCTTCTCGACGTCCGAAACCACGGACACCGAGTCGTCCACAATGGACTCGCCGAGCGAGGGGCCCGCGTGTGCCACGGGCTCCTCCTCCGGCGCCGCGTGCGCGCCGCTCTGGCGGACCTCACCGGTCAGCGGGTCGACACGCCTGCGGTCCCGTACGACCACCGGTTCCTCGGGGCCGGCGCCCTGACTCTCGGATTCGTCGTAGCTGTGGGTCACTTCTTCTCGTCCTCTTCGACGATCTCGGCGTCCACCACGTCGTCGGCCTTGGCCTGGCCACCGGCACCGGCACCGGCGTCACCGGCCGCGCCCGAGGCACCGGCCGCACCGGCCGCCGCGTCGGCGTTCGCGTTGGCGTAGAGCGCGGTGCCCAGCTCCTGCGAAGCGGTATTCAGCTTCTCGATCGACTCGCGGATCTTGGTCGAGTCGGTGCCCTTGAGCGCCTCGTTCGCCTCGTCGATCGCGGACTTGACCTTGCCCTTGAGGTCCTCGGGCAGCTTGTCGTCGTTGTCCTTGACGAACTTCTCGGTCTGGTAGACCAGCGTCTCCGCCTGGTTGCGGGTCTCGGCCTCTTCGCGGCGGGTCTTGTCCTCCTCGGCGTGCGCCTCGGCGTCCTTGACCATCCGCTCGATGTCGTCCTTCGGCAGCGCGGAGCCACCGGTGATCGTCATCGACTGCTCCTTGTTCGTGCCGAGGTCCTTGGCCAGGACGTGCACGATGCCGTTCGCGTCGATGTCGAAGGTGACCTCGATCTGCGGCACGCCACGCGGGGCGGGCGGGAGACCGGTCAGCTCGAACATGCCGAGCTTCTTGTTGTTCGCGGCGATGTCGCGCTCACCCTGGAAGACCTGGATCTGCACCGACGGCTGGTTGTCGTCCGCGGTGGAGAAGATCTCCGAACGCTTGGTCGGGATCGTCGTGTTGCGCTCGATGAGCTTGGTGAACACGCCGCCCTTGGTCTCGATGCCCAGCGAAAGCGGGGTCACGTCCAGCAGCAGGACGTCCTTGACCTCGCCCTTGAGCACGCCGGCCTGCAGCGCCGCGCCGACCGCGACGACCTCGTCCGGGTTCACGCCCTTGTTCGGCTCGCGGCCACCGGTCAACTCCTTGACCAGGTCGGACACGGCAGGCATGCGGGTGGAACCACCGACGAGCACGACGTGGTCGATGTCGCCGACGGCGATGCCCGCGTCCCGGATGACGTTGTTGAACGGGTTGCGGGTGCGCTCGAGCAGGTCCGAGGTGATCTTCTGGAACTCGGCGCGAGAGAGCTGCTCGTCGAGGAACAGCGGGTTCTTGTCCGAGTCCACGGTGATGTAGGGCAGGTTGATGCCGGCCGAGTTCGAGCTGGACAGCTCGATCTTCGCCTTCTCCGCCGCCTCACGGATGCGCTGCAGCGCCATCTTGTCCTTGGTGAGGTCGATGCCGTTGGTGGCCTTGAACTTGTCGACCAGCCACTTGACGATGCGCTCGTCCCAGTCGTCACCACCGAGGTGGTTGTCACCGGAGGTCGCGCGGACCTCGACCACACCCTCGCCGATCTCCAGCAGCGAGACGTCGAACGTGCCGCCACCGAGGTCGAAGACCAGGATGGTCTGTTCCTTCTCGCCCTTGTCCAGGCCGTACGCCAGCGCCGCCGCGGTGGGCTCGTTGACGATGCGGAGCACGTTCAGGCCGGCGATCTGCCCGGCCTCCTTGGTGGCCTGCCGCTGCGCGTCCTCGAAGTACGCCGGGACCGTGATCACCGCGTCGGTGATCGTCTCGCCCAGGTACGACTCGGCGTCGCGCTTGAGCTTCATCAGCACCCGCGCGCTGATCTCCTGCGAGGTGTAGTTCTTGCCGTCGATCTCGGTGTTCCAGTCGGTACCGATGTGCCGCTTGACCGACCGGATGGTCCGATCGACGTTCGTCACGGCCTGGTTCTTCGCCGGCTGGCCGGTCAGCACTTCGCCGTTCTTGGCGAAGGCGACGATCGAGGGGGTGGTCCGGGAGCCTTCCGAGTTGGCGATGACCGTCGGCTCGCCGCCCTCAAGGACGGCTACGACCGAGTTGGTCGTGCCGAGGTCGATGCCGACCGCTCGCGCCATGGTGCTTTCCTCCTGTGTAAGCAGCTTCGCTGCTGTGGTTCGTGACCTGCACGTTCGTCCCCGCCTTGAGCGTAGCCCTGGCAAGTTCTATCGGGCCGTCGCACACCTCGTCAAGCCAGACTTGAGTCGGCTGCGCTCAACCTTCGTACCAGGGTAACGAGCGGGTTCTGGTTCTTGTTCCCGGGTTCAGTGACAGACCGTGCCGCGCGGGGGTGTGACCCCACTCACCAGGTAGTCCACCGTCGCAGCCCGGGCACAGGGCGTGTTGACCCAGCCGGTGTGGCCGTCGTCGAGGCGGGTCAGCAGCACCGAGCCGTCGATCTCCGCCGCGAGGGCGCGCGCCCAGGCCAGTGGGGTCGCCGGGTCGTGCGCGCCGCCGATCACGAGGATCGGCGGAGCCCCGTGGACGGGGTGGCGCGCGGGCGGGTTCTTCGCCGGAACCGGCCAGCCCGTACAGCCGACACTGATGTCCCGGAACTCGGAGTACCGCCAGGTGTGCGGGGCGACCAGCCGGACGAATGCGTCCGTCGCCGCCAGGTCGGCCGGGCCGGTGAAGGGCGACGGGAAGTCCTGGCAGCCGATCGCCAGGTAAGGGGCGTATCCCGGCAGGTCCCCGAACTGGGAGTTCTGCGTCAGGCCCGCCGCGTCCGGCCGCGGACCACCAGCGGCGGCCAGTGCCTTGCCGAGTTCGGGCCAGGCGATCGGGCCGATCAGGAGGCCGGCGACCCCCGCCGTGATCTCCTCGCCGTTGGCCTTGCGGCCGAGGTGGCTCGACCAGACCCCGTCGCGGTCGGCCTGCGCGGTGAGCTCGTCGTAGTACTTCAGTGCGTCCTGGCCGTGCAGTGCACAGTCGGCGCTGCGATCGCACCAGGCGGCGAAGCGGCGCAGCGCGTCATCGCCTGCCGCGGCGTCCTCGACCATGGCCTGCCGCGGCGGGCGGGCGTGGTCGAGCGCGCCGTCGAGCACCATTGTGCGCACCCGGTCCGGGTACCGCGAGGCGTACACCGCGCCCAACTCGGTGCCGTAGCTCAAACCGAGCCAGTTGACCTTCGGCTCACCGAGGGCGATCCGGATGGCCTCGACATCGTCGGCCGCGTCGATCGTGTCCGACTGCCCGAGCATCGGGCCGGTACGGCTCAAGCAGTCCAGCCCCGCCTTCCGGTTCGCCGCCACCATCGCGTCGAACGCACGGCGGGTGGCCGGGCGCCGGTTCACCGACGGGTCCCGCAGGGTCGCCGGGTCGCAGGTGATCGCCGGGGTGCTCTCGCCAACACCCCGCGGGTCGAACCCGACGATGTCGAACCGCTGTCGCAGCCGCGCGGCCTCAGGCATGCCGAAATGGGCGAGGATTCCGAACTTGAGCCAGCCCACTCCGGACCCGCCAGGCCCGCCGGGGTTGAACAGCAAGGACCCGATCCGGTACGAGGGATCAGTGGCGGGCAGCTTCGCCAGCGCGAGCCGCGCGACCCCGGCAGCGGGATCGGACCGGTCGACGGGCACCTCGAGCGTCGCGCACTGCAGGATCGGTTCGGCCTGCGTGGGACAAGGACTCCAGGTGAGCGACGGCGCGGCCGTCGCGGGCAGCGCGGTCAACGGCAGTAGTGCCACGGCGGCCAATGCGGCCGCGATCCGGCGGATGGTCATCACGTTTCCTCCCCCTGTACGCCGGACTTCGGCGCACCACCATTCCTAGCAGCGGGCACCGACGCTTAGGACCGCCGAATGCCGCCACCGGAGCGCGGGGCGGCGTGAGTGAGTTCGAATTTCGCTTGCCACACAGCGGTTTCTGCAGTGATCGTCACCCGATCGTGGGAATCCACCGCGACCGGGATCGCGCGCTGGACCGGCGCCGGAGCCGGTTCGTGGCGGGTGAACCCGACGACACCCAGCATCGCCAGCGCACCCAGCAACGCGGCACCCAGCACCCGCTGTTCGATCTTGCCCATGATGAAAGAAGTCCCCCGTGGTAAGGAAAAGGTCAGGCCGCGTGAACGGTGACGCTGCCGCTGTCGGTGGTCAGGTCGAGCGTGCGCGGGGCGGAGCCGTCCGTCGGCACGTCGATGGAGCGGTGCCCGCTGTCGGTGGAACCCTGGATGCGGTACGGCCCGCCGGGAACGGCCAGGTCTACGCTGCCGCTGTCCGCCTTCACCTTGACGTCATTCGCCTGCGACAGCGTCAGTTTCACGCTCCCGCTGGAGGCGGTCGCGTCGACCGGCCCGCGGATGCCGTCGCCCTTGATGCTGCCGGAATCGCTCTGCAGCTGGACTTCGCCGACGTTGCTGAGCTCGATGGACCCGCTGTCGAGCCGCAGCTTCACCGGCCCGGAGACGTCCTCGACCCGCGCGTGCCCGGAGTCGGCCTGGACGTCCACACTGGACGCGCCGGCGACGTCGAGCCCGCCCGAGTTGAGCTTGCCCGTGACCGGGATCCCGGCGGGCACCACGACCTCGAAGTCGGCCGAGCAGTTCTTCCCGCAGTCGGCGAGGACGAGCTGATCACCTTCGACGCGGAAGGCGTCGCCAGGCTTGCCCCGCCAGTGGTAGCTGACGTGCTGGTGGACCGACGCGGCGCTGCCGGTGCGGATCTTCACCGATCCCGAGTCGCCGTCCAGCCGGACGCTGTGGATCGTGGCGGTCAGCTGGGTCGTCGTGTCGAAGCTCGATCCCCAGCCCCAACCGAACGCCGTGGCCAAGCCGACGCCCACCAGAACGATGCCACCCAGAGCCAGAAGCGGGCGTGCCATGATCGTCAGTCCCCTCGGTGCGGATTTCCGTCCTGCCTGACGTTATGAGGAGCCGGGCCCGCCGTACATGGGGGTATCCCCCCGAAAGACCCTGAGATCGGTCCCTGAGACTAGCCTGGGGAACGTCGGTTTTCCGTGATCAGGAGGTTCCATGCCGCAGTCACCGGGCCCGTACGACTCCCTGCCCGAGGCGCCGTCGTTCACGCTCCGCAGCGCCGACGTCGCCGACGGCGAAACCCTTGCCACACCGCACCTTTCGGGCATCTTCGGCGCCGGCGGGGAAGACCGCTCGCCGCAGCTGTCCTGGGAAGGCTTCCCCGCGGAGACGAAGAGCTTCACGATCACCTGCTACGACCCCGACGCCCCGACCGGCAGCGGGTTCTGGCACTGGGCCGTGTTCAACATCCCGGCCTCGGTGACCTCCCTGGACTCCGGCGCCGGCGACGGCTCCGGCCTGCCCGAGGGCGCGGTGACGCTGAAGGGCGACGGCGGGGTCAAGCAGTTCCTCGGCGCCGCGCCGCCGCCCGGGCACGGCCCGCACCGCTACTACTTCGCCGTGCACGCGCTCGACGTCGAGAAGCTGGAGATCGGCGAAGACGCGACCCCGGCGCTTCTCGGCTTCAACATGTTCGGACACACGCTGGGGCGTGCGGTGATCACGCCGGTTTACGAGAACAAGGGGTAAGGGCTCGTGAGCGTTCCGGGCGGTTCTAATGAGGGGTAAGGCAAATGTGGCGTCATTCACGACCTCACCCTTGGCGGCTGGGTGGAGCGAGGGGGACTTTCCTTGCTTCTGGTGCAACGAAGGTGCCCCTCGCTTCATC